>Ga0302315_10001851_pt1 | contig 20658 bp, 18 predicted proteins | sample III_Palsa_N3_1_FD_200532 | JGI IMG/M metagenome (GOLD analysis project Ga0302315, IMG submission 200532) | Peat permafrost microbial communities from Stordalen Mire near Abisko, Sweden - III_Palsa_N3_1 | ecosystem: Environmental > Terrestrial > Soil > Palsa > Peat permafrost | place: Sweden...
AACAATAGATGGAGGGCCGAACCAGTGTTCGTTGTAAAGACCTTGGATGAGTTGTGAATAGGGGTGAAAGGCTAAACAAACAACGTGATAGCTCGTTTTCTACGAAAGCTGTTTAAGCAGTGCCCGTTCTGGAAGACAATAAGGTAAAGCTCTGTACCAGTGAGGGCATGTCAAAGTGTACCGATCAGGTGGAAACTGTGAATTGAATTGTTTGAAGAAGAGAGCGGAGTCCAACGGCAGTAGATAAGTACTGTACGTTAAGAGGGAAACAGCCCAGATCAATCGATAAGGTCTCAAATTACATACTAAGTGCGAAAGGAAGTGAAATCCCGATGACAACTTGGCGGTGGGCTTGGAAGCAGCCATCCGTTAAAAAACGCGTAACAACGTACAAGATGAGGGGTTTTGCGCCAGAGATACAGGAGACTAAGTATGAAGCCGAAGCGGTGATTATTTTGAAGATGAGGTTTTCGAAATAAGGTAGTAGAACGTTCTGTATAGCGAGGAAAAGGAAGTCGGTAAGATTTCGAGGCGAAAGCCAGAGCGATCAGAAGTGAGAATGTTGACATGAGTAACGAAAAGGATTGTGAGAAACAATTCGGCCGTAAACCCAAAGGTTCCAACATGAAGAGTATTTCGAGTTGGGTAAGAACGGTCCCTAATGGGAAGCTGAAAGGCGGAGCCAGATGGGAAATCAAAGAGAAATCTGTTGATGATCAATGGATTACGGTGAGGAATGGAAGGGATTGAAAAATTCAAGAGTGCGTAAAGAGAAATCCTCTTGTTCAAGTGAGGATGAATCGGCTTCACCCCGGAAAGAATCCATTGAAAAAGACCGTACTAGAAACCGACACAGGTGGGTAGGTGCGGAATGCACTAAGGCTTAAGGAGAACGAATGCAAAGGAACTCGGCCAATTGACTCCGTAACTTCGGGAGAAGGAGAACTGGTTTGGAAACAGATCAGTCGCAGAGAATAGGTCGGTGCGACTAGGTAACAACACTACAACTTCCTGCAAAACCGTAAGGTGAGGTATAGGAGGTGATAGCTGCCCAATGCCACAAAGTGAAAGTGAACTGTGGAAGCTGTTCATCTAAGCTCTGGTAAATGGCGGCGGTAACACTGACCGTCCAAAGGTAGCAATATTCTTTGTCCACTAATTATGGTCGTGATCGAGTGCTATAACGACACCGGTGCTGTCTCTGCATTCGTCCTAGTGAAATTGGAATAGCAGTGAAGATACTGTTAACTGTGAGGTAGACGAAAAGACCCCATACACCTTAACTGAATTGTTGCATTGTGTTTGTCGATCTTTCTGTGTAGAATAGGTGGGAGGGAGAGGAAAGGCTCCCAACAGTGAAATACCACTCGGAAAATGGATACCACTTACATGAAGAAAGCTCAAGCGAGAAGAACATGGACTGTGTAACGTTGTTAGTTTGACTGGGGCGGTAGCCTTCGAAAAGGTAACGAAGGTGCGCATAAGGCAAGTTCATTTGGACAGTGATCCAAAGTGGAGTGTAAGGACAGATACTTGCCAGACTGTAAGAATGACAATTCGAGCAGAGATCGAAGCGGTAGAACATACTGTGTAGGTCGGCCCTAATGATCTGGTGATACCGCGTGGAAGGGTCATCACTTATCGGACAAAAGGTACGTTGGGGATAACAGGCTGATTGCTATTTAGAGTTCATATCGATGTGGCAGTTTGGCACCTCGATGTCGATTCAACTCAACCTGGAGGTGTAGTCGCTTCCAAAGGTACGACTGTTCGTCGTTTAAAGAGTTACGTGAATTGGGTTCAAACCGTCGTGAGGCAGGTTGGTCTCTATCTTCTCACAGTGGAGAATGGTGAAGAAGTCTGTTCATAGTACGCAAGGATTTGAATGGAGTAACCAATGGTGGATCTGCTGTAGATCTTGAAAAGGAATGCAAGCAGAGTAGCTACGTTGCGAATGGAGAAGTACTGAAAGCAAATAAGTACGAAACCTTTTCTAAAACCCAGTCAATCGAGTTCTGTTGAAGATGACAACATAATAGGTAAGAAGTGAAAGTAACGTGAGTTATGCGCGAAAGCGGTCAAGCTGACTTATACTAAAGAACTCAAATGAAAAAATTGTTGAAAAACAATTCAGGTAGTTAGCTCAACGGTAGAGCGTCTTGTTTACACCGAGGCGGCTGAGAGTTCGAATCCCTCACTACTTATGAGAAGTCAAAGTGATCAACTTCGATTATCAAGAAAACCAATCGACTTGTCTGGGTAGCTCAGGTGGTAGAGTACCAGGTTGAAGGTCTGATTGTCGGCAGTTCAAGTCTGCCCCCAGACATCGATGAAGAGAAAAGAAAAGCCAAGAAGAGGCTAAGAGGTGAAGCAAAAGAGAAGATGGGATTGAAAAAGCACGTCGTAACAAATGCCTTGAATGAGATGCGAAACTTTACGAGAAACTTTGGACCACAACATCCAGCCGCACATGGAGTGCTTCGATTGGTCTTGGAGAGGAACGGAGAAGTCGTCGAACGAGCCGACCCACATATTGGGTTGTTGCACCGAGGAACGGAAAAATTGATGGAACAAAAAACCTATATGCAAGCTTTGCCCTATATGGATCGGTTGGATTATGTATCCATGATGGCACAAGAGCATACATACTCATTGGCAGTAGAGAAAAGATTAAACAGAAAAGTCCCAACACGGGCGAAGTATATTCGAGTGAGATTCTTGGAAATGACACGATTGTTGAATCACTTGTTGGCGGTTTGTTGTCATGCCTTGGATGTTGGAGCGATGACCCCCTATTTCTGGGGATTTGAAGAACGTGAGAAAAGAATAGAATTCTATGAACGGGTCTCGGGTGCTCGAATGCATGCAGCGTACATTCGACCTGGGGGAGTATCTGCGGATAGACCCAGAGGGAGATTGGATGATATTTATACTTTTATAGAAGCCTTTAAAGTTCGAAGAGATGAGTTGGATGAATTGTTAACAACGAATCGAATTTGGAAACAACGATTGGTAGATGTTGGAGTAGTTCAAGCGGAGGAAGCAAGAAGCTTTGGATTTAGTGGAGTGATGCTACGAGGTTCCGGGGTGAATTGGGATCTTCGAAAAGATGCACCATATGAAGTGTATGGAGAAAGAGACTTCAATGTCCCGGTAGGAACGAATGGAGATTGTTATGATCGATATTTGATGCGAATGGCAGAAATACGAGAATCCAGATCATTGATGAAACAAGTTAGAGATCGAATACCAGCAGGTCCAGTGAAAGGCTTGGATCAAAAAAGTACAAGACCTTCTCGAGCGGAAATGAAGACTTCGATGGAAGCCTTGATTCACCATTTCAAATTGGCAACTGAAGGAGCTATTGTACCAGAAGGAGAAGTCTATGTAGCAACTGAAGCGCCAAAAGGTGAATTTGGAATTTATAGAGTATCGGATGGAAGCTCACGACCATATCGATGTAAAATTAAAGCACCCGGATTTGCACATCTAGCGAGTTTGAATGAAATATGTCGAGGACATTTGATTGCAGACGTGGTAACGATTATTGGAACCCAAGATATTGTCTTTGGAGAAGTTGATCGATAAACGGATGGAAGAAGTGAAAAAACAAGAAGAGAAGAAGAAAAGGAAGTGCGGAATCGAATGAGAAAAGGAGAAGAAAGTCAAATCTCCTGTATGGAGTGATCAAGAAGAAGCGAAGAGTAGGGAGAGGATGAAAGCGGGGGAAATGTGGACAAGATCGATGGTTTCGGAGTCGAGATATGTGATTGCAACTGTATTGGGAAGAGTGAGATATGGAGTGATTTTCATGTCATCCACATACGAAGTGAAAGGTGAAAACGGGGGAAGTCACCTGCGAATTGATCGAAGTAAACCAATTTACGCAAGATCAATCTTGAGATGTAGAATCGCATCGACGATAAGAAGAACCAAATTGGAAGCTGGTGTAGGTCAAAATGGTGAAGATTGGACGAGAAGAAGATCCGGTAAAAGAGTTCAAACCTATGCAACAGAAACCGTCAAATTGATCAGAAGAAGAACAACAAGAGGATGGAGATTGACATCATACGACCGAGAAAGTGAAGGGAGACCAAGAGCAAAAGGAAGTATTCAAGCATATGAATATCCCATTTTGATTTTGTTGGCAACAGCAGGATTGATAAGGTTGGTCAATGCAAATGATAGAATTGGAATCTATGTTTCAATTGAGTGGTTGTCTTTGTGTTTGTATGTTATAGCAGCCTTTCGACGAGGATCAGCATATTCAACAGAAGCAGGATTGAAGTATTATGTGGTTGGAGCTTTTGGTTCAGCATGGATGTTGTTAGGAATGACTCTGATTTATGGTTGGAGAGGAAGCTTGAATAGAATAGAAATTGAACGAAGGAGAGGAAGAGTAGGTAGAGAAGGAGGGATTGAATGGATCTTGTATAGAATTGGTTGGCAATTTGTCAGAGGAGCTTTGCTTTTGAAACTAGCAGGAGTACCAATGCATAGATGGTTGGCAGATGTTTATGAAGGAGCACCAAGATCTTCCGTTTTGTATTTTGCCGTAGTACCGAAAAGAGCTTTGTTCAGAGTGAGAACTCGAAGAATTTCTGTATGGTATGTTCAAACCGAAGGTGCAGGCGCAGGAGCAAGAGCTACAAGTCCAGTAACCAAAATAAGAATTGCTGTAAGTGTGAGATCAATGGCGGTTGGGGCAATTGGAGCGGTAACTCAACGACGAAGAAAACGATTTAGAGCGTATAGTGCAATTGGTCACACCGGTTATATTCTATTGGGAACGAGAAGAGGGACAGTGGAAGGAGTACAAGGGGTAATAGTTTATTCCATGGTATATAGAGTGATGACGATGGTTATGTGGCAAATGAGAATGGTAGTCAAAGTTTATGAACACAGTGGGAATACCGGAATCCAGGTTCGAGATGTGAAGTACAGAACAGATAGATACCAATTGGGGAAAGAAAATCCTGTGATGGGGAGAAGAATCGCTAGAACTTGTATGTCGATGGCCGGAATTCCACCTATGGCAGGGTTTGGAGCGAAAAGATCCGTATTTAGAGCGTTAATAGCTTCTTCATATTACAGATTGGGAACAAGAGCTGTGAGAAGATCGGTTGTTGGAGCGTATAACTACGTACGAAGAACGAAAAGAATGTTTTTTGAAGAGAATTTGTATTCGACCAAATTGGAGGAAGTTGGAGTGGTGATAACGAAAGAGGTCTCAAGAAGAAGAGGTAGAGAAGGTAGAATGAGAACTAGACTCAGAGTCCATCCATCATCATTGTTGTTGATGACGCATCGAATGGCATTGCAAGTTGTCTCAAGATAAGAAAGAGAAAAAGAAAGAAACAAGTTGGTGTCAGTAGCCAAATGGTAGAGGCATCTGTCTTCTAAACAGAGTTTTGAGGGTTCAAGTCCCTCCTGACATAGAGAAGATGAAGTGATGCAAGTTCAGAAATCCTGTTGAATTCCATCTCCATCAAGAAATTGAGGATATGCGAAATGGAGAAAGGGTATGTCATAGGGTTCATAACCCTAAATTCAAGGTTCGAGTCCTTGTTTCGCAAGAAAAGAGAGGAAGAAGCATGCAAAACAAAGTGGTCTATGTAAGAGAACATTACAGTAAAGAGGTGAGGAAATCGATTTTGGATTCGGTAAACGGTGGAAATTCGGTTCATTCCGATCAAAAGATTGTGAAAGGATTCAAGTTGAATAGGAAAGCACAACGTGTGTGGACATTGAATCGATCTCCTCATGGAAATAAAACAGCTCGAGAGCAATTTGGAAGACAGGTCTGGCAAAGACGTAGAGAAAGAGCGGATGGAGTTCAAAAAAACACTGGGTTGGAAAGAAGAAAAACGATTCTTTATGGAATGAACCAACACGTGACAAGGAAAGAAAGAACAAAAGAGGTTTGATGAGGAAGAAAGAATGGATTCAAATCTGTAAACTAAGTTGATTCCATTGAGGTCCCTGTAGTTCAGTGGTTAGAACACAACCCTTTCACGGTTGGAACAAGGATTCGATTTCCTTCAGGGATAGAGGAAGGTAATATAAGGAGAATGTACCAAAAACAACCATTTCATTTGGTAGATCCGAGTCCATGGCCATTGACAGCGGCAACAGCTGCGTTGATGAGGACAACAGGATCAGTAATGTATTTTCATGGATATACAGGTGGAGGCTCACTAGTCAGAAGAGGAAGAGGACTATTGAGAAGTACAATGTATGTATGGTGGCGAGATATTGTACGAGAAGGAACAAGAGAAGGACAACATACAACTTTGGTACAATTGGGAAGACGATTCGGGATGTTGCTATTTATTGTGTCCGAAGTAATGTTTTTCTTTGCATTCTTTTGGGCATTTTTCTGGTCAGCATTGGCACCAACACCAGATATTGGATCGGTATGGCCGCCACGAGGAATTGAAGTCTTGAATGCATGGGAAGTTCCATTCTTGAACACGGTAATTTTGTTGAGTTCAGGAGCATCGGTAACTTGGGCACATCATAGTATTGTCTCGGGGAATCGAGAAGAAGCGATTCAAGGATTGAGAGTAACTGTCGCCTTGGCCATTGCGTTTACAGCGTTGCAGGCATTCGAGTATGTGAATGCAGCATTTACCATTTCAGATAGCGTATACGGATCAACCTTCTATATGGCAACGGGATTCCACGGATTCCATGTGTTTATTGGAACGTGTTTCTTGACGGTATGTTTGGTACGATTGTATAATCATCATTTTACAAAACAACATCACTTCGGATTCGAAGCAGCTGCATGGTATTGGCACTTTGTTGACGTAGTATGGTTGTTCTTGTTTGTTACTGTATATTGCTGGGGTAACTAAAACGAATAAGAAAAAATAAGAAAAGAGAAAAGAAGAAAATGACAAACGGAAGATTTAGAAGTCCATTGGAACAATTTGAAATTATTTCGATCGTTCCAAGACGAAGATCAAGTAGAGATGTTTCATTGACGAATGCGTCAAGAATGATGATTGTGACTGCAACAAGAAGAGTTGGAAGATGCCAAAGTGTTTTGGTAGCGGGGAATGGAACTTTGGTTCCAAACCGATGGCAAACCAGAAGAGAAGGTACTCATAATAGAGTATTGTCAATGATTGGACAAACCATTGGACCAAGTGGACAAGGATTCTTTCCATTTGTATTCACTTTGTTTACTTTTGTCTTGGGTAGAAACTTGTTGGGATTGATTCCATATAGTTACTGTGTAACTTCCCATTTGGTGATTACGATGACAAGAGCAAGAGCTGTGTGGGTCGGAAAAAGAAGAGTGGGATTCCAACGACATGGTAGAAAATTGTTTAGTAGATTCTTGCCAAGTGGAACACCATTTAGAATGATTCCACTAAGAGTTCCATTGGAAAGATTGGGATTCACCATTACTTTCATTTCATTGTCAGTACGATTGTTTGCAAACATGATGGCAGGTCATATCTTGTTGAAAGTGATTGCAGGATTTGCATGGACAATGATGGCAGCTGGTGGAAGAATGTATATTGCACATTTCTTACCATTGATTGTATTGTTTAGATTGTTGATCTTGGAAACAGCGGTAGCTTTTGTACAAGCTTATGTATTCGCATTGTTGACATGTATTTATATGACAGATGCAGTACATGGAGGACATTAAGACGAGTAATCAAAAGTAAAAGAAAGAAAAAGAGGAGAAGAAAAAGAAGAAAGTTCTTGAATAAAAAAGTTGATTCAAGAGGGTGACTCAGGATTTTGGAGAATATCGAAGAAGACATCTTATAATAAAAAAGAAGAAATGATTATAAACATACGATTATTCATATCAAGATGAAAATGAGTCAAAAAAGAAAATTGGTCAGGTTCGCTGAATTCTTGTATGGAAAAATGTGGATAGAAGGAAAGAAGTTGATCGAAAAGATTTCCAAATGAAGAAAAATTTCGTAGAAAAAGTCTAGTAAAGATCAAAAAAGAAGAAAAAGAAAACAAAAAAGAAAAAGAAGTCATTTTCCAATTATATGGTCAAATCAAGTTGTTCGAGATCGAATGGATCTGAAGGATTAGTGGTGAAGATTTCCAAGAGTGATTATGAAGGTATTGTCTACTATGGAAATGAGGATGTCTATGAAAAATGGTTTAGAAGAGAAACAATCAAAATTCAAGTGAATTCCCAGCAGAAAACTGTCATGGGGGGTAAGGGGGGCAGTTTAGGGGGTAGATTGGAAGAGACACAAGTCTGGAAGAGATGAAGAAAAAAAAACACAGTTTACCTGTTTCACAGCGAAGTGATCAAAAGAAAGGAAGATTCTCGATAGCTCAGTTGGTAAGAGCGCCCGCCTGTTAAGTGGAAGGTCGCAAGTTCAAATCTTGTTCGAGAAGAGGGTTGAAGACACAAGAGAGGAGAAAAAAGCAGAGAATGAGTAGAAGAGTGAACAAATTGACATATAGAGATGCTGCAAGACCATGGCAATTGGGATTCCAAGATCCAGCAACGCCAATTGCAGAAGGGATTATTCGATTCCATCATGATTTGATGTTTGTCTTGGTATTTGTATCCGTATTCGTAGCATGGATGATGGCACGATGTGTGATGCATTTCAACCAAAAAGCAAACCCAACACCAAGTGAGGTAGTCCATGGAACAGTGATTGAGGTGGTATGGACAATTATTCCAGCAAGAATTTTGGTTGCAATTGCGGTTCCATCATTTGCTTTGCTTTATTCAGTAGATGAAAGAGTGGATCCAGCATTGACTGTAAAAGTAATTGGACATCAATGGTACTGGTCATATGAGTATTCGGATTATATTGAAGGAAAAGAGGGAATGGAGGATATGAAAGGGAGAGCTTTTGATTCGTATATGTTGCCAGATGATGAATTGACAACAGGACAATTGCGATTGTTGGAAGTAGATCACCGATTGGTAAGACCAATTGATACCCATATTCGAAGAATCGTGACAGCAGCGGATGTCTTGCATTCATGGACGATTCCATCATTTGGAGTGAAAATTGATGCATGCCCAGGACGATTGAACCAAATTTCAAGATTTGTTACACGACCAGGTGTGTTTTATGGACAATGCTCGGAAATCTGTGGAGTGAATCATGGATTCATGCCAATTGCAGTAGAAGCGATGACTTTGGGTGACTACTTGACATGGATTACAGAAGCAGCGGCAGAATAAAGGGATGTAAGGGATGAAAAAGACAAACATAGTGAATGAGAAAAGAATGACAGAAAGTCAGGAAATCAAGAAAAAGAAACTGTGTGGGTGAATAGTTTAATGGTAGAACGGCGATCTCCAAAGTCGTTAGTGAGAGTTCGATTCTCTCTTTACCTGGAGTAAACTTCGTTAATCTGGGTGAAAAAACAAGTAGAGGAGATTGGACAGAGATCTTCGATTAGGTTAAACGAGGAAAATCGAAATCGAAAAAAGAAAACGTGAAAACCAAACTCAAAAGAGTTTCGATAAAAGAAAAGAAAGGAGAAAGATGGGAATGAGTCAGACTGGATACGCGGGGGGATCATCAGCATTGTATACATGGGTGTCACGATGGATCTTTTCAACAAATCATAAAGATATTGGAACTTTGTATATGATTTTTGGGACATTGTCAGGAGTAGTGGGAACGACTTTGTCAGTATGGATGCGAATGGAATTGGCGGCGCCAGGAGTGCAAGCCTTGTCAGGAAATCATCAATTGTATAACGTTATGGTAACAGCACATGCGTTTATTATGATTTTCTTCTTTGTGATGCCATTTTTGATTGGAGGATTTGGGAACTGGTTCGTACCAAGAATGTTGGGAGCACCAGACATGGCATTCCCACGATTGAATAATATTTCATTCTGGTTGTTGCCACCAGCACTATTGATGTTGGTCTCATCATCATTGGTAGAAGCAGGAGCAGGAACTGGATGGACAGTCTATCCACCATTGTCATCAGTAGAAGCCCATAGTGGACCTTCAGTAGATTTGGCGATTTTCGCATTGCATTTGGCAGGGGCATCGTCGATTTTGGGTGCGATTAATTTTATTACAACGATTTTGAACATGCGAGCGCCAGGAAGAACGATGCATCGATTGCCATTGTTTTGCTGGTCAGTAAGAATTACAGCAGTATTGTTGTTGTTGTCATTGCCAGTACTAGCAGGAGCGATTACAATGTTGTTGACAGATCGAAACTTCAATACATCATTCTTTGATCCAGCAGGAGGTGGAGATCCAGTATTGTATCAACACTTGTTCTGGTTCTTTGGACATCCAGAAGTGTATATTTTGATTTTGCCAGGATTTGGGATTATTTCTCAAGTAGTAACCGTATTCTCACGAAAACAAACCTTTGGATACTTGGGGATGGTTTATGCAATGATGTCAATTGGGATTTTGGGATTCATTGTTTGGGCGCATCATATGTACACAGTAGGGATGGATTGTGATACACGAGCGTACTTTACAGCAGCAACGATGATTATTGCGGTTCCAACAGGGATTAAGATCTTCTCATGGTTGGCAACGATGTGGGGTGGGTCAATCAGTTTGGATGCACCAATGAGATTTACAAGAGGATTCTTGGTCTTGTTTACACTAGGAGGAGTAACAGGAGTAGCATGTTCAAACTGTGGATTGGATATTGCATTGCATGATACCTACTATGTAGTAGCACACTTCCATTACGTGTTGTCAATGGGAGTAGTCTTTGCAGTATTTGCAGGATTCTATTACTGGTTCCCAAAAATTACAGGACGAATGTACTCGGAAGCAAGAGCACAAGTTCATTTTGTAACAATGTTTATTGGGGTGAACAGGACCTTCTTCCCAATGCATTTCTTGGGATTGGCCGGAATGCCACGACGAGTACCAGATTATCCAGATGCATTTGCAGGATGGAATATCGTAGCAACATTCGGATCAACTGTATCGGCGTTCTCAGCAAGATTGTTTAGATATATTTTGTATTCGGGAATGTTGTATGGACCAAAAGTAGGACATAACCCATGGTGCCGAACGGAATCATATAGAAAAGCACAAGGGGAAGCAAGAGCAAAAGTATAAGGAAAGAAGAGAAGAAAGAAAGGGCGAGTAGCTCAATTGGTAGAGCGTGCCGTTGATAATGGCAAGGCAGTTGGTTCAAAGCCAACCTCGCCTAGTGAAGGAGAAAGGAAGTCGAGCAGAGAATGAACGAAGTGAAGAATCAAAGAAGAAAATCGTTGGGAGCATATACAACGAAAAATGGGATAAACGAAATCCTGGTCGAAGTCGATCAATTGGTAACGAGAATGATGGTATGTCGAGATCATACAGGCTTGCAATATAAGATCAGAACCGATTTGACAGCGGTAGATTATCCAGAACGAGCTCAACGATTTGAAGTCGTCTATAATAGATTGAGTGTACGATATGGAAGACGATTGTTGGTGAAAGTTCGAGTGGATGAATTGCAAACCGTTCCATCGAGAACTGGAAGATACAAATCCGCAAATTGGATGGAGCGAGAAAGATGGGATAGATTTGGTGTAGGCGTAGAAGGACATCCCGATCTTCGACGAATTTTGACAGACTATGGATTCGAAGGGCATCCAAGACGAAAAGATTTCCCCTTGACAGGATATACAGAAGTTCGATATGATGAAGGAGCAAAACGAGTAGTCAGTGAACCAGTAGAATTGTCACAAGAATTCCGAGCGTTTGAATATGGAAATCCGTGGCAACGATAAAAACGAAAACCAATCGAAGGAGAGAAAAGAAGAGAGAAGAACAGAGAAGAAAAGAAGAAAGATGAGATACGATCATTATCAACGAGTAGTACAGTGGGATTTAAGACAAAGTTTCCCACATAGAAAAAATGGGAATCATCTCCCTCGGGTTGAAAAGGTGACCAGAGTTTGGAGTTTAATTGGATTGGGTTTCCAGCCACAATTGGTTCCAGCAGCGTGGACTGCACTTGAATTGATGACAGGTCAAAAACCTGTCATTTTGCATACAAAGAAATCGGTGGCACAAAGACGATTGAAAGAGGGTGATCCAGTAGGATGTATGGTGAATAGGACAGGAAAAAGTGCATATGATAGAAGAGAACAATGGTTTGTGAGAGTTTTTCCAGAAGTTCGACCATTTAGTGGATTTCAAGTGAGACCAAAAGCCAATACACGATCTGGAAGAAGAACAACCGGAGTTGTCGATGAACGAGGACAGTTCACCTTTCATATGGAACAACCTGGAGTGATTCCAGCAAGAGCCTCGTATTACGAAGCGTATTTTCAATTGGTAGTCGGGTCGAGTGGGAATCATCGAGGTGGAAGATACAGATCTGTGCAAACAACTGCGAAAACGAAAGAGGAGGGCGTTGCCTTGATGGAAGGAAGACGATTTCCAATGAATTAATGGAGTCGAAACGGAAAGAAGAGAAAGAAAATGCGAAATCGAAGAAAAAGAGTACGAAGGATAGATGGAAGTATTTACGTAATAAATACGAAACGAGACAGGTGGAAATCGCGAAGAGTTGGGGTGAATAGGATGATTCAAGGATCGATAGATTGGACCAAACAAGCCGTTTGGATGAAAAGTGTGACAGAAACAAAAGGAAAAGGGGGTAAAGAGAGATCGATCACTGATGTGATGAAGAATCAAAAGAAAGGTTAATATGTAAGGATCAAGTGATCAAGAAGATCAGTTGACGGCGATTGTAGCTTAATGGTAGAGCGTTCGTTTGTGATATGAAAGGCTGAGGGTTCAAGTCCCTTTGATCGCCCCATCAAATCGGAAGTGACAAAGAAAAAAGGAGAAAACGGAGGTGATCTGGATTCAATCAAAAGAGAAAAAGCGATTAAAAGAAAAAGAAGATAGAGAAGATGTTGAGAGCGAGAAGACTTATTCCATTGAGAGGATCTTTGGGAATTATAAGGAGAGCTAATGATTCGAAGAAATGGAGATCAGCGTCAGAGAGAGGGAGGTGGGTCACAGTGAGAACTTGGGTGAGGTCGATTCCAGTCTGGGTAAGATTTGATAAAAGCCAAGGAGGATACCAAATGGTCGAAACGTATGAAGGGTTGAGACCGATAGGAGCGACGAGAAGTAGAGCAGTGGATGGAATCTCAAGATGTTTTGTCAGATTGACAACAAGAAGAATGCCATTGTGTAGATTGGCGTCGATAGAAGGAATTCAAAAACAAACGCGAGAGTATTATGCAGCGTTTGTTGCAATGGAAGGGAGAATTTTGGGAGTCTTTTTGGTAACCGATGTCTTGTGGTTTTATGTGAGATTTGAAGCAGTCTTGATTCCAATGTACAGAAGAATTGGAATTTGGGGATCACGATCACGAAAAGTTCGAGCTGCATATTTTTTTAGGAGATATACTTTGGTAGGATCCGTAAGAATGTTACTAGGAATTCTGTATTTGAATAGTCGATATGGAACAACCGATATGGTGAGTTTGAAACATTGGTGTAATACATCAGGAGATCAAGGTGGATTGGAAGCTGGTACACAACAAAGAAGATGGAGAGCCTTCTTTGCATCATTAGCAGTGAAAGTTCCAATGGTTCCAGTACATATTTGGTTGCCAGAAGCCCATGTAGAAGCTCCAACAGGAGGATCGGTGATTCTAGCGGGAGTTTTGTTGAAATTGGGAACATATGGGATAATGCGAAGATTAAGAGGGAGATTCCCAATGGCAACTGTGTATTTCACACCAAGAGTATATATGAGAGCTGTAGTAGCAATTGTGTATACATCGAGAACAGCAATTCGACAAACCGATAGAAAACGAATTGTAGCGTATGCTTCAGTAGCTCACATGAATATGACTTTGGTAGGATTGTTCTCAATTACTGAACAAGGGGTAGAAGGAGGCTTGTTCCAGATGTTGTCACATGGATTAGTAGCAGGAGCCTTGTTTATAGTGATTGGAGTCTTGTACGACCGATATCACACACGAAGAGTGAGATATTATGGAGGTGTAGCACAAACAATGCCGAGATTCGCAAGAGTCTTCTTGTTCTTTACAATGGCAAACATTGCCTTGCCAGGAACCTCATCATTTGTGGGGGAGAGAAGAATTCTTTTGGGAATTGCACAAACCAATACTTTGGTAACCGTAAGAAGTGCAACGAGTATGGTGTTGGGTGGTGCATATTCACTGTGGTTGTATAATCGAGTAGCATATGGAAACTTGAAAACCTTGTATATTGGAGAACAAATAAGCGATTTGAATAGACGAGAGGGATTGATGTTCCTACCGTTGAGAACAAGGACCTTGTTTTTGGGAAGATATCCATCATGTGTCTTGGATATGATTCATACATCTTCGGTGTCAAGAGTCGAACATGTGCGAATGTATTCATAAAAGAAGAGAAAAAGAAAATGAAAGAAATGAAAGGAGAAAGAAAAGGACAATTTGTAAAAGGATTGAGAAAAGGAAGGGAAAAGCGAGATCGAATTTCTTTGGTAAAGGAATCAAGATTGTATTATCAGAGAGAATCAAAGGATTCGAAAAGTGGGAATGATGTACAAAAACTTCGTGTTGATCAACCTCGTCTTTCACAAACTGGAACCGGAAGTACAATTCCTTCATTGAAAACGAGATATGTACAGGGATTGAGAGGAAGATCTTCAGATAAGCTTTATGGAGAAAAAGTCTATTTAAAAGGAATAAACAAAAGACCTCGAAGGAAGTTGACATTGGGAAATATGGTAACGAGGAAAAAAAGAAAGAGAGTCGAAGGTAGTGAAGTCAAAGATACACAAAGAGTAAGTGGACAAAGACTTCGACAAAGAATTCGAGTAGTCTGGGATAGATTCAACAGGGAAATCAGAAAACAGTATAGAAAATATAGAAAAAGTAGAAAGAGAGAAATATCGGAAATTTCGTTACGATCAAGAAAAGGCTTGATTGAATCAAGAGAAAGGTATAGAGTCCTACGTGAAGCCGAGGTCTATCGAAACTCCTATGAAGTGAGATCAAGAATGGAAACTCATGAAAGAGGGGAAAGAAGAAGAAAATGGCGACTTGAAGCAAAGTATCGAACCAGTTCACCGTTCCAATCTGCTGGATCTCGAAGTGGAAAGAAAACCTGGATTGAAAGCCACGTAAGAGAAGGATTGAGGTTAGAAGAGTCCGATAAAAGAGATGAATTTCATGAAAAAAGATTGGGTGAATTTCACAGAGGATTTCAAGAAGCTTTGAATCGAAGAGAAAGCATCTTATTAGAAAAAAAAGAAAGAAGAAAAATTGGACATATTCGAAGTTTGCTAGAAAGGTCAAAAGAGACTAGAAAGAAACCAATTCAACGAAAGAACCGAGTTCAAAGATTTTCGAGTTCTTTCGTAGATGAACAAAGTAGTATGCGGGTAGTGAGTGATTTGGATCACTTTCAAAGTAAGGATGATGAGGTAGAAATTCGGAGGGCACTACCAACAACTCAGTATTTTGCTAAAGTGAAAAATCTTACACGAAGAAGAGAGAGACGAAGTGATCAAAGAGATGAAAACGGGATTCCAACAATCGAGAGTGAACGTGTGAAGAAAAGAAGGAAAGTACCGGAGAAAAAAAGGAATCAAAGGTATCCACATTGGACAGAGTTGGAAGTTTGGAGTAATCAATTGATGCAAAAAGTCGAAGACGCGAATCTTCAAAAAGTCTTGAAAGGTGATGAAGTCGATCTGTCTTATGCCACATATAGAGAATTGGGGAAAAAAGTGGTTTATTTGTATGCAGTAGAGAGAAGCGAAAGATGGAGAAAAAAGAAAAACTAATCAAGGTGGGAGAGGATACTAGAAAGAGTCTTCAAGAGAAGAGAGGAAAAAGAACAAAAGAACGTTTAACAAAATCGGATTTAATTGTCGTAGAAGCCATCATATTGGGAAGAAAGAAAAGAAAAGATGGAGATTATGATGGAAAAGACGTGAACTACCAAATGGAACGGGAAAAATTGATTGAAGTCTTCAACCAATGTGAACAGCGATATTCATACGAAACATGGGAATCGAGAAAAGTTTGGAGGACTTGTATGCGAGATCCAGATGGTTATAGAGTTAAAGCAAACCAAGTAGGTAGAAGGGATTGGAGTAAAGGAAGATTGGATGGTTTTGAATCGGATCTGCGGAATTATGAAGTGAATCTACCAAGATATCATGAGCGATATCAAGGAACAGAAGAAGAGAAAGCTTTGATGTCGAAGCAATCTGATCAGAGTCGTTTACCTAACGAAGTCAATGAAGAAAGTCAAGAGTGGGGTTTTTGGAAGTATTATCGAGAAACGGATGCACAAAGAGTGGTTGTGTGGAAGAAAGGAATTTTGCATAAAAAATCAATAAGAAAAAATGAAATCACTTCTTGGGATAGGGGAAGCTTTCGATCCGTGGAATTCGAATGGTATGAGCGAAGAAGAAGGAGAAATTTGCGAAGACGGTATGTACGAAACGGACAAGTCCTGGCACCATGGAATCAACCGAGTGAAATGGGGGAAGCCTCGGGGAAAAAAGGTGGAGGTATGGTACAAGAAGTGAGGATAAAAACGCAAAGAGATCGAAATGAAAAGCGGAGAAAAGAGAATCGACAGAGAGCTAGAAAAAGGAAAAGGACTTATAATCAATTTCAAAATCCCGAAGAGAGGAAAAAAGAAATCAATGTTGATATCATGAAAAACTCACCTCGAGAAAGCTTTTTTCAATCGATGTTGCGTTCACAAACGAGTGTAGGAAGAAAAAGGTCAAATGAGAGAACGAAACCGCTTGGATTGGATTTGAAGAAAGTTTGGCGTACTTCGAATGGTGAAAGAAAGAAACGAAGTACAGGTAAACAGAGGGGATTGAAGAAAGTTTATGTTTGGACTTCACAATTGGCTAGATTCCGATATGGACAAATAACGAGAAACTTGGATCGACGATCGAAGAAAAGGGAAGAAGAGAAGTTCGCTTCAAATAATCAAGAAAAGTGAAGAAAAATGACGTAGAAAAGCGGATGGAAGAGGGAAAAAGAGAGAAAAAGAAAAAAGAGAAAAGGGTAGATGCCGGAGTGGTTGATTGGGCTCGTCTTGAAAACGAGAAGTCAGGAATGACTCGTAGGTTCGAATCCTATTCTACCCGTAGGGGGTGGTGGCAGAGTGGTTAAATGCGACAGACTGTAACTTTGTTCCGATTTCGGTACGTAGGTTCAAATCCTTCCCACCCCAAGAGATGAGGAAAAAAGAAGAAGAAAAATGGAGAAAATGGATCAAGCACGTGTGAAAAAAAGAAGAGGTGTAAGCCAGAGAAAGCGAGGAAGTAATTCGTCACATTCCGAATATGATGAGAGAAAAGCCAAGCCAAAACGAAATGTCCCACAATATGTTAGAGGTGTCCCCTTGATACCATTGAGAACCGTGGAAAAAGCTTTGCGAAAAGTATATGGAGTAGGACGTGTGAAAGCAAATGAGGTATGTCGAGCTTGTGGTAGAAGACCATCTGTAAAAGTTGGAAATTTGGAAGTGGATCATGTTCAATTGATTGAACGATGGAGAACGGAAAATTTGGTTTGTTCATCGGAAAGACGACGTTTGGAGTATGAAGCGATTAATCGACATTTGAAGTTGGGTACAGTTCGTGGTATGAATAGACGGCGTGGTCTACCTGTACGAGGACAACGAACTTCAACAAATGGAATGACCGCACGGAAATTGAATGGACTACGAGGTACAAAAGTACGACAATAAAAAGAGAAGGGAAGAAAAGAAGTGAAATGAAAGGAGGAAATCAATCGAATGAGAGAAGATCGAAAACGGGAATCAAAGCCGATTCAGTCTGGACATCGTCGAATCCAAGAAAAGAGAAGAAGCAAGAACAGGACAGTTCAGTAAGATGTAGAGTAACCTCGACGATGAACAATACCAAGGTGGTTAGAACGTGGTATGATCAGGAAAAAGGGAAAAGAGTGAATCGAGTCAAAACCGCAGGTAGCCTAGGTTATCAAAATGCAAAACGAGGTACGGTTTATGCAGCACAAGAAGTTGTTGCAGATGTAGCTCAAAAGTATTTGGACGGTTTTCAAAAGTCAGGTAAACAGCCAAAAGGGAGACATCTTTTGAGACGAGGTATAGGACGAGGACGTGCAGTGGTCTTGAATGAGCTATCGAAATTTGCACCGCAAGGATTAAAAATTTTGACCGTGTCAGATGCAACCAAAGATGCGCATAATGGGTGTCGAAGAAAGAAAAAACGACGAGTTTAATTGAGTTCGTTTGGTTGAAATGGAATGGGAAGTAATCAAGAGAAGTTGGAAAGATCCAATGGAATGGAGAAAAGAAAGAAGAGAAAGCAAGAAATGTACAGAAGGAGAAGGTTGAGACCCTTGAGAGGTTCAAGAAGTGCAGGAAGAGGAGGTCAATGGATTGGTCGACAAGGATCGGTACGAGTAACCAGTGGGAGATTGAGGAGAACAAGAAGACTTTCGAGAGTAGCAAGAGGTGAAGTCGGAAGGAGTGGAAATGTTGTTACCAGATCATTGTGTGTATGGATGAACACGGAAAGATTAATGGTCAAATGGGGTCTACTATATGACAGTTTGACAGTAGTCATGTGTGTAGTTGTCACCAGAGTCTCGAGTTTGGTACATAGATATTCAATTGAATATATGGGAGGTGATCCACATCAATCACGATTTATGTCGTATTTGTCATTGTTTACTTTCTTTATGTTGATTTTGGTAACCGCCGATAACAGAGTCCAAATGTTTGTAGGTTGGGAAGGAGTAGGATTGTGCTCATATTTGTTGATTAATTTCTGGTATACACGAATTCAAGCGAATAAAGCGGCGATTAAGGCGATGTTGGTGAATCGAGTAGGGGATTATGGATTGGTCTTGGGTATGAGATTGATTTATATGGAATTCCGATCAAGAGATTATGCGACCGTTTTTGCACTAGCAGGAGAAGCATCAGGGGATCAAATCCGAGTAAGAGGAAGTAGAGATTGTGGAGTCTTGAAAAGAATTGGAAGATTCTTGTTTGTAGGAGCAGTGGGAAAATCTGCTCAATTGGGATTGCACACATGGTTGCCAGATGCAATGGAGGGTCCAACACCCGTATCGGCATTGATTCATGCCGCGACCATGGTGACTGCAGGAGTTTTCTTGATGGCACGATGCTCCCCAAGATTGGAATATGCGCCAGGTGTGAGAGAAGTGGTGACCAGATTTGGAGGAATGACGGCGTTTTTTGCAGGGACAGTTGGATTGGTTCAAAATGATTTGAAACGAGTGATTGCGTATTCAACTTGTTCTCAGTTGGGATATATGATGTTTGCATGTGGGTTGTCATCCTATGAAGTAGGTGTTTTCCATTTGGCAAACCATGCAAGATTTAAAGCCTTGTTGTTCTTGAGTGCAGGATCGGTAATTCATGCAAGAGGTGATGACCAAGATATTCGACGAATAGGAGGATTGGTTCGAATTCTCCCAAGAACTTATGCTATGATGTTCATTGGGTCAATTGCGTTGATGGGAGTACCATTTAGAACAGGATTCTATTCGAAAGATGTGATTTTGGAGGTTGCATATGGAAGTTATACATGGTATGGACATGTAGCACATTGGTTGGGGACCGGAGCAGCTTTCTGTACCGGATTCTATTCGATGCGATTGTTGTATTATACTTTCTTGGCAGAGGCAGGAGGACATCGAAAGATTTATGAAGGTGCACATGATGCACCAAGAAGAATGGCGATTCCATTGAGAGTCTTGTCAGTTGGTTCCGTAAGAGTCGGATGGACAACGAAGGATAGAATGATTGGATTGGGAACTCCATTCTGGGGACAAGCTTTGTATACTCATGTCGATGGAAGAGTTCGAATTGATGCGGAATTGATTTCGAACCAAGTGAAGTTGATTCCTGTGAGATTCTCATTGGGTGGAGGTGGAAGAGCGAGATGGAGATATGGATCATATGGAAATGCCAAAATCGTTTACGGAAGGAAAGTAACGAGATTGAAGTCAAGATATGTGTACTTGAGTAAAAAATGGTTTTTTGATAAGGTCTATACAGAATGGGTAGTCGTACCAGCAAGACACCATGCATATCATACAACATATAAAGGAATCGATCGAGGTGTGATTGAAAGAAGAGGACCTGCAGGGTTGACACAAGCTTTGTATCAACGAGCTAAAAGATTGGGGAAAATTCAATCTGGAGAGGTCTACCATTATTCATTGATTATGGTAATTGGGAGAGTGAGATTGTTGATGAGAACAATGAGCTTTGCAACCACGACTAGAGTTGGAGAATATGGACGAAGATCATTTGAGAAAAGATTCAGAGTATGTATGAGATATTTCGCATTTAATCGATAAGAATCGTTGAAGATGAATTGGAAGATGACAAGAATAAAGGAGAATAAGAAAAGAGAAAAAATCCGTCGAAACTTCCATAGTTCATTTGAAGTCAAGGGGGTGACTCAGGATTGAAAAGGTTAACGAAGAAGATATACTAAAACAAAAAAGAGTTAACCGGGTTGATACATACTATAATTCGCGTAAGAAGACAAAATGTGAAAAAAAGAAAATCGAGGATTATTTGAATTATGGGCAAGAAGCGTGGGAGATATGGGAAAGTCTCCAGATGGAAACGAAAGTTGACGAAGAAACAGGTTAAAGAAAAGAGAAAAGACCGAAAAAGA
>Ga0302315_10001853_pt1 | contig 20645 bp, 15 predicted proteins | sample III_Palsa_N3_1_FD_200532 | JGI IMG/M metagenome (GOLD analysis project Ga0302315, IMG submission 200532) | Peat permafrost microbial communities from Stordalen Mire near Abisko, Sweden - III_Palsa_N3_1 | ecosystem: Environmental > Terrestrial > Soil > Palsa > Peat permafrost | place: Sweden...
GCGTGCATGCAATGGGCGACGTCGACGAACTCAATTCGCATATCGGCGTGCTGATGTGCGAAGACTTGCCGGCCGCATTAAAGGAAGAGTTGATGTCGATCCAGCACGATTTATTCGACATGGGCGGCGAGCTATGCATTCCCGGCTACACTTTGATTACCGAGGTGCAAGTGGCGCGCCTGGACACCTTGCTGGAGAAATATAACGCCGACCTGCCGCCGCTGAAGGATTTCATCCTGCCGGGCGGGTCGCGAGCTGCAGCCGTTGCGCATGTTTGCCGCACGGTTTGCCGACGCGCGGAACGGGCGATCGTCAGCCTGGGGAAAACCGACAAGATCAACGATACGCCACGGCAATACATGAACCGGCTATCGGATTTATTGTTTGTATTGTCGCGGGTGTTGAACCGTTATGCCGGCGGCAGCGACGTGCAATGGCAAAAGGAACGCCAGCGCGATGTTTGATCCGACAAAAACATGGGCCGCCCAAGATTGCCGAATTGCTCCCTCCCTCTGCATTGGGGAGGGAACGACGGCGCATAGATTTTGGCATGCATGTCTTGGCTAAGCCGCCGATGCCGAGGCTTGTGGTTAAGATCACGGCAAGGCGTGAGAGTTTACCGTATTAATTAATTGTTGACGACCAGGCGCGGTTCGCCTTTGCCAAAGCGCTGGCGTATCGAGGCCGCAATACCCTTGGCATCCAGACCGCATGATGCCAGCAATTGCGCGCAATCGCCCTGATCGATGAATTTGTCCGGCAAGCCCAGGTTCAACAGTGGCTTGACGATGCCGGCAGCGGCCAAGGCTTCCGCCACTGCAGCACCGGCGCCGCCCATGATGGAACCCTCTTCGATCGTCACCAAGGCATCGTGGCTCTGCGCCAATTGCTTGAGCAATTCGACATCGAGCGGCTTGACGAAACGCATATTGGCAACGGTAGCATTCAGCTCTTCTCCGGCGGCCAAGCCCGGTGCGACCATCGTCCCAAAAGCCAGAATCGCAATACCGGTTCCGCGCCGGCGAATTTCACCGGTACCGAGCGGGATCGTGCTTAACTCGGTTTCGATCTTGGCACCAATGCCCGAACCACGCGGGTAACGCACGGCAGCCGGCCCCGGATAATGGAAGGCCGTCGACAGCATTTGTCGGCATTCGTTTTCATCGGATGCGGCCATGACTACCATGTTGGGAATGCAGCGCAAGTAAGCCAGGTCGTAATTACCGGCATGCGTGGCGCCATCCGCGCCAACCAGGCCGGCACGATCCAGGGCAAAGGTGACGTCCAGATTTTGCAGCGCGACGTCATGGATCAATTGGTCGTAGCCACGTTGCAGGAAGGTCGAATAAATCGCCAATACCGGCTTCAAGCCCTCGCACGCCAAGCCGGCGGCAAAGGTCACCGCATGTTGCTCGGCAATGCCGACGTCGTAATAGCGGTCCGGGAATTTTTGCTCGAACTTCACCATGCCGGAACCTTCGCGCATGGCCGGCGTGATGCCGACCAGGCGCTTGTCGGCCGCAGCCATGTCGCATAGCCAATCGCCGAAAACCTGGGTATACGTTTTCTTGCCCGGCGCCGATGGTTTGATGCCTTCGGCCGGATTGAAGTTACCTGTGCCGTGATACAAGACCGGATCGGCTTCCGCCAATTTGTATCCCTGTCCCTTTTTGGTCACCACGTGCAGGAATTGCGGACCGCGCAAATTTTTCAGGTTTTGCAAAGTCGGAATCAGCGATTCCAGATCGTGGCCATCGATGGGGCCGATGTAATTGAAACCGAATTCCTCAAACATCGTGGCCGGTACGACCATGCCCTTGGCATGCTCTTCAAAGCGCTTGGCCAATTCGAGCATCGGCCCCGGCAGCATGGTCTTGCCGACATTTTTGGCAGCCGCATAGAACTTGCCCGACATCAGGCGTGCCAGGTAGCGGTTGAGCGCGCCGACCGGTGGCGAAATCGACATGTCGTTGTCATTGAGCACAACCAGCAAGTTGATGTCTTCATGCACGCCGGCGTTGTTCATTGCCTCGAATGCCATGCCGGCTGTCATCGCGCCATCGCCGATCACGGCAATCGCGTGCCGATTCTCATTCTTGATTTTCGCGGCCAGGGCCATGCCGAGCGCCGCTGAAATCGAGGTCGACGAATGGGCAGTGCCAAAGGTATCGTATTCGCTTTCGGTGCGCCGCGGAAACCCGGAAATGCCTTCGAATTGGCGCAGGGTCGCCATCTTGTCGCGCCGCCCGGTCAGGATTTTATGCGGATAGGTTTGATGGCCGACATCCCATACAATCCGGTCTTCCGGAGTGTTGAAGACATAATGCAAGGCAATCGTCAGCTCCACCGTGCCCAGATTGGACGACAGATGGCCGCCGGTTTGCGAAACCGAATCCAATACAAACTTGCGCAATTCCTCCGCCAGCGTATGCAATTGGGCGCGCGTGAGCTTTCTCACATCATCCGGGGAGTTTATTTTTTTTAGTAAATCCATACTAAGCTTTCCGCTGCACAATCAAATCCGCAAGTTCGCGTAACCGCTGTGCTTGACTCCCAAACTGCTCGATCGCCCGATGCGCATCGCCACGCAGTTTCTCTGCCAGGGCCTGCGATGCTTCCAGGCCCAAAATCGTTACATAAGTCGGCTTATTATCAGCCGCATCTTTGCCGGCTGTCTTTCCGAGTGCCGCCGAATCGGCAGTCGCGTCCAGAATGTCGTCCACTACTTGAAACGCCAAGCCGATCGCTGCAGCATACTGATCAAGTGCCGCCACTTCTTCATCCGCCAGGGCTTTGCCGCTCCAGGCACCAAGCATGACCGCAGCACGCAACAGGGCGCCCGTCTTCAGGCGATGCATCTGCTCCAATTCAGGCCGCGATAACGCGACGCCGACACTTTCCAAATCGATCGCCTGGCCGCCGCACATGCCAACCGACCCCGCAGCAAGCGCCAGCAAGCGCAACATCGCCAATTGCCGGCTGGCCTCGCCGCCGCCTTCCGTCAAAATCAAGAACGCCTGCGCTTGCAGCGCATCGCCGACCAACAAAGCCGTTGCCTCATCATACTTGACGTGCACGGTGGGCTTGCCGCGCCGCAGTGCATCGTCATCCATGCATGGCATGTCGTCATGCACCAGCGAGTAAGCGTGAATCATTTCAACCGCCGCGCCAGCCCGTGCCAACGCTTGAGGATCAGCGCCGAACAACTCGCCGGCCGCAAATACCAGCAATGGCCGAACGCGCTTGCCGCCATCCAGGGTCGCGTAGCGCATGGCCTCGTGCAAGCGTGCCGGCGTCTCGTCAATGCTCGGCAGGAACGCGGCCAAAGCCCGCTCCATGTCCTCTTGTACTGTTTTCATCCATTGCGCGAATGCCGTCATGCGTCAACCTCGCCTGCATCCGCCACGAATGGCTTCAACATCTCGCCTTCCAATATCTTGACCTGACTGTCGACCTTATCGAGTTGCGACAGGCAGTATTTAACCAATTCCGAACCGCGCTTATAGGCGGTAATCGATGCTTCCAATGCCAATTCTCCGGCTTCCATTTGCGTGACCAATTGTTGCAATTCCGCCATCGCTTCTTCGAAAGAAGCCGGTGATTCCGCGAGTGCTGGTTTCTTTGGCATAACGACCATAGTAAGAGTGTAGCCCGTTATTTTAGATCAAACCACCTTATAGGGTCGCGGCGAACGCATTTGGCGACATGGAAGAACAGCAAATTGACAACAAACGATAGAAATTGATTGCAATAAAGGCAAATATGCGCGCCTGTGACTCATTTTTATACCAATTGCGATATACCTATTTCAACGATTAAATGATCAATATCATTTTGACCATGATGCTTCGCCTTAGGCAAAAAGTGCTCTGTCATCTAGCCCAACATGGCGTTGTAAGGTATAATTCTTAGTTCTGTCCAAAATTTCCTTTTCATTTCGTCATTTCGTTTGAAACCAGGTTTTTGCGGATTCTTTCTCTCTTAGGTTGGTGCAAATTAATTTGGGGGTGGGGATGTCCGATCTGGCTACTATTGCCACGCTCGCGCGATCCAACGCGCAACTTCCAGTCAACGTCTATTTCGACGATGCGTTGTTGCAGCAGGAAATCCAGCAACTTTTCCGTCAAGGCCCACGTTACGTCGGCCATGAATTGATGGTGCCGAATGTCGGCGACTTCGCTACGTTAGCGTCGGAAAACGAAGGTCGTATGCTTGTGCGCAACCCGCATGGCATCGAGTTGCTTTCTAACGTCTGTCGCCATCGTCAAGCCAAGATGTTCAACGGTCGCGGCCATGCCAACAACATCGTCTGTCCGCTGCATCGCTGGACTTATGATTTGAAAGGCGAATTGATCGGTGCGCCGCACTTCGAGTCAACGCCTTGCCTGAATCTGTCGCAGACGCCATTGCAAAACTGGAACGGCTTGCTGTTCGAACGCAATCAGGTTGATGTTGCAGCAATCATGTCCAATCTTGGCGTCGCCAAGGATCTCGATTTCGACGGCTACATGCTGGATCACGTCGAAGTGCATCAATGCGACTACAACTGGAAGACTTTCATTGAAGTCTATCTGGAGGATTATCACGTCGAACCATTTCATCCGGGTCTTGGCAGTTTCGTAACCTGCGACGATTTGCGCTGGGAATTCGGCGATCGCTACAGTGTGCAAACCGTGGGCGTCAAGCATGCGCTCGCCAAATCGGGCTCGCCGGCTTACCAGAAATGGCAAGAGCAAGTCCTTAAATATCGCAATGGCGTCACTCCGCCTTACGGTGCGATCTGGTTGACGCTGTATCCGAACATCATGGTGGAATGGTATCCGCACGTACTGGTGGTGTCGACGGTATGGCCCAACGGCCCGCAGAAAACCACCAACGTGGTGGAATTCTACTATCCGGAAGAAATCGTTTTGTTCGAGCGCGAATTCATCGAGGCCGAGCGTCAGGCTTATATGGAAACCTGCATCGAAGACGATGAAATCGCGCTGCGCATGGATGCCGGGCGACGCATCCTGATGGATCGAGGAACCAGCGAAGTCGGCCCTTATCAATCGCCGATGGAAGATGGCATGCAGCATTTTCATGAATGGTATAGACGTCAGGTCGCAGTACCCTAAGTAACCTGATTTTCAGGGCGCGCATCTTGACGCGCCCTTTTTTCATCGCACCTTTCGCCTAATTTTATGCAATCGCTTTGGATGCTGTTCGCCAGCTTTGTGTTTGCCTTCATGGGCGTTTGCGTCAAGCTCGCTTCCAGCTATTACTCCACCTCGGAAATTATCATGTACCGCGGCCTTATCGGCATGATATTTCTCGCGACCCTGGTCAAGGTGCGTGGCGGCACCTTGCGGACTCCCTTACCTTGGCATCACCTGCGCCGCGGCGCCATCGGCGTAACTGCGCTCTGGCTATGGTTTTATTCCATCAGCGCGTTGCCGCTGGCGACTGCCATGACGCTCAATTACATGTCGCCAATCTGGATGGCCGCCATGCTTTTTGTCGCCGGTTGGCGGCAAGGATCGACCCGCTTCGAATGGGGGCTGGTAGCGGCGATCGGCATGAGTTTCGTCGGCGTCGCCATGCTGCTGCAACCGTCGTTCCAGGCCAATCTTTGGTTCCCGGCCGTCGTCGCGCTATGTTCCGGAATGTTGTCGGCACTGGCCTATCTGCAGGTGCGCCATTTGGGGCATCTGGGAGAACCGGAATATCGCGTGGTTTTTTATTTTTCCGCCACCAGCGCGGTCGGCGGTTTGCTGGCAAGCTTGATCAGCCCGAACTTTACCGCCGACAACGCAACAGCCTGGCACGCCCATAGCCTCAAGGGAGCCTTGTTGCTATTGACCGTCGGCCTGTGCGCGACCATTGCGCAAATGGCGATGACCCGCGCCTACCGGCTCGGCAAGGCACTGGTGACCGCCAACCTGCAATACAGCGGCATCGTCTTTTCGACCATGTGGGGTATCCTGATCTGGAGCGATGCCTTAAGTTGGCTGGCATGGTCAGGCATCCTGATCATTCTCGGCAGCGGCATGCTCTCAACGATTTATAATCACCGTAACGCCGGTTCCAAGCGTGTCGCCGCCATGGATGCAGGCGATTCCGATCCGATTGTCGCTGAAACTTGAAACTCAGGAGAGCATCAACATGCCGCATACGACTCTGATTACCGCCGGCGAATTGGCGCAAAATATTGCAAATCCGAACTGGATCGTTATCGACTGCCGGCACGACCTGGGCAACCTTGAAGCTGGTCGTAAATCCTTTGCGGAAGGACATATTCCCGGCGCGCAATTCGCCCATCTGGACGATGACCTGTCCGATAAAAGCCCGGGGCCGAATGGCGAATTCCGTGGCCGCCACCCGCTGCCGGAACGCGAAAAATTCATCGAAATGCTGCGCCGCTGGGGTATCAACGACGATACCCAAGTCATCGCCTATGACGGCCAGGGCGGCATGTATGCGGCGCGCCTGTGGTGGATGCTGCGTTGGGTTGGACACCCGTCGGTCGCCGTGCTTGATGGCGGGATTACCGCGTGGAATGCACTGAATCTGTCGCTTTCCACAGACCCGGCGACAAAGCCGCGCGGCAGCCTCACCGGCGCGAAAACCATGGTCTCCACCGTCACTGCGGCTGACTTGGTCGCCAATATCGCCAACCCGGCGCTGACTGTGGTGGATGCCCGCGCGCCGGACCGTTTTCGCGGAGAGAATGAAACCATCGATCCGGTCGGCGGCCATATTCCAGGCGCGAGGAATCGTTTTTTCAAGGACAATTTGCAGGCCGATGGGAAATTCAAGCTGGCCGATCAATTACGCGCCGAGTTTGGCGTAATTATCAGCACCGCCGGCACCAGCGTGATGCAATGCGGATCAGGCGTCACGGCTTGCCACAATTTGCTGGCGATGGAAATTGCGGGATTATCCGGCGCCGTGATGTATCCGGGTTCATGGAGCGAGTGGTGCTCAAACCCCGTGCGCCCGGTGGCAACCGGCGACTGACTTTCCAGGGTCTTTTTCAGCTTTTTTAGTGAACGTGCTGAGTTAACACCACTACCACAGCCACACCGACGGCGATGAGCAAGACCTGCGGAATGGTCTCGCGCATCGTCGCGCGTCTTTGCATCTGCGGCATCAAATCGCTCACCGCAATATAGATGAAGCCGGAGGATGCCACCACAAGCACATACGGAATCCAGTCGCTGGCACGCTCCAGCGTGGCATAGCCGAGCAAACCGCCGGCAATCGCCATCAGGCTGCAAATCAGGTTGTAGGCATAGGCGCGCCTGCGGGTAAAGCCTGCATTCAACAGTACAATGAAATCGCCAATCTCCTGTGGAATCTCATGCGCGATAATAGCCAGCCCGGTGATCAGACCCAGATTGGGATTGGCCAGGAATGCTGCCGCAATCAATATCCCATCGGTAAAATTATGCAGGCCATCGCCGACCAGGATCATCCACCCGGCTTTACCCGCCTCGTGTGCGTCATGCCCATGCGCATGGGAATGCCCGTCGCCTTCATGATGGTGCGAATGGCGCAGTATCGCCAGCTTTTCCAGCAGGAAAAACCCCAGCAAGCCGCCCAGCAGCGTGGCAAATAGAGCGCGCGTATCGGCCTTTGATTCAAACGCTTCCGGCAACGCATGCAACAGGGAAGTGGCCAGCAAAATCCCGACCGACAAGCTCACCATCCGTTCGACCATTTTAGATAACAGCGCAAACGAAAACACCGCCGCTGCCGAAATACTGAAAACCCCGGCAATAGTGGTAGCGAGCAAAATGGAAATTAACGTGGAATTGATAGCAGCCCCAAACAGTATTGACTAAAGGTATCGACTAAAGTGGCAAATTAGAACATAGCAGACGCATTTCGGCAAACCGCCGCGCCGGATTCAGGCAACGCCATGCTCACGGAACCATGCAAGGCAACGCTTCCAGCCGTCTTTCGCGTCGGCCTCCACATAGCTCGGACGGTAATCGGCATTGAATGCATGACCGGAGTTCGGATAGATGACGAATTCGGATTTGCTCGTGCCCTTGGCCAGCGCTGCCTTCATTTGTTCGATGCTGGGCTGCGATATGCCTTCGTCCTTGCCGCCATATAAACCCAATACCGGCGTTTTCAGGTCGGCGGCAATGTCGACCGGGTAGCTTGGCGTCAACGCGGTCTGGTCGCCAACCAATTTGCCATACCAGGCGACACCGGCTTTCACCGAAGGGTTGTGGGCCGAATACAGCCACGTGATACGCCCGCCCCAACAAAATCCGGTGATCGCCAGTTTCTCGACATTGCCGCCATTCGCCTTGGCCCACGCTACGCAAGCATCGAGGTCCCCCATCACCTGTGCATCGGGCACTTTGGCAATGATCTCCTTAAGCAATTCGGCCACGGTGCCATAGGAGGATGGATCACCCTGGCGCACGAACAATTCCGGCGCCAAGGCCAGATAGCCGAGCTTCGCAAAGCGGCGTGCAATATCGGCGATATGTTCATGCACGCCAAAAATCTCGGAAATCACCAGCACTACCGGCAAATTACTCTTGCCCTCAGGCTGGGCGCGATAAACAGGGACTTTCTGATCACCGACCGTCAGTATTACATCGCCGACAGTCAGACCGATTGCATCGGTCTGCACCACGGTTTGCGCCGACACCGGCATGACCGCTGCGGCAAAACCGGTGCCCAATGCAACTTTCAGGAAATCCCGGCGATCGCAGCCGTCCGACAGCGGTGGCGCCACGAGGCTATTGAAATCTTCTTTCAAATGGTCCATGCTCTCTCCTGGTAATCGAGATCCACGCAACAATTAGTGAGCTTCATCCCAGTTCTTGCCCACCCCGACTTCGGCCGTCAGCGGCACTTTCAATTCCGCCACTCCCGCCATCAGAGCCGGCAATTTCTCCCGCACGATTGCCAACTCCGCTTCCGGCACTTCCAGCACCAATTCATCATGCACCTGCATCACCATCTTGGACTGCATCTTGTCTGCTTCCAGCCAGCCCTGCACGGCGATCATCGACAGCTTGATCAAGTCGGCTGCGGTGCCCTGCATCGGCGCGTTGATGGCGGCGCGTTCTGCGCCCTGGCGGCGCGGTCCGTTCGGCGAATTGATCTCGGTGAGCCACAGGCGCCGGCCAAACACGGTTTCGACATAGCCGTGCGCCTTGGCTTGCAGCTTGGTGTCGTCCATGAACTGCTTGACACCGGAAAAGCGTTGGAAATATTTCTCGATATACATTTGCGCGGCAGAACGCTCAATGCCGAGATTGCCAGCCAAGCCGAACGCGCTCATGCCATAGATCAGGCCGAAGTTGATTACCTTTGCGTAGCGCCGCTGCTCGCTGCTGACTTCATCGGTCGCCACGGCAAATATTTCAGCTGCAGTGGCCCGATGGATGTCCACGCCATCGGCAAAGGCGCGCAACATGTTGGCGTCACCGGATACATGCGCCATGATGCGTAATTCGATTTGCGAGTAATCGGCCGACACGATGACGCTGCCCGGCGGCGCAATAAATGCTTCACGGATGCGCCGCCCTTCTGCGGTGCGTATCGGGATATTTTGCAGATTCGGATCGTTCGACGCCAGGCGTCCCGTGATCGCCACCGCTTGCGCGTAATTGGTATGCACGCGCCCGGTGTCGGGATTGACCATCTTTGGCAACTTGTCGGTATAGGTCGATTTCAATTTCGACAAACTGCGGTAATCCAGCAATACCTTGGGCAACGGATAATCTTCCGCCAATTTTTGCAAGACTTCTTCATCGGTCGAAGGCGAACCTGACGGCGTCTTTTTCACGACCGGCAATTTCAGCTTTTCAAAAAATATCTCGCCGATCTGTTTCGGCGAATTCAGGTTGAATGGCTGACCGGCAAGCTCATACGCATTGCGTTCAATCTCCAGCATGCGCGTGCCCAATTCGTGCGATTGCACATTCAGCAATTGCGGATCGACCAGCACGCCGTTACGCTCGATCTTTTGCAGCACGACGGAAGTGGGAATTTCAATCTTCTCGTAGATGAATTGCAAACCCTGGGACGCCAACACGCGCGGCAGCATAGTGCGATGCAATTGCAGCGTGATGTCGGCATCCTCGGCCGCATACTCGGTTGCACGTTCTATGTCCACCTGGTCAAAGCCGATTTGCGATGCCCCCTTGCCGCATACCTCTTCAAAGCTGATGGTTTTGCGATTCAAATGACGCAACGCCAGACTATCCATGTCATGGGTTTTGTGCGACTCAAACACATACGACTGCAGTAAAGTATCGTGTACGATGCCACGCAGTTGAATGCCGTGGTTGGCAAAAATGTGGCTGTCGTATTTCAGGTTTTGGCCGACCTTGGGCTTGGCTGGATCTTCCAGCCAGGCTTTCAGGGTTCCCAGCACCTGCTCGCGCGACAGTTGCGGCGGCGCGTCTTGATAGCGATGCGCAAGCGGGATATAGGCGGCAATTCCCGGTTCGCAACATAGGGATATGCCCACCATCTGCGCGCGCATCGGCTCCAGCGAGGTGGTTTCGGTATCGATGGAAGTCAACTCGGCCGCGTCGATGCGTGCCAACCACAAACCTAGTTGCTCCATGCTCAGGACTGTTTCGTAACTGGTAACCGCTGGCGCGGCCGGCTCCCCAAACAAATTACTTTGTTGCGCGACTTCCGGCGCCGAACTCGAATCCGCAGGCGCTTCCTGTGTGCCAGATGCACCGGGCGTGCCGCCCATTTCGCGCAGCCACGACTTGAAGCCGTTGCGCGCGAAGAATTCCATCATCGCGGTCTTGTCTTCCGGCAGTTGCGGCAGCGACTCGGCAATCGACTTCATGTGTGCAGACAAATCGCAATCGGTCTTCACTGTGATCAACACTTTTGCCTGCGGCAGCCAATCCAGCGCGCGCCGCAGATTTTCACCGACTGCACCGCCGACATCGGCTGCATGCGCAACAATCTGATCGAGCGTGCCGTATTGGGTGAGCCACTTGACTGCCGTTTTCGGGCCGACCTTCTCGACACCGGGCACATTGTCGACCGTGTCGCCAACCAGCGTCAAATAGTCGACGATCAGTTCCGGCGGCACGCCAAACTTCGCCACGACGCCGGCGCGATCGAGCTTTTCATTGCTCATGGTATTGATCAGGGTCACCTGGTCGCAAACCAACTGTGCCAAATCCTTGTCGCCGGTGGAAATCACAGTCTGCAAACCTTGCGCTTGCGCTTGCACCGCCAGGGTACCGATTACGTCATCGGCTTCGACGCCTTCAACCATCAAGATCGGCCAGCCCATGGCACGCACCGCTTCATGGATTGGCGCAATTTGCTTGGCCAAATCTTCCGGCATCGATGCCCGTTGGGCCTTGTATTCCGCGTACAGGTCGTCGCGAAAAGTCTTGCCTTTGGCATCGAACACACAGGCAATATATGCTGCCGGGAAATCATTTCGCAATCGGCGTAACATGTTAATCATGCCGTAGATCGCGCCGGTCGGTGCTCCCTGGGCGTTACGCAAATCCGGCATCGCATGGAAGGCGCGATATAAATAGCTGGAACCGTCTACTAGCAAAAGGGTCTTATTCATATGGAATCGAACGGAAAGAACGTGCCGCGGTTGCGGCAAGTGACCGACCTCGAACGTGCAACATCGAAGAAGGCGCGTGAATCATGGCAAATGTTCACGATTATGGCAGAGTTTATCGAGTCAGCCGAGCGATTGTCCGAGTTGCGGCCGGCGGTGTCGATTTTCGGATCTGCCCGGACCCGCCCTGAAGATCCTTATTATGGGCTTTGCATGGACATTGCGCGGCGCTTGTCGGACGCCGGCTTCGCGGTAATTTCCGGCGGCGGTCCCGGCATCATGGAGGCTGCCAATAGAGGCGCATTTGAGGGCCTTTCCTCGTCGGTGGGATTGAATATCGAATTACCGCATGAACAAGGTCGTAACGCCTGGCAAAATATTTCCATCAGCTTTCGTCATTTTTTTGCCCGTAAAGTTGCTTTTGTTAAATATGCGGATGCCTACGTGGTACTGCCTGGCGGATTCGGGACCCTGGATGAACTGACCGAAGTGCTGACTTTGATCCAGACCGGCAAATCGCGACGTATTCCGGTGATTCTAGTTGGCACCACATATTGGCGTGGATTGCTGGATTGGTTCAGAAATCAAATGGCGAAGGATGGCATGATCGAGGAGAAGGATATCGATTTAATGCAGGTAATCGATGAACCGGTCAACATCGTCGACGCGATTTTTGCGTTCTATGAGGGCCGCAATATTGCTGTTACTGAGATAGATCGGCCTACAACCACGTTTTTATAGTGCAATTTGAGTTAAATCAAGGCGGCTCTGCTGCTGTTTGTTACAATGAACCAAACGCATTTCCCATTCACTATTGTTAACTATTGGCCATCATGAAAACATCTAGGATTTGGCAAATTATCAGCCTTTCAGCAGCATTGCTGACGCCGTTGCTGGTTGCTGCGCAACAATCTCCCCAGAAGTCGGATGCGCCGCCACCGCCCAAGCTGGAAAAACTTGAGGAGGGTGACCCGCCGAGCATTAAAGTCGGAAAGCCGAAAAATGAGAACAAAATAACCGAAACGCGCGACGACAGCGGGGTAAAAGAGGTCAAAGTGGAAAACGGCATCGGCACGTATTACGTTAAACCCAATCAGCAGGTGGGCAATTCCTTGCCGGGCGACGTTCAAAGCTCGCAAAATCATGGCGTCCAATGGAAAGTCATGGAATTTGATTTGGGCTCCAAAGGCAAGAAAAGCGAAAAGAGCGATGACGCTACGCAAGCCACCCCCAAAGACGGCACGGTAACAGATGAACCCAAAAAGTAGAAAAATAACTTTTTAATAATAAACGTCGATGGAGGGAAATGATCTGACAAAATTTCCCCCATTTGAACGCTGACGAAATACAATGCATAGCGCTCGCCGCAGTGCAATGCACTGGGTAGCGACGCGGTAGTTCGCCTGCTTGTTCGCTTGCCACATGCGCACGATATCGCTCCTTTATTGCAGTCTCATTCACTTAAGCACATGGCAGTTTTCACTTCGGTCAGCATGGCTGACCTGGATCCCTGGATCAAACAATTCCCGCTCGGCAAACCACTTTCCATTCTGGGCATTTCATCCGGGATAGAAAATAGTAATTTTTTTCTGAACACGGAAACGGGCGAATACGTGTTAACCGTGTTTGAGAATCTCAATTTCGAGCAACTGCCGTTTTATCTGAATTTGATGCGTCAGCTGGCGGAGCGCGCAGTGCTGGTGCCGGCGCCGATTGCCAATCTACAGGGTGAAATACTCAATAGCTTGCACGGAAAACCTGCCGCGATAGTCACCAAACTCCATGGCAGCTGCCAGATGAATCCCGGCGCCGTGCATTGCGCTGAAGTTGGCGCCATGTTGGCCAAAATGCATTTGGCCGCCGAGGATTTTCCCATACGCCAGCCCAATCTGCGCGGCATTGAATGGTGGAAGGCCAATACGCCGGTGGTGTTGCCGTTCATGTCAGACACGGAGCAACACTTGCTGCGCGCGGAAATGCATTTCCAGGAAGCGTTCGCCGCATCCGAAACGTATCGACGTTTGCCGCACGGTCCGATTCATGCGGACTTGTTCCGCAATAACGTCATGTTCGACGGTGAAAAACTGACTGGCTTTTTCGATTTTTATTTTGCCGGTTGCGACACCTGGTTGTTTGACGTCGCGGTAACGGCTAACGACTGGTGCATCGACACGGACAGCGGCGCGCTGGATACAGCGCGCGCGCGCGCACTCCTCGATGCGTATCAGAAAGTGCGGCCATTTACGGCAGACGAGCAAATCGCCTGGCAGCCGATGTTACGAGCCGGCGCTCTGCGCTTCTGGCTATCACGACTGTATGATTTGTATTTGCCGCGCGATGCGGAAATGCTGACCCCGCACGACCCAACCCATTTTGAGCGCGTTCTCCGGGAACGCATTGCGCACCCGGTGCCGGCGCTGATTGAAGGAACGATTTGATGGAACGCCTACCGGCCATTGCAGGATGGCATTGGATCAAACAAGGTTTTGCGCTGTTTCGCCGGCAGCCGGGCGAACTGTCGACGCTGTTTGTGCTGTATTGCTGCCTTAACCTCTCCCTGAATCTTTTTTTCAACTTGGTTCCGATAGTCGGACCGATTTTGTGGACAATACTGGTGCCGGTATTTTCGATCGCATTCCTGTTTGCCTGCAACGATATCGGGCACGACAAACGCGTCCATCCGAAAGTGCTTTTTGCAGGTATTCGCAGCCCCGCAGTGAAACGATTGCTCGGATTGGGAGGATGCTATTTTGCCGTCATGTTTATCGCAGCATTCGTCACCAATATTTTCGATGACGGCTATCTTTTGCAAACACTGAACACGCAAGCCAGTAGCCCCCCGGCATCGGTCGGCAATACGACAGGGGATCTGCGCCTGGCGGAGTCGTTTCTTTTCCTGATTGCTACTTATCTGTTCGCGACCATACCATTTTGGTTTGCCAGCCCCCTGATTGCGTGGCAAAACATGTCAGTCGGCAAAGCAATTTTCTTCAGCTTTTTTTCTGTTATCCGTGCGTTCAAGGCGTTGACCTTGTACACAATCGGCTGGTTTGCGATTGCCATATTCGTCAACGTAGGAATCAGCGTGGCCCTGCAGGCATTGGGAGTGCAAAATCTGGTCATCGAGCTTTTTCTTCGAATGCCATTCCTCTTTTTGCTGACGGTGGTTATGTATTGCTCATATTACGCGAGCTACATCCATATTTTCGGCACCCCGTCAGATCCAGAAGCACCCAAAATCCAAACGGAATAACGAGCCGCGATCGGCATGACCGGCGGTCAACGGAAATCTTTCCCATAACCGCCCGCATTCGATCTGCTTACTAGCCGGCGCGCTCCAACTTGGCGACCGAAAGATCAAGCAATTTCATGCCTTGCCTGCCGAAGTTGATATGCGCACGGGCATTGCCGCCGCTGCCTTCGATATTGACAATGACGCCCTCCCCGAATTTCGCATGACTGACGTTTTCGCCGATACGCCAGCCGGCATCGCGTTTCCCGAAATTTTGTGCAATCTGGTTGGCGCCGGATTCTGGTTTCTCATCCCATGCCGACTTTTGATTGCCAAACCAATGGTGCTGCACCTTCGGCGACAGCCACTTCACGGCCTCGTCAGGTAATTCTTCGAAGAAACGCGATTTCATGTTGTAGCGTGTTTGCCCGTGCAGCATGCGGGTTTGCGAAAAACTCATGTACAGGCGCCGTTTCGCGCGTGTGATCGCCACATACATCAAGCGTCGTTCTTCCTCGACGCCACCGTCTTCCTTGGCGCTATTTTCGTGCGGGAACAAGCCTTCTTCCAGCCCGGTAATGAAAACCGCGTTGAATTCCAGTCCCTTGGCCGAATGCACCGTCATCAATTGCAGCGCATCCTGCCCCGCGTCGGCCTGATTGTCGCCGGCTTCCAGCGAGGCATGGGAGAGGAAGGCGGACAAGGGCGACATCACGGTCGGCAACGGTGCATCGGCATCGATAATCTCGACCCCATCCGCGCTGACCAGGGCGTTGCCGACCGTCGCCTGGCTCTTCGGTCCAAGGAAAGCTGGCGCATCGTGCCCGAAGCCCTCTTCCGATACAAACAAGGTGGCGGCACTGACCAATTGCTCCAGGTTCTCGATGCGATCAGCACCCTCTTTATCGTTTTGATAATGGGTAATCAAACCGCTCGCGTCGATGACTATCTTGACCATTTCCGGCAGCGGCAAATGCTGGGTCTCAAAGCGCACGCCCTCCACCAGTTTGACAAACGCACCCAAGGTCGATCCGGCTTTACCGCTGATGTAGGGCACAGCTGCGTACATGGAAATTCCGTATTGTCGCGCTGCGTCCTGCAATTGTTCTAGTGCGCGCGCGCCGATGCCGCGCGTCGGGAAATTCACCACGCGCAGGAATGCTGAATCGTTGTGCGGGTTATCCATCAATTGCAGATAAGCGATCGCATGCTTGACTTCGGCCCGCTCAAAAAACCGCTGGCCGCCGTATACTCGATACGGTATGCCGGCCGAGAACAAGGCATGCTCAAGCACGCGCGATTGGGCGTTGGAACGATATAGCAGCGCGATCTCGCTGCGCATCGCCCCCTCCGCAACAAGGCTCTTGGTCTCTTCGACAATCCATTGCGCCTCTTGCAAATCGCTGCTGGCCTCATAGATGCGCACCGGCTCGCCATGCCCGGCATCGGTATGCAGGTTCTTGCCGAGGCGCTTGCTGTTGTTGGCAATCAGCGTATTCGCCGCATCCAGGATGTGCCCATGTGAACGATAATTCTGTTCCAGCTTGATCAAATTTTCGACGCGGAATTCACGCTCGAAGGTCGTCATGTTGCCGACATTGGCGCCGCGAAATGCATAGATGCTTTGATCGTCGTCGCCGACCGCAAAGATCGCGCCCTGCGGGCCGGCCATGAGTTTCAGCCACTTATATTGCAAGTCATTGGTGTCCTGGAATTCGTCGATCAGCACGTGGCGGAAACGCGCCTGGTAATGCTCTCGCAACGGCTGGTTGCGCGTTAGCAGCTCGTAGGTCCGCAATAGCAATTCGGCGAAATCCACTACCCCTTCGCGTTGGCATTGGTTATCGTAGAAATCGTACAACTCGACCATTTTACGGTTGTAGTCATCGAAGGCTTCCACATCCTTGGCGCGCAAACCCTGATCCTTGGCGCCATTGATGAAGTACATCAGATTGCGTGCCGGATATTTCTCGTCGTCGACATTCTGCGATTTCAACAGGCGTTTGATGGTCGACAATTGATCTTGCGAATCGAGTATCTGGAAGGTTTGCGGCAAGCCGGCATCGCGATAATGCGCGCGCAGTAGTCGATTCGACAACCCGTGAAAGGTGCCTATCCACATGCCCCTGGTATTGATGGGCAACATCGCCGACAGGCGGGTCGCCATTTCCTTGGCCGCCTTGTTGGTAAACGTCACCGCCAGCAGGCCGGCCGGCGATATTTGCCCGGTCTGGATCAGCCAGGCGATACGCGTGGTCAACACCCGCGTCTTGCCCGAGCCGGCGCCCGCCAGAATCAGCGCGGATTGGGCCGGCAGCGTGACGGCAGCGAGTTGCTCGGGATTGAGGTTATGAAGAAGTGTTTGCATTGTGCGATTATAGCCGTTCGCCATCATCAATCGCCGTTCCTTGACGGGATTGCCCATGTTATGCAGGCGGCAACCCTTCTCGATTGATATCGGATTAATCGAAGATTGATTCCACCGGCGGATTGGTTTTCGATGCGGCGCACAAAAATGCAAAGCATGGCCCCAACGCGTCATTATTCCGAATTGGTGCAAAGGCGATCATTCGCACTAATTTTGTGAATCCGGACGGCCTGCTCATTGGCAATATTTTTCCGCAGTTGCTCTCAGTTACTTTGAAGCAACCCAATCGCCGCCTGGAGAAATGGCCACACATGCACTTCGGCATGCTTCGTTCGGGCCTGTATGTTTATCCAGTCACCCTTTTATTTTGGAATGAATCCTCCAAAAAATGTGGCCTACCTGTCAATGTATGCAGTTGCGAATTTTGATTATTTGCAGCTACACTGTGTTCAGCCAATCGAGCAATGCACTGAATTGGCATAAAAGCGCTGCGCGAGCCATAAACTCGAAAGACAGCTCAACGGAGTACCACTAGGAGGAATTCACATGCGCTCACCTTCAAGCCGCTTCATGCGGTTTCGGTTTTCTTCGGCTTCACCCCCTTCCCTCATACCGCCGCGCACCTAGCGCTTCTTTCTAGGGTTTTACCGCATTTCGATCCTGGCGCTTCGCAAGAGTGTCTGGCTCGTTATAGGCATGCAATTTGAAGCACCATTACCTTGGTGTGTAGGACTGCTATTGCCAAAAATCCTTGGAAGAACCTTTCTTGCAAGGGTCGTCGTAACTGAACCGGTCTCAATGGATACCGCCAACGAGATCACTTTATCCTTAAAAAAAACGGAGAGAAGTAATGAAATTCAGTTCTAATCTTAAGATGCTTCCTGTTGCGGCTTTGATGTTAGCTGCATTTGGCCCTTCGGCAAACGCGGTTGAGACAAGCTGGTCTGCGACACAATCGCATGCTCCAGACGTTTCTGCTGCCACACCAGGTGCTGCCATGAAAGCTGGCGAAGCAGTGCATATCGCAATTTCCCTGCAAATCCGCAACAAGTCCGAATTGGACGCATTGACTGCAGATTTGATTGCTGGAAGAAGCACGAAAACTCTGTCGAGTGCAGATTTCCTGAGCCGATTCGCGCCCAGCGATGATCAAGTGCAAGCAGTCGTCGATCATCTGACGCAAAGCGGCTTCATTAACATCGAAGTAGCCCAGAACAAGCTGATGATCACAGCTGACGGTACTGCCGGATCGGCAAAGGCCGCGTTTAAAGTCGACATGCAGCACTTTACAGTCAAGGGCCGCGAAGCTCATGCCAACCTGAATGATCCGGTTGTGCCTAAAGCGCTGGAAAAAATCGTGTTGTCGGTGCACGGCTTGCAAGACATCAATGTTTCGCATACCAATCTGGTTAAGGCATCGCCTCAAGCCAGCGGCACTAGCGGCGAAGTTGGACACAGCCCAGCTTCCTGGCCTACCATTTATGGCGGGACCGGTATTCCAAATGCCGCCAATACTACTATCGGTATCATCACCGGCGGTAGCATGACGCAGACCCTGAAGGACTTGGCAACATTCGTAAAGCAAGCCGGGTTCGCCACTCCTACGACTAGCGTCGTTGGCGGCAAAGGTAACTCGACTTCAGGTACTCCAGAGTGGGATATCGACAGCCAAGACTCACTGGGTGCTGCCGGTGGCGTGGTCAAATCGATCGTATTCTATGCTGCCAAAGGCATGACTGATGCGGACTTGAATGCCGACTACAATACGGCCGTTTCCGCTAACGTAGCCAAAGTCATCAATGTTTCGCTCGGTGAATGCGAAACCGGCGCGAAGAGCGATGGTACAGAAGCAACAGACGACCAGATCTTCGAAACAGCTGTTGCTCAAGGTCAAACTTTCGCGGTCGCCTCTGGCGATTCCGGTTCCTACGAATGCGGCGGCAAGACTAATGAGCAAAGCTACCCTGCCGTTTCTCCTTACGTCATTGCCGTAGGCGGTACAACCTTGTCGACCACTTCAGGCGGTGTTTGGTCTTCGGAAACAGCCTGGTCTTGCACCAGCTATAAAACCTGCCCACAAAGCGCCGACGGCGGCGGCGGCGGCGGTGTGAGCTCGACCGAGACAGCACCAAGCTGGCAGGTTTCGTCCGGCGTGCTGGGCACTTCGACCAAGCGCGGCGTACCTGACATCGCATTCGATGCCAACCCAAGCAGCGGCTCCTTGCCTATCGTCGATGGCACGGCTACGCAATACGGTGGTACCAGCCTGGCAACTCCGATCTTCGTCGGCTTTTGGGCACGTATCCAATCGGCACATTCGAATGGCCTGGCATTCCCGGCTACTGCTCTGTACAAGTACGGTTCAGCAAACGAATCGACCATTTTCCATGATGTTACTTCGGGATCAAATGGCGGTTATTCTGCTGGTACAGGCTGGGATTACGTAACCGGTTTTGGTAGCTTGAATGTCGGCGCGTTTGCGACCTTCGTGACCAACAATTCGGGCTTCTGATTCACGTAACTTAGCTGGCAATGAGGGGGCACGCAGTCGGTGCCCCCTTTTTTCCCCTTACGTGATACCTTGAACCACTCCTCATTTTTTGCAATGCTTTTTACTTCTGCAATTTTGAATTAATTGAACGCCCATGCCTACTCCATCCATTAGCAAACGTGCCCTGCCTTGGGGGCGCTACAGTGTTATCGCTATCATCGGCGGCCTGATACTTGCCCTCTTCGTTTATTCGCAGACGGGAACCGAGCAGGCAGTACCGGCGTCAACCCCAACGCATGCAGCAAACGAGGTGTTCGGCCCCGGCGTTTTAAGCGGATCGGAAGCAGGAGCCTCGCTTTCCAAGCAGGAAGAGGCAGACTATCCGCTCGCACCCGGCGGCGTGACCGCTAACGCCAGTCAACATCTGGTGATCAACGATGCACTATTACAGGTAATCAATTTTTATCTGCTTGAGCAAGCAGCCCCGGATCGTGCCGACAAATTGCAGCATTACCTTGCGAAAAGCCTGCCGGCGCCGGCTTATGCTGAAGCGGCTCAAATCGTTGCGCACTACCAGTCTTATATGAAGGCGCACGATGATTTGCTGGCCGGCCAAAATCTCGAAGGGCAAGATTTCGGCGCACGATCACGGAATATTGAACGCCTGCTTACCTGGCGCGACCAACGCGACCGTCTGCGGCTAGACACCCTTGGCGATAACGTGGTGCAAGCCTGGTATCAAAACGACGATATGCGATTCAAACAAGTGGTGGACGAATTACATGACAACGTGCCTGCCACTACACAAGAAGATGCCAGGGGCGCCAGTTACCGGTCCTCCTCGGCGCACAGCATGACCAATGACGAACAACGTGAGCAGGACATGCAAGTGGTATTGGATAAAGAAACTAAAAGTTTCAGCACCTTGGCGATCGAGGGGCAGCAATGGACCAGGAATTATGCAGCTTTCCTGGCTGCCGCCAGG
>Ga0302315_10001855_pt1 | contig 20644 bp, 26 predicted proteins | sample III_Palsa_N3_1_FD_200532 | JGI IMG/M metagenome (GOLD analysis project Ga0302315, IMG submission 200532) | Peat permafrost microbial communities from Stordalen Mire near Abisko, Sweden - III_Palsa_N3_1 | ecosystem: Environmental > Terrestrial > Soil > Palsa > Peat permafrost | place: Sweden...
ACGATGAATCAGAAGATTTTGAAAAACAAATTACTATAGAGCTTATCTACCTGAATTTTAACTGCCTGCATTTTATAAGGTATTATATTTCCAAAATACAGAAAAGCTACGATGACGTGGACTCTTACGAAGATGAACTAAAGGAAGCTATATTAGCTGCGAAAGAAATGCGACAGGAACAGGTGAGGCCGGATTGGGCCTTTGACATTCAAGCCCCTAACTTGAAACAGGTGTTAAGCAAAGCAATCGATGAAGAAATCTATTGCCTTAAAAAGCTCCAGAAAAATTATAACAAAAGGGTTTACCAACCACAGGCTGCCGCTGGCTTATCCCGCTTTTACTTTAAAGTAAGCATTACAATAGACCAGTTGATTTTCTTTTTCCGGTTAATGATTGAAACGGGCACATTGATCGCCAAGAAAAAAGACGACGTATACGAATTTATCAGTAGACACATAGGTACCAACAATAAAGATGATCTTTCTAAGGGGAATATGAGAAATAAGTATTCCAAACCGCACCCTAAGACTGTTTTGCGAGTCAAATCATTATTGCTGGATATGTTAAGGATACTTAACGAGCGGTATTTGACGGTTTCGTAGGGAACAGGTGCAGGAGTTGCTCACTTTCCAGAAAATTCAACAGTTCACCGAACCATCTGTAAGTGAACCGTTTCTTCTTTACAACTTTTGCCCAACCGGTATCAATAATCTCTTTGAGCGTGCTAAAGCCCATTTGTCGCGATTGTTCAATAAATTCGCCGGACAATGGCAAGACCTCAAGGGGTTGTTGTATGAAAATCATGGCTTCCTGATCTGTTTTCATAATCAAAAAAATAGCGTGGAACCACAGTAGCTGTACTGAAGCTCCGCCGAGCTGACACACAAGAAACTGAAGCCCACGCATGACGCGGCCCATCAGTCTATTCTCCTTGTGTGTCTTAAAATGGCGGATTTCAGTAACAGGTAAATAGCTGTAGCTACTAATATTTTAAATTATTTTTTAATTATCTCATTTTCTTAATTTTCTCAAAGATACTTGCCCTATTGTAAAATATCCATAAAAAGTTAAGATTTAAATTCTACCCCCTTTTGTTTTCCCTGCACCTGAAAAGCCAGCTTTTTAGGTAAGATGGAAAATTTCTTGCCACCCTTTCCAGTTGACAGCTGATAGCGAAATGCCGACCTTTAAGATTGTCATTTACAGGGATTTAGGAGAGTCCCGCCTTTACGTTCATGGCATTGCCATCCATCAAACCTAATCACCAAGGTATAATTTCTAATTTTTAAAATTTATGATTAACAAACAAGCAGATGAGCTTTTCAATCAGCTTTTGGAAAAGATTGAATTAATTGAAGAAAACCTGTCCATAACAGTTATTCAAAAAGCACAAGCGTGTTTAGAACTTATCAGTGAAAAAATTGCACAGATAAAAATGAAGGTTATTGAGATTGGTTTTAAAGACCAGCAAGAAGAAATTGATTTTTTTAAACGGATTAAACCCGGCTTGGTAGGCTTACAGATTTTCTACTCCCGCTTAGAAATTTTGGAATCTAATAAGCCGGAAACTACGATAAAGGATATGCGCAAATATCTTCGTAAACAAATCTCCAAAATAAGGGAGTTTTATAAATATCAAAAAAGCGTGGTTCATTACTACCGCTCCGGCTCTGCGCAGCTTGATAGCCAGCTTTTTCTCAGGGAAAGCCATAGCGCTCCCTTGTGGTTAGTTCCTTTGAGACTTGACCAGGACGAGCGGTTTTCTACAATCGGCGATCATACTTTTGCGCGGATAATTGCTTATGACAAGCTTAATAATCACATCAAAAGGTTACTCACCGAACCGGGAAAAGATGAAAATACACGGCAGGTTAAACATTTAAAATGGACAGGGGAAGGAATAAACCTGATTGAAATAGCTTACGGTATTTATTATACGAAGCAGTTGAATGACGGAAAAGCAGGAATAGCGGAGATCGTGCGATACCTGGAAGATATCTTTCAGGTTAGTATCGGCAGAGCCTACAGGCGCTTTACAGAAATCAAAAGAAGAAAACGGATCAGCCAGACCAAATACCTGGATGAAATGAAAGAGGTCATCCTGAAAAAGATCGATGAGGACGACGAGTACCGTCCCGGCGCTTTTGGGAGCCGCGGTAACTAAAACTGATCTTTAAATTATTTTAGGGTACGACCCTAAAGGTTGTCAAACCCCCGGGGCTTCAACCACAACCTTTGCTTTTGTATTCCCGTCGCAATGGAGCGGCGGGACAAAAGCAAAATATTATGTTACAACATTTCACATGGCACCAATTCCTGCTGGCTGCCCTGATCCTGTCCCTGATCTGGTACACAGGAGTAATCCTATTATTTTACAGAAGCTCTTTAAAGGATCTTTTAACTGACCGGGCAAAGCGGCCAATTTCACCGGAACCCCTGAAACATTCTTGGGAAGAAGATTTTGAAGAGCAAGAATCTGCTATCGATGAGGACGAATTCATGGGAAAAGCCGCTGTCCCTGAAGGCTTAAGCACTTTAAGCATGGCCGACTTCGGTTTCGCACCCAAAGTTGATCCCGTTTCAAATGAACAAGTTACAGGCCAGCGGGCACATTTTGACCAGCGGGATGAAGATGCCTGGTTGACGCAATTAGGTTTAATTCCGGATTTATTGGAGGAATTAAAAAGCATTTTTTATATTCTGCAAAAAGAACAGGGTACAAAAGACGATTTCATATCGCTTTTTGCACTAATCAGTAGCAAATATTCCCACATACGGAATAGCTCAAATCAACAGGCACTTAATGATTATATCCGCGAAAACTTGTCGTTTGAAATTTCCGATCAGGAATTGAATAAGCTGTGGAGATAACGCTGACAACCCTTTAATACAATTTTTTAAAATAAAATCAGGGCTATAAACTGCCCTGCTACCCAAACGCTATAAAATGAAAAATCAATTCATAAGCCCCAAAAAACTTATTGCAGCCAAATTTCTGTTAGCTGCTTTCATCATCAATGCCTCAGAAATTTTATTCAATTCCACAAAAGCGTTAGCTCAGGATGGAAATGCAGGCATCCAACAAGCAACCACGATGGTACAAGGTTACTTTACAACCGGATGTACCCTGATGTATGCCATTGGTGCTGTGGTTGGTATCGTTGGTGCTATCAAAGTATTTAATAAATGGAATGCCGGTGAACCGGATACCAATAAGGTGGCAGCCGCCTGGTTCGGCTCCTGCATTTTTTTGGTCGTGGTCGCTACTGTCATCAAATCATTTTTTGGATTATCTTAATATGGCCTCCGTATATCAAATTAACAAGGGAATAAACAAGTCTATAGTCTTTCAGGGTTTGAAGGCGCAATATATCGCTTATCTGGCCGTAGGGCTCGTATTCTTGCTGATCTTATTTGCGGTGCTCTATATATGCGGATTGAGTATGTACATCGTGCTACCGGTAATAGGCGGTTCCGGTGCCGCGTTATCACTTAGTGTGATCCGCTTAAGCCACCGTTTCGGTGAACACGGGCTTTCCAAATACTTCGCAAAAAAACAGCTACCAGGCTGCATCCGGTTTAGGTCAAGGAAAATTTTCATCCACTTATCCAAATAATATGTCAAGTAAAACCATAGAAATAGAAAAAATACTGCCATTAAGCAAAGTGGAAAATGGCGTGATCTTATCTGCCAGCGGTGATATTACCATAGTCTATGAAGCCATCTTGCCGGAAATTTTCTCATTGTCTGATACCGATTATGAAGCCTATCATCAGGCCTTCGTAAAAGCTATCCGCATATTACCTGCTTTCAGTATTTTTCATAAACAGGATTGGTTCACCGAAGCCGCTTACAAGCCGGATTTTGAAAAAGCAGGAGATAGTTTCCTTTCCCGCTCAAGCGAACGTTTTTTCAATGAACGTCCTTTTCTGGCACACAGATGTCTGATCTTTCTTACAAAAAAGCCAAACGGCCGTAAGTTATCAAGTTCGGTTTATAGTAATATCCTTCGGAAATCAATCGTTCCTCAGCAAACTATTGATCCGGTGTTGTTTAAAGAGTTTTCGGATATCGCCGGGCAATTTGACCGCATTTTGTCGGATAGTGGTTTTATTTCGTTAAGGCAGTTAAATAATGATGAATTAGCCGGTTCAGCCAATAAGCCCGGAATTATTGAGCAATATACTTTTTTGCTTAGTGCCGGCCAGCAACCCGTTATCAGGGATATTCATATTGCGGATGAAATTAAAATCGGCGATCAGCACTGTGAATTGTATACGCTATCGGATGCGGAAGACCTTCCGGCGTTATGCGGCAGCCGTATAAATTATGATAAATACAGCACCGACAGATCCAAATTTAGTATAGGATTTGCAAGCCCATTGGGACAATTGCTTAACTGTAACCATATATTGAACCAGTATATCTTCATTGAAGACGCGCAAAAGACAATTAAACGACTGGAAGCGAAGAAACTACGGCTACAATCCCTTTCCGGCTATTCCAGGGAAAATTCCATTGGCAGGGACGCCTGTAACGATTTCCTTAATGAAGCTATAGGCGAACAACGTTTGCCCGTAAAGGCCCACTTCAATGTATTTGTTTGGTCTGCCGATGCGGAGAAAGCAAAAGACCTGAAAAATATGGTCGGTTCGGCAATGGCCCAAATGGATGCGGTAGCAAAACAGGAAACAGATGGCGCACCGCAAGTTTGGTGGGCAGCATTACCCGGCAACGAGGCGGATTTTCCGATGAATGATACGTTTGACACATTTGTTGAGCAAGCAACTTGCTTTTTTAACCTGGAAACCAATTACCGCGATAGCATCAGCCCTTTTGGTTTGCGCTTCGGCGAACGCATATCCGGCAGGCCGGTGCATGTAGACATTTCAGATGAGCCGATGCGCAAAGGTTATACCACCAACCGGAACAAGTTCATTTTGGGCCCTTCAGGTTCGGGTAAATCTTTCTTCACCAACCACCTGGTTAGATCTTATTATGAACAGGGTACACATATCGTACTGGTAGATGTCGGTCATAGCTATAAAGGCTTATGTGATCTGGTAGGAGGATATTATTTCACCTATTCGGAACAAGACCCGATCCGCTTTAACCCGTTTTACCTGACCGAGGGCGATATACTGGATACCGAAAAAAAGGAAAGCATCAAAACACTGCTTTTAGCGCTTTGGAAAAAAGACGACGAAAGTATCCGGCGATCAGAATATGTCGCGCTGTCAAACGCGCTCAGCGGGTACTTTGAACACTTGAAAGCCCATCCTGATATTTTCCCCTGCTTCAATACTTTTTATGAGTACCTGACGGAGGTGTACCTCTATGTGCTCGAAGATGGGAAGGTAAAAGAGAAAGATTTCGATGTCGCCAATTTTCTATATGTGCTCAATCCTTACTACCGGGGCGGAGAGTTTGATTATTTGCTGAATGCTACGGAAAACCTTGACCTGCTGCACGAACGATTCATTGTATTTGAAATTGATGCCGTGAAGGATCATCCCATCTTGTTTGCCGTAACGACCCTCATTTTGATGGAGATGTTCATCAGTAAGATGCGTAAGCTCAAGGGTGTCAGGAAGCTGATCTTAATTGAAGAGTGCTGGAAGGCCATCGCCAAAGAGGGAATGGCCGAATATCTTAAGTATTTGTTTAAGACTGTTCGCAAGTTTTTCGGCGAAGCCATCGTGGTGACGCAGGAGGTTGAAGATATCATTTCGTCTCCTATTGTTAAACAGGCCATTATCAATAATTCGGACTGCAAGATTTTACTTGACCAGAGTAAATACCAAAACAAATTTGAACAGATACAGGAGCTTTTAGGACTAACTGATAAAGAAAAAGCGCAGATACTTTCTATGAACAGGGCCAACGATCCTAATCGGAAGTACAAAGAGGTCTTTATCAGTTTGGGAGGTCAATACAGCAAAGTTTATCGCACCGAGGTCAGCTTAGAGGAATACTTAGCCTATACGACAGAAGAAAGCGAAAAGGTAAAAGTTCAGGAATATGCCCACCGATACGGTAGCATTCAAAAAGGTATTGCCATACTGGCCAATGAACTTAGAAATAAAAAATAACGGCAGTCTTTCCGCAGCCACTTTTTAATTAAACAAACACATTTTAATTATGCAAGCAAAGATCATTCTAATTATACTGGCGCCTATTTTATTAGCCGCCTGCAATAACCAGTCAAATACTTTTACGGATTTTATTCCGGGAACTTATGTGAACCAGGTTCAAAATAACTTCAGTGTGGCAAATGACACGCTCGAAATCTCCAAGGCTAAAAATACGGAAAATATTTACCTGATCGCCCGAAAGACCGGCTACCGTAAGATTGCCGACGGCAAATTGTTTCCGTTACGTCATGAGGTTAGAAACTGGACGGGAACCTGGAACCCCCAGCAGCAGGTTATGCAGATCATGCAGACAGAGACGGTATTGATCTTTCAGCCCGATCAAAACAAACTGCTCATTCAAAGTAATGCTTACTGGAAACTATAAGCCAATTAACTAACAACTATTACAAAGAATTAATCCTCATACACAGGGGGATATGGAGGACTTTTTATGAAAAAATATATGGTAATTCTGCCCTTATCGGCAATCAGCATTTTTGTTTCGATCCCGAAAGGCGCAGACGCACAGGTGGTGGTAGGATCGGTTATATCGTCAACAGTGGGCCGGGTCATCCGCGCCATAGACCTGGAAGTTCAACGAATGCAGAATCAAACGATCTGGCTGCAAAATGCGCAAAAGACACTAGAAAACCAGTTGTCAAAGTTGAAATTATCGGAAATTTCCGACTGGTCGCAAAAACAAAAAAACCTATTCAGCTCCTATTACCAGGAGCTATGGGACATCAAATCGGCAATCGCCTATTACTCCAAGATCACTGAATTAACCGAAAAACAGGTCGCCTTAGTCAATTCTTATAACCAGGCGTGGAACCTGCTGAAAGCGGATAAGCATTTCAACGCCGATGAGCTTGCCTATATGACGAATGTTTATTCAGGTATCCTTCAGGCGAGTGTAAAAGACCTTGATCAAATCCTTTCGGTAATCAATGCCAACAAAACACAGATGCCGGATGCAAAACGAATGGACATTATCAATAAGGCCGCAGACCACATGGACACCAATTACAACGACCTGCAACAATTCAATACACAAAACGAAATGCTCAGCCTGCAACGGGCACAGGATGAGAATGAGGTGACCACCTTAAAGCAGTATTATGGAATTAATTAAAATTAAATACAGCCTAATAAACCGTAAGGCAATAGTTGTTTTAAGCTGTTTGTTATTTATTGTTTCTTCATCACGGGCGCAAACATTTGCAGAATGGTTTTCACAAGGTAAAACGCAGATCAAATACCTTGAGCAACAGGTCGCTGCTTTAACTGCATTTGAAAGTTCTGTTAAACAGGGCTATGGAATGGTGAAAAACGAAATGGGGATGATCAGTAATTTTAAAGATGGCGAACTGACTCTTCACCAGAATTATTATACCTCTTTAAGCCAGGTCAAACCTATAGTTAAAAACACTACGGATATGGCTTCCATCCAATCCGAACAGCAAAGCATCATTAACCAATTCAACAGTTTATCCGGTTTAACAGGCTTGTCTGCCGGAGAGCAGTCTTACATTAAAAGTGTAAGTCAGAACGTCATTTCGGAATGCAATAAAGATTTAACAGATCTGCAAACTGTACTAACGTCGGGGCAGCTGGTCATGTCAGACGATGAACGGATCAAACGGATCGCAAAGGTGACTGCGGCTATCAACGACAAATATAGCTTCACCTGTTCATTCTGTACACAGGTTCATGTATTGGTGGTGCAAAGGAATAATGACGGCAACGATAACAATGCCTTAGAAAAACTTTACGGTATTAATAATTAACCAGATATGAAAAAAGTAATCATCATCCTATTACTAACCATAGGGGCGGCCACGACTTCCGAAAGGGCAAATGCACAAACCCAGGACATGCAGCAGCTGATATTAGATCTGGAAAAGTTAACACAGTTCAAAGCCATATTGAGTGACATGAAAACCGGGTATACGTTATTGACACAGGGGTATAACCAGGTTAAGGATATCTCAGAAGGTAATTTTAACCTGCACTCTGCTTTCCTCAACAGCCTGATGACCATAAGCCCTACGGTTAGAAAATATGGCCGGATCACCGACATTATTCAGGATCAGGCCAGTATCGTTTCAGAATACAAAGCGACGCTTAGTGCGGCGAATGCAAATGGTCATTTCAGCGCAGGAGAAATGGTTTATATGAACAGTGTTTTTAACCAATTATTAAATCAGAGCGTCAATAACTTAACGACACTGGCCAACGTGATCACCGACAATAAGCTCCGTATGAGTGATGCGGAAAGATTAAAGGCCATCGATGAGTTGTATTCAGATACACAAAACAAACTGGTATTCCTGCGGAGTTTCGATAACCAGGTCGCTATGTTGGCTTTGCAGCGACAGAAAGAACAAAATGATGTGAGCAGCCTTCAAAAACTTTATTAAATGAAAAAAAAGATTTTATTCAGTTTAACAAGAATCCTGTTGCTGATATTGACGCCGTTTTTATCACACGCCCAGGACATTAGTTCGAGCCTTCAGGGTATGCAGCCGGTGCTTGAAAATGTATATAACCAAATGATGCCGATGTGCAGCAATCTGATTGATGCTGCGCGAGGCATTGCGGGGTTCGCGGCTCTGTGGTACATCGCATCGAGAGTATGGCGGCAGATCGCAAACGCTGAACCGCTGGACTTCTATCCGCTCTTGCGCCCCTTCGCATTGGGCATGGCGATAATGTTATTTCCAATGGTCATTTCCCTGATGAATGGCATCATGCAGCCGATTGTTTCAGCCACCGGCGCGATGGTAACGGACAGCAATAACAGTATCACGCTGTTATTAAAACAAAAAGAAGATGCTATAAAAAATAGCTCAAACTATGAAATGTATGTCGGTGACAGTGGTAGCGGTGACCGCGAAAAATGGTACAAGTATAGTCATCCGGACGATCCAAATGACCAGAATGAAGGCACCTTAAGCAGTTTAGGAAATGACGTCAAATTTATGATGGATAAGGCCGCCTATAATTTCAAAAACGACATAAAGGAATGGATGTCAGAAATATTACAGGTTGTTTACGCTGCGGCAATCCTTTGTATCAACACGATCAGAACCTTTTACCTGATTGTATTAGCCATTTTAGGGCCTCTTGTTTTTGGATTTTCCGTTTTCGACGGTTTACAGCATACCCTAAGCCAATGGATCGCCCGATATATCAATATCTTTTTATGGCTGCCTATCGCCAATATCTTCGGAAGTATTATTGGGAAAGTTCAGGAGCAGATGCTTCAACTGGATATTAACCAGATACAAAGTGCGGGAGACACTTTTTTCAGCCCGACAGATACCTGTTACCTGATTTTTTTATGCATCGGCATCATTGGCTATTTCTCGGTGCCGAGCGTAGCCAACTATGTAATCCATGCGCATGGCGGTAACGGATTATTAAGCAAGGTAAACAGTATAGCATCAACAACGTCAAGTTCGGTAATGAGCGTAGCATCTGCTGCCGGTGGCCGGATGGAACAAGGGCGCAGTAATATTATTAATGCCCCATCAGATTTTAAGGAGGGCTATAACAGCGCTGGCAAAGGCAGCAATTATCAAAAAGACAAAATATCCGGTAAATCTGACTCGAGAGAGTAGAAAATATCCGTGTCTTCCCTAATTAACAGAATTATCCACCTTAAGCGCCAATAGAGCGGAGGAACATTATGTTTACACAATTCAAAAATATAGATACCGCTTTCAAACATATCAAGCTATTCAGTATCTTTTTAATACTGGCAAATATGGTTAGCATCTGCTTCTGTATTTATAAAAGCTTTGATATCGTTAATAAAGCGCAAAACCGGGTGCATATCCTTTATAACGGCAAAGTGCTGGAAGCGATCGCCTCGGATCGGAAAATTAATTTGCCGGTAGAGCTCAGGGATCATATTAAAACTTTTCATCAGTACTTCTTTGATCTTAGTCCGGATGACAAAGCGATTCAGGCGAATGTGACAAAAGCCTTGTACTTAGCCGACATCTCCGCCAAAAAGCAATATGACAATTTGCGGGAATCAGGTTATTACAACAATTTGATTTCAGCAAATATTTCGCAGGAGATCACCGTAGACAGTATCAGGCTTAATGTTAACAGTTATCCTTATCAGTTTACGTGCTTCGCTACGGAAAAACTGGTGCGAACCAGCAACACGATAACCCGGAAATTGATTACCCGGGGCCAGGTAAGGGATATTGAAACACAATCGGATAATAATCCACATGGTTTCTTGATCGAAGATTGGGAAATATTGGAAAACAATGATGAACAAGCTAACAGTTCCATGCCATGAAGATATTTAACAGGAAACAAAAACCTACTTCTCCAAATGCCTTGGCAGAACCGACGATTAATCGCATTGCTATCTTACAGTCAGAGGCAGCAAACTGGCTGAATAACAGAACAAGGCAATTCTCCAGGAAGCAGCAGTTATGGTTTTTATTCATTACCTGCCTTGTTTTAGGCGGCGGAAGCTTATACCTGCTACTCAAAGTATTCATCTAATTATTTATTAACCTTTAAAATTTTTATTATGGACAAAGAAAAGAATAAGCGTAAGCTATTCCTGGTTTTACCATTGCTGATTTTACCTTTTCTGGCATTAGCATTTTACGCACTTGGCGGGGGGAAATCCAATCCGGCAGAGAATAGTTTGCCGGCAAGCAACGGGTTTAACACCCGACTACCGGGCGCACAATTTAAAAATGAAAAAAATCAGGATAAAATGACGCTTTATGACAAAGCGATCCGTGATTCAGCTTCAGCACGTTCGTCAAATAAAAGCCGTGCGTTTGCGGCTTTAGGTTGGGATACGTCCGGTCAAAAAAAAGCAAACCAGGTTGCTGTTAGCAACGCTCAGGCCAGCGAGCAAAAAATTACGCAGAAACTGGCGGAGATCAATAGGCAGATCAATTCTCCCGAGCCGGTTAAATCGTATACCAATCCGGCAGACCAGGGCACAAATTCAGCACAACTGGACAGGCTTGAAAAAATAATCCGGCAAAAATCAGAGGGGAATGCCCCTGATCCTGAAATGCAGCAGTTGAACAACATGCTGGAGAAGATAGAGGACATTCAGCACCCGGAACGGGTGTCTGCGCAACTCAAAAAAGAGATTAAGGCTGAACCGGATAGTATTTATAAAGCCATCCGCGCGGTGGTGGTTTCCAGCCAAAAGGTGATACAAGGCTCATCTGTGGAGTTGCGTTTAACGGATACGATCACTATTAAGGGTCAGGTTATTCCCAAAGGACATTTGGTTTACGGCTTATGCCAGGTAACCAATCAGCGTTTATTGCTGAATATAAAAAATATCCGTTTAGGTACTTCCATTCTTCCCGTTGACCTGGTCGTTTATGACATGGACGGCATGCCGGGGATTAGGGCGCCGGATGCGGTTACGCAGGATGCCATGCGGAGTGGCACTGATAATGCTGTACAAAGCATGGACTTTATGCCAATGGATGAAACAGTCGGTACGGAGGCTGCCGGGGCTGGTGTCGCAGCCGCAAAAACACTTTTTTCAAAAAAAGTCAAAGTTATCAGGGTAAAGCTCAAGGCAGGCTACCCGGTTTTGCTTCGTAATAATCAGGTTAAATAAGAGCAATATGGAAAAGAGTCTAAACAGGGCGGAGCAACTTTGGCAGGCTTGGGAAGAAAAGCGGCTGCAACCGGAACGATCCTTATCCTTAATTAAAACAACAAAGGAAGAAAAAGAACAATTTCTGGCCATTAATTAAATTTCAAAAAATATGAATTTAAACAATTTAGAAAACCTTAAAGAGGAATTAAAAACGCTGGGCTTTAAAGATAAAGTCGCCAGTGAAATGGAAAAGAACATGCAAAAAAGTATCCCTGAATTTACCCTTAATGATACGTTAGCCGCCACAAGGGGCCAGGTAGATATTACCCTGCATTTTAAACAATCCGGACAATCGGAGCATTATTATTTTAACAAATTTGAAGTGGCCCATAACACGGGTAAAGTACTGGAGGAAGGGCATAAATATTTTGTCATTTCGCCCGAAATACCAGGGAAGAACAACTACAAAACATTTGAAAATGTTCAGGAAGCCATCAGCAACTTCAAGGAGCAGAAAGGAAAAGCTGAATTAGCTTCGGGCAAGGATGTTGCCCATAAAACCAATTTGGCAACGATCGAAAAAGGAAAAGTTAATTATGTTGCCAAAGAATTTGCACCCACTTTCCGAACCCCGGCCGTTACACAAACTTTTTTTGTAGATCGCGGGTCAGGGTTCACCGCTGAACAGGCCGCAAACCTCATTCAGGGGCGCGCAGTGTACAGGGACAACATGGCCAACATTGCCGGGCAAACTTACCAGGCATGGGTCAAACTGGATATGGATCACGCGAAAGACCGCCACCAAAACTTTTATACCAATCAGTACCACGTTCCGTCCTATGGATTTATCCTTGAAAAAGTGCTTGACAAATTCAATATTAAAGAACTGGATGATGCGGCCAAAAGGGAGGCGCTTGAAACTTCACTCAAAAATGGTAACCGTCCCGTAATTACGACCATTAAGGACGGACAGGAAGTTAAAATGTTTATCGAGGCGGTGCCCCGGTACAGTCAGCTTAACCTGTTTGCCGAAAATGGCAAGCCGGAAAAGCGTGAGCAATTTTTGAAGGAACAGCCAAATCAATCACTTTCTACTGGCAAAGGAAAGGCCGCCGAAAAAGAAGTCCAACAGGGTCAGGCGATATAAACCTGAAAAATTAATTTTTAAATAACTTTTAATTAAAACAGCATGAAAAAATTCGAGGAATTAAAATCATTGGTTTTAACCATTGAAGAGGATGCAAAAAAGGCGTATGAGAAGGGCAATAAGTCCGCAGGTACAAGGCTAAGGAAGAATCTGCAAACCGTGAGATCGCTGGCAGGCGAAATTCGCAAAGAAGTGATAGGTTTACGAAACGATTGAAATTAAACAAAAAGCCGTCCCAAAAGGACGGCTTTTTTTATATGAAGTTATTTATAACCTAAAAATTGTAATTATAATGCAATAAAGGCCGCCGGTGCATTAAGTGACCACTTTTGCATAAAAAGAAGTTTACTTTAAGCGCTTATTACTTAAACCGACAGTTTTATGAACATACACTACGCTAAAGCATCTTTCAAGGATTTTGAAAATATTGAGGGATTGGATGCTTTTGCCGCCTCCAACGAATTTTTAAAATACCTCAACTTTTTAAAAGACAATGGCCATTTAAATTATAGAGTAGAATCGCAATCCCCTTGCGGGCCAATTATGCATTTGATCCTTCCCGGAGAAACCAAGCCAACGAGGTCAGTATGTCTTGTATCAAACGATTATTTGGGGTTCAGCCAGCATCCGGCGATAAAAGGGGCGGTCATTGAAGCCGTACAGCGATTTGGCACAGGATCTGGCGCTTCGCCGGCAATTGGCGGCCATTTCACCTATCATCAGTTGCTGGAGAAAAAAATTGCGGCATTTTATAAGCGGACAGACGCGATATTGTATACAACCGGCTATACGGCGAACAGCGCAACATTGCAGTGCCTGTTACACAAAGAAGATATTGCCATAGTTGATATGGCGGTGCACGCAAGTGTACAGGAAGGAGCTTTGAAAACCACCGTAAAAACTTTCCTGCATAACAACCTTGAAATGTTAGAGCATGTGTTGAAAAATGCCCAGCATAAATACCGGACGAAAATGGTCGTGGTTGACGGGGTTTACAGCCAGGACGGCGACCTTGCGCCGTTAGATAAAATAGCAGACCTCACGCACCAATACGGCGCATATTTAGTTGTTGATGATGCACACGGGATTGGCGTTGTCGGACAAACAGGAAGAGGGGTGATTGAACTGTACAATCTTTTCGAAAAGGTCGATATTATTACGGGGACTTTCAGCAAGGCGTTAGGTAATATCGGTGGATATGTAGTTTCAAAACCTGAATTAATTACCTATTTAAAATATCAGTCTAAACAGCATCTGTTTTCAACAACCGCAACACCGGCTGTGATGGGAATCATAAAGGCGATAGACTTAATTGATGAAGAACCGCAATGGCGCACCAAGCTATGGGAAAATATCAACTACCTGAAAAATGGATTAATTGAAAGAGGATTTGATGTAGGAACCACTGCATCGGCTGTAATTCCGGTAAAAGTAGGAGACATTGCAAAAACATTGGAAGCCGGGCGATTGCTACTAAAAGCGGGTATTTATACGAACCCGATTATGTATCCGGCTGTCCCTAAAAAAGATGCAAGGATAAGATTAAATGTGATGGCCTCGCATACATTTGACCATTTAGATACCGTCCTCTACGGTTTTGAAGCCGTTGATCAAAAATTAGGCATCTCCAAACAAGAAAATAATTAGTACTATATGGGAAGGCCAAAAAAGCTGGTGAAGGAACGGGATAAGGAAGTAACCAAGCGGAAATTAATAAATGCCGTGGGTGAAATTATCAAAACAAAAGGTTATACAGGAATCGGAGTAAACAAAGTCGCAAAACAAGCGTGCGTAAGCAAGGGTATGATCTACAAATACTTTGGGACACTCAACGGTCTTGTCGAAGAATATATGAAGGAACGGGATTACTGGCTGGTTTTATCGACGAAAGTTAACGAGCTTTTCATCAATAGGGGTGAACAGACGGAGGCTGACTTGATTGGTTCCATTTTAGAAGAAGAAGTAAATTTCTTTTACAGTGAACCCGAAATGCAGAATCTCATTCATTGGCAGATCAGTGAAAGTACCGAATTTTTACGAAGTATCTCAAATGCCCGGGAAAGCATGGCCGGTGATATATTTCAAATAACTGATAATCATTTCAAAGGCTCGAATGTCAATTTCAGGGCGGTTTGTGCTTTATTGTTGGGCGGTAATTATTATACTATTCTGCATGCTGTTGTTAACGGCAGTACTGTATGTGAAATAGACATGAACAAAAAAACAGATCGGCAAGAAGTCATCAGAACAATCAGGCAAATAATAAACTGGGCTTACCTTGCAGCCCAAGATTCTAAAAAAGCTTAAAATGCTTTTAGTAAGGCCTTCTTCCGGAGCTCTTGAAGAGAGGACAAGACATAGCACTTATTGTGTTAGCCATTCCTGACTTTCTTTCATATTTATTAAATGAACATTTCGATAAGTTAAGAATAGCGACTTCGGAGAAATTGGGACATCTTGGATTTTTTTACTATCAAAATTAGTGACCTCCATTGGTGTTTTGTGGCTTTGGCCAGGTAAAGTAACACTATTAACCCAAGTATGGGCAGTATCCCATGGATCCTGTTCGTTAGGGAAACTGGTGTTTTTTATATAATTTATCAACTTATTATTTATATGATATGGTTCTGTATCATCATGAAAAATTACCATTTGCCCATTTAAGTTTAATACAAATGATGGATTGCTCTTTTTAATCTCATTGGAAAAGAATATCGTAAAAATCACATATTTATCAAATGTCTGCTCCTTTGTATAATTTATAACAATTGCATATTCTTTTATTTTATAAGTGTTTGAAACCCGTTTGAGGTACAGTGCGTAATTATGTATTTGTGATATAAGTGATCTATTCTTTAAAATGATTTCTTTATCATGTGAATATTTGGTGAAGCCAAATTGAAAAATCGTCAATAGTAGTATAGCATAACCTAACCTTTTAAGCCTTTTCTCCATAAAGTTTAGTTATTACAATGTTAAAGCTGAACCTATGTCTTATAAATAATATTGCTGTGCACATTTTTCTTACTCACTAAAACTATCTTAAAATGCTTACTAACGAAAAAGATCACCTCGATACCTGCGTGATGCTGTGGGTCGTTATCATCATAGATGCCAAAATCGTTACGGGTAAAATATTTGATTAATATGCCGCCGGCAACAACTTTATATTGATAACGGGGCTCAGTTTTTATTGGTGTTTCCGAAGTATAATCATTATGTAATAACCATAAGTAAGCATTAAACTTATTATCTGTTTTACCTAAAAATAGTTTTAAGCCGCTGCTATCAGTTACGGTTGCAACTTCGCCTTTTGGGGTTTTTGCAGATATATACCAAGGTTGTAAGGTAGGCCCGTAGTTGCCTGTAAAACAGTCTGTGGGTTCGCACTTTGATAACACCAGCGTGTCGGGGGTGGGGTAGGCAATAGCCGGATACCTATATAGATTACGGTATTGGAGTTGATAATGCTTACGGGTAAACATATACAGGCTTACCCAAGTGTTAATTTCCAGTCGCTTGTATTTTACCGGCAATTTTAAATTTTCTAATAAGAATTTACCGGGGTATTTAGTAAATCCAATGGTATCGTTTTGATACGCTTTAACCGGATCAAATTTTTTAGACAGCCCTTTTGCAGCAAGCAAAAAAATAAGTAAACAGTATAAAAATAGCGTTTTCATCATCTCACATAAAGCTATGGCATTTATAATTAATTTTATATGTGTTTTTTGTAACGACTTTATGGCGAACTAAGTTTTCTACCCGTCATTTTTACGATCGGTAGCATCAATTGACAGTTCACCCGGCTCCCTGAAAATTCAACCTGAATAAGTTTGCCGGTTTTCTTTTTGCCAGTTACTTCAATTAACCAAGTCAATTTCGCCGCGGTCGCATGCCTCTGGATATTCTGTCTTACCAGTTCCCTGTAATCGGGCATAATAATGATCTCGATCAGGCTTTTTATATCGGTTAGTTTCTTCGGAACTATAACCAAAAGTTTGCGCGAATTTTTGGTAAGTAGATGTCATGAATCAATCTTTAATCTTCAGATGGATTCGGTCTAAAAAATATTCAATGCATTACGTCTTGAGATGAATGTAAACATAGTCCAATTGCCATTCAATTACGAATTTACTAAAGCTAAAAGCAATCTGATTTTAAGTCGCTCTTGGAATCCATGGGTTTTCCTTTCGGCAGGAAACGGCTTCACTCATGCCTCGCTCATAGTTTCCCTGAATTTTAATTTCTCGCCTCGTTCCTCGGCGCCCATCCCACTTTCAAATTTAAGGCATTTTTAAGTGTTTCTTTTCTCCGTTTAAAAGTTTCCCCAGGCTTTTTGGTTAGCAAATTTCTGAAACAAGCCCTATACAAGTCAAGACCATGCCCTGCGGGTTTTTGAAAAAAAATCTTCCCTGCTCGCGTCGCTCACGAGGTTTTTTTTTTCAAAAAGTCTTGACTTGTATAGGGCTTGTATTCAGGTGCGGGTGCTTAACAAAAAGCCAGAAGGCCCCGCCGACTGACTTTAAAAAAGGAAAGCACCATGAACACAGCAAACGGAAGAAGCCCACCAACAGACAAGCCCCACGCAGTAAACAGCCTACTGCCTGTCCCAATCGACCGCCCGTTCGGGCATTAATCAATCAATAATTTGAAAGTATTTAAAATAAAAAAATCATGAAAACTACAATAATCGAAAGCGATAAAGCTAAAAACAACAATTCAGTAAATAACAATCTTCGTCCAAGTTTGACAGGAAAGGAAGCGAAAAATGAAGCCAGTGAAAATAAAGAACCTGCCAAAGCTCCGCAGGTTGAGGAAGCCAAAGAACCCGAAGCAAAGGCCGATAGTAGTCTTACAGTGGATAACCAACCCGCTAACCTTACAGAAGTCGGAAAAGCCGGGGAAGTAAAACAGCCGGAGGAAGGCCAGCCACAGGCAGAGCCAACCAAAAAGGAAATCAAAGAGCAGATCAAGGAAAAACCAGTTTTCAACCTTGATGCTACTGTTAAACTGGTGAGCGATTTAGGTAAGAAAATTACTCAGCGGGACAAGCTAAGGGTGACAATTGACAACCTTGATGCTTTTACCATTGCGCCGAACGAGGACGACGATGTAACCGGCACTAACAAATACCACCGTTGCGAATTGGTGATCACCGACGATACAGGCAATGAGTTTGTAACTAAGAACGCCTATATCATCGAGCATGTTGCGCAGTACGTGAACAGCCTTTGCGTTGAAAAACTGGGAGAAATAGAGGCAGAAATTGTGATTCCTGTATAATTCTCAAATGGAAACGCCCCTTGTATGCGTAGTACAGGGGGCGTTATTTAAGACATTTTCTAATCTTGAAAACTAAAGCAATGATAGAAATTTTCATCGAGTTGACCAACCAAATTTTTTGGGATGGTTACGCACAGCAGTTAGCACAGGAAAATCCCGCTGGGTTTCAATACGAGTTTAACGAGTTTCTTAATTCCTACAACCTGTAAGGTAATGAAGAAGGACACCGTGTATTTACTCATTAAAGTAGTGATTAATACCAAGCACAAAATCATACACGAAGCCATACAGGAATTGCAGGACAAGACCCGTTTGAGCGTCAGCAGTACCTCGAATGTAAAGGTATTGGAAACAAAGATTATCCATTTAAATACAAAACAATAAAATTATGGCACACGATATTAATTATAACGAACGGACAGGCAAACACAGCTTTTTTTCTGTTAAAGAGATACCATGGCATGGTTTGGGACAGATCATTAGTGATCACCCCACCAGCGCAGAAGCTATTATTCAAGCAGGATTAAATTATACAGTTGAAAAACGCCCGCTTTTTACCTATGATACGGAAAATTATTTGGGTGACCCCGATACTGATATTATTATCCCTGAAATTGAAGTCCCTAATTATTTTGCCACCATCCGTACAGATACCGAGCAGGTTTTAGGTGTAGTTGGCAATGATTACGAAGTCGTGCAAAATGTAAACGCCTTTGATTTTTTTGACAATATAGTAGGCGGAAAAAACGGCATTTTGTATGAAACGGCGGGTGCGTTAGGCAACGGTGAGAGCATTTTCATTACGGCGAAGCTTCCGGATTGCTTAAAGGTTGGCAGAAATGACCTGATCGAGCAATATATTTTTTTAACTACGTCCCACGATGGCTACGGGCCTGTAACGGCAGCATTTACACCCATTCGGGTAGTTTGCCGAAATACGCTTAACGCTGCTATGCGAAACCATATCAATTGCATTAAAATACGCCATACGGCAAACGCAAACGACAGGCTTAAACAAGCCCATTCACTTTTGGGAATTACTAACCAGCTGGCTAAAGAGTTAGAACAGGTTTTTAACAAATGGTCAAGGGTGCGTATTACCGACAGTGAAGTTAAAAAGCTGATACAGGTTGCAATGGCACCGAGCAAAGAAGTATTGCAAAACGTGCAAAACGGGAAACAGGACGAATTATCCACGACCTATAACAATATGGTTAGTAGTGTAATGGATTTTGCATTGACCCACCCAACACAGCAAGAATTGACCACGAAAGGCACTTTATACGGTGCTTATAATGCGGTTACCGGATATTTTCAGAACGTTCGTAATTACAAGAACGATGAAAGTAAACTTAAATCCATCATGTACGGCACAGGGCTACAGCGAAGCCAAACCGCATTCGATCTATGTAAAGAGTTCGCCAAGCATGGCAATGACGCCTTAATACTTAATTAATGAATTAGGGCGGGCAAGCCCGCCCTCACCAACCTGATCAGCAATGTGGTAAAGTATTCTCCAAAGGGCGAACAGGTGGAAGTTAAGTGTGCTATAACCGGGAATATGGCGCAGGTTAGTGTAAGGGATCACGGCTTCGGTATTAAACCAGGGGATAAAGAGAAATTATTTGACCGTTATTACCGGGTCGAAAATGAAAATACCCGGCACATTTCGGGTTTTGGTATCGGCCTTTATTTATGTTCAGAGATCATTCAGTGACATGATGGCGAGATCGGTGTAGAAAGTGAACAGGGTTCCGGTTCTAATTTCTTCTTTAAATTGCCGGTAGTAGCTAATTAAAATTATAACTCCTTGCGATTTCTTAAACCGGTTATAGTGGGTTGATACTCTCTAACGCTTTTTAAGATACGCTTCTACTTTTTTGGCTGAACTGCCCACGGTATTAACGGCCGCCTTCAGCCTGACATTGATTACGCCAATTTTTCGGCCCAGGCCCTTATTTCATCGGGTTCATTGGTGTTGATCAATTCGGGATCGGGATCGCTTGCCTTTTTTTTATTCTCCATAAGGCTAATTTATGACATTTACAACAATAAGGAATACTGTTGGTTAAGAATAGGTAAATCATTATGCAAAAAATAGTACCCGGACTATCATATACTTGTTTTTACCATATCTATCCGCTCGGTGCTTGCGGTGCGCCTGTCGCCAACGAGTTTGTGAGTCGTCCAGTTGACAGGCTAAGCGATCTGCTTAACTGGCTGCCGCATATCCGCAGCGCGGGTTGCAACGCACTATACCTTGGGCCGATGTTCGAATCCGATTTTCATGGTTACGATACGGCGGACTATTTTACAGTAGACAGAAGATTGGGTACCAATGAGACATTGAAGGAATTCAGCCGGGCGTTGCATAAGGCCGGTATCAGGTTAGTTTTAGATACCGTTTTTAACCATGTTGGCCGTAACTTTTGGGCTTTTAAAGATGTACAGGCGAATGGCGAAGCATC
>Ga0302315_10001858_pt1 | contig 20614 bp, 12 predicted proteins | sample III_Palsa_N3_1_FD_200532 | JGI IMG/M metagenome (GOLD analysis project Ga0302315, IMG submission 200532) | Peat permafrost microbial communities from Stordalen Mire near Abisko, Sweden - III_Palsa_N3_1 | ecosystem: Environmental > Terrestrial > Soil > Palsa > Peat permafrost | place: Sweden...
GTTTTCAGTATAGCTTTTAAGTTCCTGTGATGAGAAGCCTGCCAACACCATTAAATGATGAACTTTATCGAACGTCCTGTCAAAAGTCAATGTATTTTCCTGTATCCAGTTTCTTACATCGATGGTGTTTCTTGATAGCTCACTAATATTATTGAACTGCGATTGGGTAGCCGCATATACCGGATCGTACGCGTTAACTATGTTCTGGCTGTAAGTACCACCAAAACTTGAACGGAAAGTAAGATCGGGGGTGAATTTTAATTCAGCATATACATTACCGTTAACCAGGTAATTTTCGGTATTCTGGTTAAAGTAATCCAATGTTACCTGTGGGTTGCTTACTGCGTTACCTACCGGAAAATCGCCGGTATCGCCATAAGTGCCATCGGCATAACGAACAGGCACTACCGGCGGCGCGGTATATGCCTTATACATAATACCACCCGGCAAATCTTTTGAATGATCGCCTTCCAATATAGTGCTGTAACCTACTTTTAAAAGTTTAGATACTTGAATATCCTGTGTAAAGTGTGTTGTTATCCTGTCGTAAGCGTTATATTCAACGTTACCGTCCTGTTGTAAATAACCGGCAGAAAAATTGTAATTGGTTTTATCGGTACTGCCGCTTACGCTGATGTTATGGTTTTGCGTAAAGGCATCGTGTAATAAAAGGTGGAGCCAGTTGGTACCGGTGCCAAAACTTGCAGGATCTTTAAAAGTTAAAGCAGCGCCGTTAAGCGATCCGTTCACTTCGTTAACCATTGTGGCATATTCGGTAGCGTTTGCCATTACAGGCACATTGGTAGGTTCAGAGAAACCAACATAACCATCATAGCGTACTTTAGCCGCGCCTTTTCCTTTTTTGGTAGTGATAATAATTACGCCGTTTGCTGCCTGTAAACCATAAATGGCCTCGCTGCTGGCATCCTTTAAAACGCTCATGGTTTCAATATCATTCGAGTTAAGGAAACCGATATCGTTATACCATACACCATCAACAACAAATAAAGGGTTGGCATTGCCAAAAAGGGTACCTACGCCACGGAGGGTAATTTGCGGTGATGAGCCAGGTGTGCCTGCGTTGATGATCTGCACGCCGGCTACCTTGCCTTGCAAAGCACTTATCGGGTTGGCATCGGGCTGGCTGGCCAGGTCCGAGCCTTTTACAACAGCAATTGAACCGGTTACGTCAACTTTACGCTGCGTACCATAACCTACTACAACTACCTGTTGCAATGAATTAGTTTCGGCTTGTAATTTAAGATTTATAATGGACTGGCCATTTACTGAAATTTGTTGACCTGCATAGCCTACGTATGTAAAAGTCAACACTGCATCTGATGGCGAACTAAGTGAATAAGCACCGTTTGCATCTGTCTGGGTCCCGTTAGCTGTACCTTTTATACCCACGCTTACACCAATCAGGCTTTCACCTGTTGTTGCATCAGTTACCTTACCTTTTACAGTAACGTTCTGTGCAAAAGCTGTGTTAATAAAAAATAAACATAAAACGATTAACCCTGAGATTGTAAAAATTCTCTTCATGTGGGTAATTTAAATTAGGTTAAAAAAAATAATTGGTTTTACTTTTCCGAAATTGAGCAGATAATACAATTTTAACAAATTATACGCCTCTACATTATTACACTGCACAAAAAGGCACTTTCTCAAATTGCCACAAGTAGTTTTTTAAACACCTGATAATCAATTATTTATAATATTTATACTGTAACATGTACACTACAAATACTTTTTAAACGTAAATATTACGGATATGGGATATGAGAGGTAATGATGTAGTATTATAGCTCCATGAGAAACTCCACCAGGTTCTTATCGTGCTCCAGATTTAGCTTTTTACGCAGCCTGTAGCGCCTTATCTCAACCCCGCGTAAAGAAATGTTTAAAAGCGAGGCCATTTCTTTGCTGTTCATGTTCATGCGCAGGTAAGCGCACAGCTTAAGGTCGTTGGGTACCAGGTCGGGGTGATGGGATTTTAGTTTCTTAAAAAAGCTCTCGTGCGCTTCGTTAAAACTGCTCTCAAATAAGTTCCAATCGCGTTCATCGGTCATCCCTTCATTAATTACCTTTTGAATTTTGCGCAACTGGTCGTCGGGCAGTTTTTTGCCCGAAGTATCCTTCAGATGGGTTATCTCGTCGTTTATTTTTTGCAGCAGTTCATTTTTATAAACAATGTTCATGGCCGAGTTAGCCAGTTCCCTGATTTTACTTGCCAGATCGGCCTGTAACTGCTCGTTCTTTATTTTTACTATTTGCTGCTCGCTGGCAATGGCTTCCTGCTTTAAAAATTCTTCTTTTTCCTTTTGCAGCTTATCGTGCAAATGCTGCTGATGGCGTTTTAACTTGAGGCGATATACGTACCGGAAAGCATAATACCCCAATATCACCATTATCAAATAAAACAGCATAGCTTTTTTGCTGGCATACCATGCAGGCAATACCTTAAAACTGAAGTACGTTGTAGTGCTTATACTTTCATCATTTATTTTGGCCCTTATGCCAAAACGGTATGCGCCTTGCGGCAGGTTGGCAAACTCCACCTGTGTTTGAGTAGTCCAATCCGACCAATCCCTTGAGTAGCCGTCCAGATAATACTGGTACTTAATTTTGGCCTGGCGGTAGTATGGTAATGAATAGGATATGCGGATGTTGTTTTGTGTAAACGGGAGCTCAATATCGCTGTTATCGCCGCTATCGCTTATCTCTGCCACCTTGTCGGTTACATTTTCTACCCGCCTTATCATCACATTGGGCAACTGTACATTGCTTTCGGGCGACTGATCTTCATTATTGAATATAACGAAGCCATCATCAACACTTATGAGATAAATAAAATTGTTTATGCGGCTTATGTTTTCGTAATGCTGTACCATTTGCCCGTTAAGCACAGTGAACTTAATAGAATCGATGCTGAGCTTTCCGGAGAGTGAAAAATCGGCAAGGGCTACCCTGCCGTGGTTGATGAGCCAGTACTTTTTATTATCGGCCTGGATGATCTTGTTCGACGAGGCGAACGAACCCAGCATAGTATTGAGCTGCTGGTATTTATAAAAGCGGTCGGTTATATCATCGTACACATAAAAACCCGAATCGGAAGAGAACACGATGCGGTTATCGAGATTGAATACATTAATATTATAGCTGCCGGGCAACCCGTTATGCTCATCGTAATATTTACGTGAGGTAGCAGTTTTCAGGTCGGCGCTCAGCGTTATTTTGTAGATGCCCTTGTAGGCGTGGCTTACCCAGATGGGCCCTTTGGCATCCTGCTCTACATACCGCGATGGTTCGCCAAAACCGGCTATTTTATGATCGAACACCCAGTTGCCGCTGCCGTCTTTTTTATAGATGACCAAACCTGTATAGGTGCCTTGCAACAGCAGGTTGGGGCTGATCTTTTTTATCGTCCAGCCACCGTTTATGTCTGATATTTTTGTGATGGCATCGCCATTAACCTGGTAAGTGCCATCGTTATGGCCGCAAAGCAGGCGGCCATCAATCAACGATAAATCCCACACCTGTCCCTGCGAACCGGGTATCAGCTTAAAATCAAACTGCTGGAACAGGCGGTTATCGCCACCGGGTATCCAGTCGCTATAAAAAAGGCCCTGATTGGTGCCCAGGTATATTTTATTATTGAATATACTACTGGAATAAACCGTACCAAAATTGCCCGTTTTATCGAAATAAAAATATAGCGGCGAGTTTACCTCGATACGGTCGATACCATTATCGAGGCCGGCCCACAAGTTTTGCTCATTATCGGTATACAAGCTCAGCACTGTATTATTTTGCAACCCGCTCGATTTATTAATGTGCTGCACCACATTGCCTGCGGTATCAATAATTACCACCCCGTTTAATATAGTGCCGTATGCAAAATATTTACCGGGTATTACCGCACCATTGTTGAGCTGATAGGTTTTCAGAAAATCGTTAGCCTGGTTGTTCCAGGGGGTTATTTGCTTATTATCATATATAAACAAACCGTTTTTGGCCGTACCAATAAGGTATTTATTATTTTTAAACGGCAATATGGATAATACACCGCTGTTGCCCAATATGCTGCTGCCTGCAATATAGTTAAGGCTGTTATTTTTAAGCTCGAACAAGCCTGCGTTTACCTGCTCCACAAAAAAGCGGTTGCCCGATTTAAACAGGAACAAAAAAGGGTTTGGCGCCTTTATTACACTGATGCGGTTGTTGGCATAAATATATATGGAACCGAAGGATTGAAAAATAACGCGGTTGCCATCGGCATAAATTTTCCATATCTCCTCGTTGGGCAAATATTTGCGCGGCACTTTTGGAATGAGCGAATGATAGGTTAAAAAACCCTTTGCATTGTTTTCCCAATAGCCAAATTCGCCAAAGGCACCTGTATAAACCTTGCCTTTACCATCGGCTGCAACCGATCGTACGATCAAGCCGTTGGGCATGGTATGCAATTGCCAGTATTTGCCATCGAAAGATAATAAGCCATCGGCATTGCCAAAGTACATGATGCCATGCGCATCGCGGGTTATTGACCAGTTTTGATTGCCCGACTGATAAAGCGCCTTGGTATAATTTTGCACATAAGGCACACCAATGCTTTTAATATTGGCAGCTATGCTAAGCCCTGTTAAATAAAAAATAGATAATATAAATAGTACAGCTTTGCGCATATTAATTATTTGGCAATACCTTTTGAGGTCAAATTGGTTTATAATGGTAGTAGTTTGAAAAAAGCAGATATTGCCGCTTACATGAAGCTGAATTTTAAAACGTACTTATTTATCAATATTACCGAATATACCTGTTTGCAGCAAATTTATTAATGATTTACAAGTGTAATAATTGCTGTTAAATTAAGGGTTGCCTGCTTTTTTCAATCCGGCAAAAAACAATAAGGGCAAAATTGAAAAAACAATAATAAATCCGCAGAAAGGTTTTGAAAACTCCGGAATTTAACTCATTTTTTAGTTAGTAAAAACGATTTAGTGTAACATATTTATGATAATTGGGTACTTAGTGTAACATATACATTATATAAGGCCGGAACACAGATTTAATCCAATTTTTTGCCACACTTTTGCAGCATATTAAATAATTAAAAGGAATTTATTAATGCGGCCAATTATCATATTATTTTTACTTATTGGTATTTCAATAAGTACACAAGCTCAAAAACCTACTAACGCCAAAGGCAAAATAAGCGGCAAAGTTACCGATGCTGTTACTAAAGTGCCGGTTGATTATGCTACAATCAGCATTTTCAGGCAGGGCGAAACCAGCCCGTTCAACGGCATCAGCGCCGATCCGAAAGGAAATTTCGTTGTTACCGGCCTGCCTAACGGCGATTTTAAAATAACAATTGATTTTATTGGTTATCAGAAAAAAACATTCGACCATGTAATTATCAGCAGTACAACAAGCACTGTTTTATTAGGTAATATTTTGCTGATGCCTACGCAAACTCAACTTAAAGGCGTTACTATCGTCGCCAAAAAGCCCGTAGTGCAAAACCAGATAGACAAAATGATCTATAACCCCGCCAACGACCTTAGTGCGCAGGGCGGTGTTGCTATTGATATTTTGAAGAAAGTACCGCAGGTAACGGTGGATATTGATGGCAATGTAGAACTACAGGGAAATACCAACATCCGCTTTTTAATAAATGGCAAGCCATCGAGCATATTTGGTGCAAGCCTTACCGATGCGCTTCAAACTATACCTGCCAGCCAGATACAAAGCATTGAAGTAATTACCAGCCCCGGCGCCAAGTATGATGCCGAAGGCACTGGCGGTATTATCAATATTATTTTAAAGGATAGCCAGGTGCAGGGCATTAATGGCAGTGTTAACTTATCGGCCGGTACAAGGCTTGAAAATGGTTCGTTCAACTTAAATGCACGCAAGGGCCACTTTGGGGTAAATGCCTTCTTCAGCGGTAACGAACAATTGAACTCTACTACGCTTAACAGCAGCAACCGCACCTCGGTTGATAGCCTGAACAACGTTACCCGGTTAACGCAAAATGGCAGTAGCGCCTTTAAAAGGAGCGGCTACCAGAGCGGGATAAGTTTTGACTGGAACATCAGCAAAAAAGATGAGTTGACGGCGTCATTCGGGTTTAATCATTTTGGCAATAACAGTGTGGGGACTACCAACCAGCAACAAATAACTAACGATGTTGCAGGCACAACTACTGCCGACCTGCTTAGCACAAATAACTCGATCAGCCATTTCAGCGCCAATTCATCCGACGTTAGCCTGTCGTACAAAAAAACGTTTGATAAAAAGGATGAAGAATTCGACGTACTATACGTATCTACATTCGGCAGAAATACGAGTGATTTTTCGCAGGACGTTAATTATTTATATGGCGCCAGCCCGGCATCGGGTTTAATAAGCAATAACCCCGGTACTGACAATGAAACGGATATTTCGGTAGATTATACCGACCCCATCAGCAAAAAATTCACACTGGAAACCGGGGCAAAGGCCGTTATTGAGGATATTAATAACAGCATAGTTACCGATACCCTTTTAAGCGATGGCAGTTATGGGCTTAACCAATACCAAACCTATGGCTTCAGTTACAACCGCGATATTTTTGCCTATTATGTTTCGGGCACGTTCTCGCTGTTTCATGATTTTATTAATGGCAAGGCCGGTTTAAGATACGAAAACACTTATACCACTGATGATTTTCCGGGTGTCAGCGTACCTGACTACGGCACGTTTGCGCCATCGTTTGTGTTGCAGCATAAACTGGACGAAACGCAATCGCTTAAATTTAGCTATAGCTACCGCATACAGCGCCCAAACTACAGCGACCTGAACCCGTTTTTAAACATCAGCGATCCGCACAACATCAGCACAGGTAACCCTGACCTGAAGCCAGAACTGGGCCATAATTTTGAATTCGGTTATAATAAAACCTTTGATAAAGGCGCTAATATTTACTTTGCTGCCTTTTACAGGTACAATACCAATGACCTGCAATCGTTCACCACGTTTTATTCTACCTACGAAGTTAATGGCAACGACTATTCGGATGTATCATTAACCCAACGCTATAATATAGGCTCCGAGAAAGACCCCGGCGCTAACTTATACATTTCGTTACCTGTTACAGGAAAACTGAGCTTACGCTCGAATATGTTGTTTATTGACAGGATAACCGATAACCCCGGCAGCCCACAGGTAAGTGGTTTTGCCTACCGCTTAAACCTGAATGCATCATACGACTTTGGAAACAACCTGCTTGGCGAAGTTTTTGGCAATTACCGCTCATCGCAAAGAGGGATACAGGGTACAAGCCCCGGTTTTGGCTTTTACAATATTGCGTTGCGCAAACAGTTCCTGAACAAAATGGCAAGCATTGGCATAACAGCGGCTAACCCATTCAATATGTATGTTGACCAAACCACCACCACCAGCGGCAGTAATTTTAACCAGACTGCCTTGCGCGAAATTCCGTTGCGGTCGTTCGGTATCAGTTTAAGCTACAAATTTGGCAAGCTGGAATTCAAGAAGGATAAAGAGGACGAAAACAACCCGAATGTACCGCCTGAGGCAAATTCAACGCCGCGGTAGGTAATAAAAACATTGAAAACCCACTGTATATGGTTAGCCATCCGTTGCAACGGATGGCTTTTTTGTTTAATTTAACCCTGCAAAACAAGATCAAAAAAATGACAGGCTTTATTATTAAAACCGGGGATAAAACCATCCGCTTCAATTATTATAGCGATGATGCACCGGTAACCTGCATGGCTTTTGCCGCCCTGCTGCCATTTACTCGTAATTTTATGCATGCCCGTGTATCGGGCCAGGAGATATGGACGGATGATGCACCGAAACTGGGTATTATACAGGAGAACGCATCGGTATTTACAGCGCCTGGCGAGGTGGTGTTCGGCCCGATGAAACCCGCGCGTACAAAAACAGCCAATTGCATGGGCATTTATTATGGTGAGGGCCGCGGGTTAGACTGCTGTAATATTTTTGCTAAGGTTTTTGAGGAAGATATGAAGCTGTTGGATACTTTGGGCAATACCGTTTGGAAGTACGGCACACAGGACATTTTGTTCGATAAACTGGATTGAATTGATGCTAAAATCCACCATTATAGGCGATAATATGCCATTTTAAGGCCTCAAGGGCATAAAAAAACACCTGTACCCTTATTTTTCATCAAAATTTCATAAAAAAATAATTCGTGGTAAAACATTTGTAGTTGATTTTGTCTTTTTAATATATAACAAACATCAACCTTGCATGAAAACCTACAAAGAAAACGATACAGTAATATATACTGATAAAGAGGGCAACCGTTTTGATACTTTCGTGATATTTGATACCGACCGTAAAACCGGCCTCACCCACATAAACCATTATAATTTAAAGGTAAGCGCCAACGAGCTTGAGTTGCACCCGCGCTCGCTAACAGGAAACCCTATGCCGTTTGCCGACCCGCTTAGCTTTATGTTATTCAATAAACTGAAGGAAAAATATTCGCACATTGATAAGAAAAAAGCAGCTGCCCCTGCTGTTGTTTTGCACCGTGAAATTAATGATGCACCTTCGTTTGCAAAAGCTTCATAAGTTTTACTAACATGCGGGCAGCTTTTATTTCGGGTTTGCTGTTTATTATTTACCTGCAGGCTGCCGCGCAGACAATTGATTTTCAAGGTACAATAACCGATAAAAGTGGCAAAAGGCTGGCTTATGCTTCCGTTTGGGTAAATGATATTAATACCGGTACTGCTACCAACGAAACCGGCTTTTTCCATCTGGATATCAGCCCCGGCACGCACACAGTCAGTTTCAGGCAACAGGGGTATGAAACATCTACCCAAACGCTAAATATTACCAGCAATAAGCAAACTTATAATATCCGCCTTAATAATGTTTCGCTAAACGGCAGCAACATCAATGCAGATTCGGTTATCCGTCTGGTTATAGCCCGGCGGCATTTACATTGGCGTACCCAGCCCGGCTTTAAAGGCACCTTATATTGCAAGCAAATGCAGCAACTGGATGGCGCGCCACGCATGCTGTTAAAAAAAGATGTGGCCGATATATTGCGCCTTGATACCAGCCGCAAAGGCATCATCAGCCTTTCGGAATCTATCTCGAAATTTTATAGCCGGTCTACCGGTCATATTAAAGAAGTGGTGAGCGCCGCCAAAATGAGCAACGACAGCAATGTGTTCAGGTTTAACAGTGCAGCCGAATTACAGATAGACCTTTACAAAAACACATTAACGCTGCCGGGGCTTACCGATCATGGTTTTCTTTCGCCCATAGCCGACCATGCACGCGGTTTTTACAGGTACAAATTAGCAGGCACTTTTACTGATAACGGCAAACAGATACTGGTAATTAATGTAAAACCCAAACACAAAAACGAGCATTTATATACGGGAACCATATATGTAATTGCAAACGAATGGCTTCTTTACAGCGCCGACCTGCACCTGGCCCACAATGCCCATATGGATTTTGTGGATTCGGTTTGCATAAGGCAGCAATTTGTACCCGTTGCCGATAGCAACTGGGTGGTACAGGCCATGCAATTCAAATTTTATGGCAAGCTGCTCGGGTTCAGGTACTCGGGGTATTTTTTGCAGCTTTATGGCAACATTAGCAAAGATAATACGGATGATGGCGCAGGGAAGGAAGTTTACCACAACAGCAGGGATAATTACCGCTATAACGACGAGTTTTGGATGGAGAACAGGCCCGTACAATTATCGCCGCAGGAAGACAGCTTTTACCAGATGACCGCACTTTACGAGCGGCATAAAAGGGACAAGACCTTAGCCGATTCGATGCAAAACAGCGGTAACCATTTCAAATTCTGGAACTATTTATTTAACGGCTATACCCTGCATAATTATGCAGGCAATTCGATATGGACCTTTCCGGAGCCATCAAACATGGCGTTTTACAATACAGTGGAAGGGTTTGGGTTTAACCTTTTTGCACGGTATAAAAAGATATACAGCAACCAGCACAGCCTTACAATTGTTCCGGATACACGGTATGGATTTTCAGACCATGTGCTGAACGCCAACGTATTTGCCAATTATGTTACCAACCCTTTTAAGCAGGCATCGGTTTATGGGCGCATCGGCTCGGATTTTCTTGACCTTAACGACAGGGGCACCATCAGTCCGTTCATTAACTCGCTTAGTACTTTGTTGCTCGGCAATAACTACCTAAAGCTGTACCAATCCAAATTTGTGATGGTGGGTACCGATGGCGAGGTTGCCAACGGCGTGCTGCTGAACGGGCAAATTGAATATGACGAGCGCAGGCCATTGTTTAATACCACTAATACTTTTAATAAGGACAGCGTTTATTTAACATCGAACAACCCGCTTGATCCTAACGGCAATACGCCTTTGTTCCCGCCTTACCGTGCGCTCATATTCCAGGGATCGGCTACCTTTACGTTCGACCAGGAGTATAAGATCAACCCATCGGGCAAATATATTTTACCTAACCCCTACCCTCGCCTGCGGATCAATTACCGTATTGGGATACCGGCACTGGGATCGGATGTGAATTATGATTTTGTGTCGTTAGATGTTTTTCAGGACAGGGTGGATATGGGGATATATGGTTATACTGCTTATTTCTTTTCCACAGGCCGGTTTTTGAGTACCAAAAGCCTTTATTACCCCGATTATAACCAGTTTAGCGGTGGCGAGAGCTTTTTCTTTAATGCCTCAGTGGGCAGTTTCCATTTTCTGAATTATTATACTTACAGTACCGATAAGCCCTATTTTGAAGCCCACATGGAACATAATTTTACCGGCTGTTTTTTAAGCCATGTACCTTTGCTGAACAAGCTTAATTTGCAGGAGATAGTAGGCGCATCATACCTTACACAGGGTACTTTGCCCGATTACAAAGAAGTTTACATCGGTTTAAAACGCACCGTAGTACGGCTGGATTATGGCCTGGCTTTTGGCAGGTTTACCCAAGTTGTGCAGGGTTTCAGGCTGATATATAATTTGTAGTGTGGTTGATCAGCCTTTGGTAAGTACCTCACTGGCGGTTTTTAAGCGGAAGGCTAATATTACATTGGCAATGCCAGTTATCATAAAAGCGAAGGCGGCCCATAAAACAATAGTCATGACGCCAAAAACAGGGTTAAATATTACCATAAGGGCAAACACAACGGTTACCAGCCCGCCAACTACCAGCCACAAAGAATGGCGTATAACACTTGCAAAGCTAAACAAAGAAAAGCCCCGTAACAGGAACCATGCGCCCAGTATAAACGGTAAAACAACAATACTCACGCTGAGGTCAAAGGCCAGGAACAGGCCTAATGCCATATCGGCAAAGCCTAAAAGAAAGCGCCAGTTCCACCCTACTACATAGCGGTGCGCGTAGGCATGCATCAACTCGGAAATACCAGTTAAAATAACAACAATACCCACAATAAAACCGATGGCTGCAAAACTGGCAATGGGAAAACTGACCATATATATACCTACAAGCACAAAAAATAAGCCCCGCAGTAAGAAAACCCACCAATGCCTAATGGTGTTATAAACAGCTTTTGTCATGATGTTTTTTTTATTTCACAACTAATTAAAATTGCAAAAGGTTTTTATAAACAGCACTTTTTATTGTTACTGCACCTGCAATACCGATAAAATATTCCCGGCCGGATCTTTAAACCAGGCGATGGTTGGGCCCATACCGCGTACAATGCCTTTAGCATCTGTTTTGATTTGGCCAAAATCGTATTGCTCGCAAACAATGCCTTTGGCGTTTAGTTCATCAACCGTGTTGTCCACATCCTGCACCTGGAAGTTGAGGATGGTAAAAGTTGCCGGCTCGTGGTTGGGTTTGGGATAAATAATGATCTTGTTGCTGCAGCCCTCGATAGTCAGCTCCAGTATGCCCATTTCGTTTTGGGCAACTTCCAGTCCGAGGGTGTTTTCATAAAACTCTTTTGCTTTTTGCAGGTCATCAACCGAAAAACCGCTGAATGCTTTAGTATTACTAAACATGATATATAAGTTTTAAAGGTTATTACAATGGATGGTAAGTAAGCAACACGGTACCTGTGTTAAATGTTCTGTGCGATATCATTTTAAGGTTGAGGGTATGTTTTATACCTCTGAACATGGTACCGCCATCGCCAAGCGCAACCGGATCGATCATAAACTGGTAGGTATCTATCAGCCCGGCTTCGGCAAACTGGGTTAATATACTACCGCTGCCCAGTATGGTAAGGTCTTTAGCCGATGTTTGCTTCAGCGCTTTTATTTTCGCGGCAATATCGCCGTTCATTACACGGGTATTGCCCCAACCGGCGGTTTTCAGGGTATTAGAAAAAACTATTTTTTCGGCCTTGCTCATACCGTCGGCAACCTGTGGCAGGTTTTCGATAGCTTGTTGCGTAGGCCAGAAACTGGCCATCATATCATAGGTTACCCTGCCGAATAGCAGGATGTTTTCTGCGGACAGTGAATCGACAGAGAATTGCACTTCCTCTCCCTCGTGCCGGTGCCAGCCGATGCCGTTGTTTACATCTTTATAAAAACCGTTAAGGGATGCAAAATTGAATACACTCAGCTTGCCCATGTTTTAACGTTTAAATGGTTACACAAACTTATTAAACAAAAAGCTATCTACACAGGGCTAAATAGGACAAGATGGAGGGGGTGGCGGGACTAATTTAGTGCCTGTGGAGCCGCAAACCCTTAACTGCCGCACGCGTATGTGCGTGGTGCAACCTATCAGATATATTTAAGGCTCTTCGCTGCGCACAGAATAACAAAAGGGAGAATTTATCCCCCTACTTCCCAAACGGTGGCCTGCCTGTTAGCTGATGATACAGCGGCAAATCCTCGCGCGGGGTGGCCGGAATGTGGAAACGGGTACAATAATATACCTGCAAATGCAGCTCATCCCTGCCGCCGCGTATAATTATAACATCGGGCAGTTGTTTTACAGTATCGAAAAATGGTTTTACATCATTGTTTACACTTACAGGGTTACCCTGGTCAATAATGATGGCATCCTGCCCTATCAGTTTGTTGGGATTGATAAGAAAGGCAATGTTGCGGGGGTCATCGTTAAAACAAACAATGTCTTTTTGTCCTTTCAGCACCCAATCCACTTTACCATTTAGCCACCAGCGGGTGGTGCCTGCAAAAATATGAGGGTTGCCCAGCCAGCCTTCTTTTTCAAACCGGGGCAGCAGGGCATCATCATCCACACCTTGTATGGTGGGGTCAATTTCCCTTGCTTTGGCTTCGGGGGTTTTATCGTTCAGGCTTACTACCCATTTCGGGCCGTAATCTTGCCAAAAGCCTGTAACCTCGTGCAGCGTAAGCACCGTAAGGGTGATAAAGGTAAACAAAGCCGAAAACACCAGCCAGCGACGTGTTCCACGCGCCCGTTTAGGGTCGGACAGGTGTTGATCAATGGAGTACCCCAGTGGTATAAACAGCATCATATAACCGGGTGCCTGCCAGTGAAAATGGTATTGCAGATCGGACCACAGGGTTACTACGGTGAAGAACACCAAAGGTAAAATGGCCGTCCAGAAGATTAAGCTGTAGGATTGCGATTCCTTACGCAGTTTGTACGATTTGATGAGTTGACCGATCAATGGAAACCAAAACCAGGGCAATAACCAAAGGCATTGGCCGCCGATACTGCGCAAAAACCAAACCGGGTGTATGCCCCCGCTCGATCCGGCCCTCGACCCCTGGAAAACAAACGAAACCCAGTTGTTATGCGCGTTCCACCACAAAATAGGCGCGGCAAAAGCAAGGGTGATAAGCATAGCGATATAAGGGCCGGGGTGGGCCAGCCAATGCCGTTGGTTTTTGTTTACACTCACAAAAATGAGCACACCCAAAAACAAAAATATGGTGTGATATTTACTCAATATAGCCAGCCCCATGCAAATGCCAATAGTGATCCAAAGCGAATAGACTTTCCCGGCGCTTAGTTTTTCGCGGCCTTCATTGGTAATGCCCAGCACTTCTACAATAAAATAGGCGCTCAACAGCCAAAAAAACATGAGCGGTGCATCCGGCTGGAACCAGCAGGCGATGGGAACGGTAAATACGGCGCTTAAATTCATCACCACAACCGCCCAAAACCCTGCGCTGGCGTTAAAAAGTTTTTTGGTAACCAGATAAAGCAGCCAACTGGTGCCTGCAAACAGCAAAACCGAAGGGAACCTGATACCCAGGTTGGTTAAGCCCAATACCTTTATACTTAAACCGCCCAGCCAAAAAAACAAAGGCGGCTGATCGAAATAACTGAGATCGAGGTGCAGCGCACCGCGGAAATAATACGCTTCGCCGATGCCGAGGCCGGTGTAGGCGGCAATAAACAGGCGGGCAATAAACGTAACAACAATTAACAGTGTGGTATAAAAAGCGGCGTTGCCTTCGGTTATTTTCTTCATGAGCAAAAATGCGATATGTAATTGCGAGGCACTAGGCAACCGCATACTATACTGCGCAATGGTGTACAGTTTGCGGTTGCCTCGTTCCTTGTAATTACAAGGTTTCTATTTTCGGGCGGCTTATAAATGCCCTCCGAAAAATTTTTTAAAATTATTACATATTATTCATGTTTTCCATAAAGGATTAAAATTTATAAAAATGGGGAGGGGAGTGTGGGCTTGGTTATGGTAAAATGTGATGGATTGGTTTATATTTTTATTCGATATGGTGATGTAACAGATTGATTTTATACTGGTTATTCACTATGGTGTGATGGAGTGGTTATATATTGTTTTATCAATATATAAAATGTGTGGTAAATAGTTGAAGTGGTAAATTTGGGCGTTCCCGCTGATAGAAGCGGGCGGGCTATCCGCTCATACTACACAGGGCCTTAACCACGGGCCGGTATACGCTCTTATCCCTAACGCGGGGTTAAGGCATTTGAGGTAAGTGGTTAAAAAAGAAATTTTCAAAGGCATCTCCTTATCCCGCCGCTAAACTAAGGCGGCACACCGTTAGAAGTGAGGTTACATCGCCACCCATTTACCAAACGGTATCTTACTGATAGCATATACCAATAATAACGACACACCAAAGCATATAACCGCAGTTATTGGTATGCTTAAAGCAGGCGTACAAAATTTGTAGTTGATGTTAATGTGATAATCCGGATCGTCCATTATAGTTAAAATTAGGGCATGGCACAGGTAGATGCCGAAGGTATAGCTGCCTATAAAATCCCTTGCTTTTTTTAAGCGCGGTGGTAAATTGACTACCGTAAACCTGCCGAGTAAAAACACACTGGCCGATAATAGCACAATAGTCGGGCTAATAGGTTCATACAATAACGTGCTTAAACCTTTATAATACAAACAGGCAAAATAAGTGCCTGCCACTATCACAACAATGCTGATGATGAACAAGGCCAGAAACCAGTTGCGGTTGTATTTCGCCGGAAACTCCTTAAAAGCAAGGTAATGCCCCAGTACAAGGTAACCGGCATAACCGCCAAAATAGTGGAGGTCAACCTGCGGGTCGAACCGTTTTAGATAGGGTTGTGCCAGCATCATTACAGCAAGCCACATCGCCAGAAAATACAGTATTTCGGTATCAGTAGCGTTGCGTACAAATTTGCTAAGTATGGGTATCAAAAAATACAGGCCGATGAGCATATACACATACCACAGGTGATAAAAGCTGCCGTATTTTAGCAGGTGCAGCACCATTTTGGTATTCGTCCAGGTATCGGCAGTAAAGGTAATATCTTCGTTATACCAGGCGTACACAATGTATATCAAACTCCAAAACAGGAACGGTACAATAACCCGCCCCAGGCGTTTTTTGAGGAAACTACCCAATTCATAGTCGCGGTGCAGCAGCAGCGCCCCGGTTATCATCACAAAAACAGGCACGCCAAAGCGCGACAGGCCGTTATAAAAATCGCCCCAAAGCCAGTAGGTAAGCGGTACATTGCCGTAGCTCATAATAAGTGGCGATGAGGTATGAATAACCATCACCATCAGCATAGCCAGTACCCGCAGGCTGTTTATCCAGTCGAATTGTTGAGGTTTTGCGGGCATGGTTAATTTTATTGCTGTTAAAAGTAGGATAAATTTTTAAAAACTTGAGGGATAATAGGTTTTAACCACAGGAGGGAACGGAGGTTTTCGCAGAGAGGCACAGAGATTGGAATATATCTATTGTGCCTTTCTCATTTTTTAAATAAACATTAAAGTTTCAATCAATTCTCCATCATACAAGCTCTGTTATCCCGGTGCAAACCTCTGTGCACACTGTGGTTAATTTTTTAGATGTAGCACATAAGTTTGTTTTAACCACAGAGCGCACAAAGTGGGAACACCAAGAGAAAAACACATCGTTTAACAAGTAATTTGTTATTGAATATCAATACTTTGTGGAATATTTTTGCCCTTTGTGGTTAGATTTTTTACTACAAAGGGCAGTGAAGGATGCACAAAGCGGCGCAGGGAATTTTATTTACCTTTATAAAACATAACACCCATCAATCCCCATGCAAAAACTATTTGCGCTTATACCCCTGCTCCTGTTAAATGTTCAGTTAAAGGCACAACGAATAGCTGATATCCCACACAAGGATAGCAATACCAACACCTTTAGCAACATGCTCGGCGTAAATGCTTTTGAATGGGATTTTTTGCAAGACCCGAAAAACCCCAACGATGCCACCCATATTTATGAGCCTAAAATGGAAATGATCAAATCTTTCGCAGGTTTCAGGCATTACCTCGATTGGAAGCAAATAGAGTATAAACAAGGCCATTTCACCTTTAACCCCACCAACAGCGGCGGCTGGAACCTGGATATCATTTACCAGCGCTGCAAGCAGGAAAATATTGATGTGCTGGCCTGCATAAAATGTTGCCCCGACTGGCTGCTGGCCACCTACCCCATTAACCTGCGCGATGCGGAGAATGTGCCGATGCCTTTCGGCGCTGATAAAAGCAATCCGGCATCATACACCGAACAGGCAAAAGCAGGCTTTCAGTTTGCTGCAAGGTACGGCAGCAATACACATGTAAACCCGGCATTGGTTACGGTGGATAGCCGCCAGCGATGGACAGGCGATGGTATCAACGTGGTGAAAATTGGCATGGGTGTTATAAAATATATAGAGTGCGATAACGAGCGCGATAAATGGTGGAAAGGCGACAAAGCGCACCAAACCGCCGAAGAATACGCCGCCAATTTATCCGCTTTTTATGATGGCGATAAAGGCAGGCTCGGCCCTGGCGTGGGCGTAAAAAATGCCGACCCAGATATAAAGGTGGTAATGGCCGGCCTGGCTAATCCTGACCCTAAATACGTGCAGGGTATAATTGCCTGGTGCAAGGTACACCGGGGCTATAAGCCCGACGGCTCGGTTAATTTGTGTTTCGATGTGATCAATTTTCATTTGTATTCCAGCAACCACGACCCCAACACCACCAACATGGGTACCCAAGGTATAGCGCCCGAACTATCAGAAGCCGGGCAAGTGGCCGATAAGTTTGTACAGATAGGCAAAACTTATCATCTGCCCGTTTGGGTAACCGAAGCGGGGTATGATATTAACCCGGGCAGCCCGCAGCGGGCCATTGCCATCGGCAATAAAACTGCCTTGTTAACCCAGGCCGACTGGATCATCCGTACCTCCTTTTTATATGCACGGCATGGCATCAGTAAGTTGTTTTTTTATGAGTTGTACGATGATAATACCGATAACCCAACCCAATATGAAAGCAGCGGCCTGGTTAGCAAAACACAGCAACGCCGCCCGGCCGCCAATTATATTTACCAGGCCAAACACCTGCTCGGCGATTTCAGCTACAAAGGCACCATAAGCAGTTACCCCCTGGTTGATGTTTACCGCAAAGGCCGTAAAACCATTTATGTTATAATGCTACCCAGCCAAAGTGGCGCAACGTTCCCTTGTACTTTGAATTTGGGGCAGGCTAACGGCGGTTTTTTATATCAGTTTAACCCGGCTGGTACAGAAATGGCTAAAAGCCCTATTAGCGCTGTTGGGCATAATGTAAAGATAAAAGTAGGTGAAACGCCGGTGTTTGTGGAGAAGGAGGATTGAGGGCAGGCCAAAGCCTGCGGGCATAATAATCCGAAGTTTAAAAACTTGGTGAGGCTGTTGCTATTTGCGCTGGTTTAAGAGTTTTTAATATATTTGTATAAGCAACTGGCTGATTATTAAAACCTTATTTATCTTTCAAAACCAAGTCCCGATTAAATCTCCATCGCAGCTTTTTTAATTACGTATGGCACTAATTAAATATAACAACGATAAAACTATCAGGCAATTCCCGCCCGGTTAAGCGTCCACGCTTAACCGAAAAATAGTTTTGAGTGTCCACACTCAATAACGAAAAAGCCTCAAATCTTCGACTCAAAGTTTCAATAAAAAAGTTATCCTTGATGGATTCGAACTCCTACGCAATGAGAAACAACAATCCCCCTGCACTGTTAATATTCCGCTAACTTAATGCTAATAAACAGCCACTTACATAACACAGGCTTAACGGTGTATTAATACAGGTGCGGTAATTTTGGGGCATATTATTTTAATATGAAAATATTGTACGCCATACAGGGCACGGGCAACGGGCATTTAAGCCGCTCAATGGATATTGTTCCGCTGTTAAAAAAAATGGGCGATGTGGATGTGCTCGTAAGCGGCACCCAGGGCGATTTAGCCCTGCCCTTCCAGGTACGCTATGTGCTGCATGGCTTTGGCTTTGTATTTGGCACCTCGGGCGGTGTAGATATCTGGGCCACCTATAAAAAATCAAAATTCAGGAAATTTCTGAAGGAGATAAATGAACTCCCGGTTGAAAATTACGACCTGGTGATCAATGATTTTGAACCGGTATCGGCCTGGGCCTGTTATATGAAAAACAAACCCTGCATTGGCCTGAGCCACCAGGCGGCGGTTTTAGCCGAAAAGGCCCCCAAGACCGAGGACACAGACATGATTGGCAAATTAGTGCTTAAACATTACGCACCTGTTACCGAACAATATGGTTTTCACTTTTCAAAGTTTGATAAAAACATTTTCACCCCGGTAATAAGGCAGCAGGTAAGGGAACAATTGATACAGAACAAGGGCCATTATACGGTTTACCTGCCTGCTTATGATGATAAAAGGCTGGTAAAGCGACTGTCGGAGTTTAAGGATGTAAAATGGGACGTTTTTTCTAAGCATAACAAAAAAACCTTCAAACATAAAAACGTATCAATACAACCCATCGCTAACGAACGCTTTATAAAAAGCATGGCCGAAAGTGAGGGTGTACTTTGCGGCGCAGGCTTTGAAACCCCTGCCGAGGCTTTGTTTATGCAAAAAAAACTGCTGGTAATACCTATGAAAACGCAGTACGAGCAGCAACTCAATGCTGCTGCGTTAAAGCAGATGGGCGTACCGGTTATAAAAAGCCTTAAACCCAAGCATAACGATATTATTTTAGACTGGATAAATAACGGCAAGGTGATTAAGGTTGATTATCAAGATACTACGCAGCAAATACTGGATATGATATTTGAAAAGCATACGCCTGAAGTACTGATGGCGTAGGTAACATTGTCGTTTGCATTAAGCTGAAATATTTGACATTGAAATAGCGCTGGATTATCCACCTGAAAGCGCTCAAATTTTTTATGCCCGGGCAATTTCTGTTTGCTATATTTTGCATATATTTGGTAATACCCCTTTTATCATGCTTAATAGGTTTACCATTCCGTCACAATCCTCCTCGCAGCATTGCCGGGGGTTATTTTCTACTCCATTACTATTGCCAACAACATCGCCCTTAAAACGGGAAAACTCCGTACTATATATTAAATGAATTTACGCGCGCTACCCATAGAACTGATCCGAAACCCCCACAATAACACATAGCATGAAACTTGCCCATTTAATATTGGCACATAAAAACCCACAAATGGTTGAGCGGCTGGTAAAAAGGCTGCACCATACCGATGCCGATATTTATGTTCAACTGGATAAGAAAGCCGATATGTCAGATTTCGCTTATATAGCGGCGACAGATGGTGTTTGGTTTATTAAAAAAAGGGTGTTGACGGCATGGGGGAATTACAGCATTATACAGGCTACGTTAAATGGGCTGGAAGAGATATTACAATCAGGAACGGCCTATACACATATCAACCTTTTAAGCGGGCAGGATTATCCGTTAAAATCTATCGAAAATATACATCAGTTTTTATTTGACCATGCTGATAAAACTTTTACCAGCTCGCTTTCCATAGCCGGTAATGAATGGGCCGATGGCGTTACCCGCATGCAGAAATACAGCTTTGGCGATTACAACCTGCCGGCCAAATATAAATTGCAGGCTTTGGCCAACGCCATTTTACCTAAGCGCAAACTGCCTTATCACTTAAAGCCTTACGGCCGGTCGCAATGGTTAACCATTACGCCCGAATGTGCCGCATATGCCCTTAGCTATTTGAAAGACAGGCCCAGGCTTAAACGCTTTTTCAGGATGACATGGGCGGTTGATGAGGTTTTTTTTCAAACGATATTGGAAAATTCCCCTTTACGGGATAAACTGGTA
>Ga0302315_10001864_pt1 | contig 20563 bp, 9 predicted proteins | sample III_Palsa_N3_1_FD_200532 | JGI IMG/M metagenome (GOLD analysis project Ga0302315, IMG submission 200532) | Peat permafrost microbial communities from Stordalen Mire near Abisko, Sweden - III_Palsa_N3_1 | ecosystem: Environmental > Terrestrial > Soil > Palsa > Peat permafrost | place: Sweden...
GTCCGATACAATGTGGTGTTGCGTCACCAGCAGCACATGCTCATGCTCCGATAAGCTCAGCAATTGCCCTCTTATCAGCGGTCCCGTACTCAGGTCGAATGGACCTCCTGCTTCCGTTGCGTAGATCCTTTCCAGCGCGGCTTCCCGTTCATGCCCCTTCATTTCGCTCAGGTCTTGTTCCCGTAGCATGAATCCTTGGACTGCTTTTCCAATGATCTGCGTCGGCTGTCCCTCTACGCTGCCAAATGTCGTACGCAGGCTTTCATGCCGCGCCACGATTTGATCCAGCGTTGCCTGTAGCGCCGCCCGATTCAGTCGCCCCGTCAGTTTGAAGCCCGCCGGCATGTGGTATGCCGATCCTGCTGCCCGGTCCAACTGCACCAGAAACCAAAGCCGCTGTTGCGCCCACGATAACGCGATCACTCCGCTTCGCTCCGCTGTCTTCATTTCCGGTTGAACCGTTTGCCCGCTTTCCTTCACTCTCTTTGCCAGACTCTCCAACGTCGGGTGCAGGAACACTTCTTGTACCGCTAGTTCTATACCGATACCTCTCCTCAGCCGCGATATCATTTGCACTACCAACAGCGAGTGTCCTCCCAGCTCAAAAAAGTGATCCCGCCTTCCTACTCTTTCAACCCCCAGCAGTTCTTCCCATATCCTTCCCAGCTTCTCTTCTATCAAACCTTCAGGTGCCTCGTATTCCCGTGTCAATGCCGATAGCGAACCGGGTAGCGGCAGAACTTTTTGGTCAAGCTTGCCATTGGAAGTAAACGGCAACTCTTCCAACATCACATACTTCGCAGGGACCATGAATTCAGGCAATTGGCCCGCGATATAAGCACGAATATCGCACAAAAGAGATTTTTGGCTGGCCCAAGATTGCCCAGGCTTGTACGCGCTTTGTTCGATAGACGCTTCGTCGAAAAAATTTTTGCTTAATGCACGACTCGCGTAAACGTTAAATATTCCTGTATTGCGAAGAGACGTTTCTTCTTCGCATTTCACGGCAAAACCACGAGACTCAAGTGATTGGACAATGGAGGCCAACCTGCCGGAAACATCGTGTACCTCGATGACGACCTGGCGAATCTTCTGCCAATCGTCGTCACGAATGCCAGCCAATACTTTCTGTTCCGCATTCTCTACATCAATTTTCAATAAATCTATGCACTCAACATGATTTTCCGCAATGACTTCTGATAGCGTTCTCAATTGACATGTGAAACGCTCGGTTTCCAGACGGGCATCCAGCAACGCACCGATCGCCGCTTCTTCAGATACCGTTGCGGAAACGTCTCGCTGATTGTCCAAGAATGACCTAACCACTTCGCGCGCCTCTTCCGTCGTGGTGACACTACTTGAAATAACAGTGTCATGAAGATAGAAAGTAAAGTCTTCTTTCCCGGACTTCTCAGCCACACCACACTCAAAAACAGTTCCATTAAGGTGATAAAGTTCAAAATTCCGTTGCAAAGAATTACATACCGGCGGTATCGGCTCAAAGGCATAAATTTTCGTGTCGCGAAAACGCGTACCAGCGAAAAGACTAAATAGGCCAATATTTGCACCGACATCAAAAATACAATCACCATCTTTCAAGGTGATGCCGTGCTTCAAATAAACGTTTTCTTCAAAAATCTCTTTATATACAAACGCCGTCTCGCCATGGTTCTGATGAAAAACCGTCATCCCGTTTGGCAGTTCGAAAATCTTCTTTCCCAGGCTTGCATCTGTCTTTTGCATCTTCAACAGTTTTAACAGGGGTAGGGAACTAACTGGAGACGGCACTAAATACGCAGCGAGGTATTTGTGACCGGGAACGTCCTCTCGCATTATCACTGCCGCATCAGCCAGACCGGCATGCCCTCTTAGCCGCGATTCGATTTCACCGAGCTCTATACGAAAACCATGTATTTTCACCTGGGAATCATTGCGACCGAGATATTTGATATTCCCATCCTCCAGCCACAGCGCTTGGTCCGAGGTTTTGTACATGCGCCCCCCGCTTTTAACGCGGAAGGGATCAGGAACAAAACGCTCGCTCGTCAATGCCGGTTTATTAATGTAACCTCGGGCCACCTGCACGCCGCCAATATGCAGTTCTCCTGCAACACCGATCGGGACAGGATATCCACACGCATCCAGGATATAAATACTGGTGTTGGCAATTGGACGGCCGATAGGTACAGCATCCGTATAACTCTCATCCGAACACGAGAATGACGTAACATCCACGGCCGCCTCAGTCGGGCCATATAAGTTATGCAATTTAATTTCCGGCCATACGTCACGGAATCGGTCGCTCAATTCTGGCGACAGGGCTTCGCCGCTACAGAATAATCGCTTCAAGCTTTCGAAGCGCCAATCACTACACTGATCAACAAAAATCTTCAACATAGTGGGGACAAAATGCAGTGTTGTGATCTTCGATGCATTGATCAGCCGCGCCAGGTAATCAGGCTCCTTGTGTCCATTCGGTCGCGCGATGACCAACCGCGAGCCCGATCTGAGGGGCCAAAAAAATTCCCAAACAGATACATCGAAACTAAATGGGGTCTTTTGCAACACCCTATCGTCATTGCCCAATGGGTAGCTCTGCTGCATCCAGTTCAATCGATTCGCCACGGCATGATGTTCGTTCATCACCCCCTTGGGCAACCCCGTTGATCCTGAGGTATAAATCACATAAGCTAGGTGTGTCGATTTGAGTCCGAGCGCAATGGGGTCGGGATTGTCGGTCGAATAAGCCGCAAGGCGACCCGTATCAGCGTCCTCGCCCAACACCAGCCGCAACTGCATGGCTGGCAATCTGTCCATCAAGCCCGCTTGCGCCAGCAATGCGACTGGCGCGCTGTCTTCGAGCATGTAAGCCAGCCGATCCGCTGGGTAGTTCGGGTCCAGCGGCACGTATGCCGCTCCCGCCTTCAATATCCCCAGCAAGCCTACTACCATCTCCAGGCTTCTTTCCACGCATATCGCCACCCGGTCGTCCGGCTTGACCCCCATTCCTATCAGGCAATGCGCTATCCGATTCGCCCGACGGTTCAATTCTCCGTAGCTTAGGCTTTGCTCTTCATACACCAGCGCAATCTCTCCCGCCCTCGCCGCCACCTGTTCTTCGAACAGCTGATGCACAAGCGCCTCTTCAGGGTACAGTACAGCCGTGTCGTTGAATTCGCAGGTCAACCGGCGATATTCGTCATCGGAAATGAGGCACAGCTTGTTCACATACGAAGAGGGGGCACTCACAATGCCCGCCAATAGCGTCGTAAAATGCCCAGCCATTCTTTCGATGTTCGTATCATCGAAGAGATCTGAATCATATTCCAGCGAACAAGACAATTTTCCGGCGCCTTCCGCCACATACAAGGTCAAGTCGAATTTGGAAAATTCAGTGTCAGTATCGAGTATGGATACCTCTAATCCTGGCAACTCAAATTGCTGTGTCGCTTGATTCCTCAATACAATCGCTACTTGAAATAGAGGCGCATAACTGGAGTGCCGCACTGGCTTAAGCGCCTCGACTAAATGGTCAAATGGGAGGTCTTGATGACTGTATGCCTCCAGAGCCGTATTTCTAACCTGCGCAAGCAATGTCTCGAACGACTCGTCACCATCGACCTTCGTGCGAAGTACTAAGGTATTAACAAAGAAACCAATCAATTCTTCAATTCCCGGATGGTTTCGATCAGCAACAGGAGTGCCGATACAAATATCCGACTGCCCGGAATACCGGAAAAGCAGAATATTGAATGCGGCGGTCAACGTCATGAATAAAGTACTTTGATTGCGCGCACTCAAAAGTTGCAACCCTGCAGTAATATTGGAGTTGACCACAAATGGAAATGCACTTCCGCGATAGCGCCGGATAATTCGGCGAGGCTTCGACATAGGTAAATTCAATACTGTCGGCGCACCCGATAACTTTTCCGTCCAATAGTCCAATGAGGCTTGCAACACCGGTCTCTTGAGAACTTCTCGCTGCCAACAGGCGTAATCACCATATTGAATAGGTAATGGAAGCAGCGACGAAACTTGACCCAGATGGTAGGAAGCATAAAGGGCGTTCACCTCCCGGATCATAATTTCCATTGACCTGGCGTCGGAAATGATATGATGCAGGTTGAACATCGCTATCGTCGTGGAAGGCCCTGTTCGGATCAGAGACACTCGAATTAACGGGCCTACTGACAAATCAAACGACGATCTTGCTTCCCTTTGAATCAACGATTTCACGGCATTGTCGCGCGCATCCTGCGACAATTCAGGAAGATTTTCCACTCGCAAATCAAAGTCGGTAGCGTCTCCGACAATCTGTACTGGAACGCCGTCCTTTATCGGAAAAAATGATCGCAAAGATTCATGCCGATGAAGAATTTCCCGAATCACACGGGAAAATGCATCGATGTCGAAATTGCCTATCAATTGCGCGGCCAAAAAATTGTTATAGGATCCGCCGCCGGAATCCAACTGATCAAGAAACCAAAGCCCTTGCTGGGAAAACGAGAGCGGTATATCGGTAGTTCGCACTCCTGATTTAATCGGCGCCAGAGATGGAACTTGGGCATTTGAGAGCCGCCGATCTATCTTTTCCGCCAGTCGGCTGATGGTAGGAGCTTCAAATACATCGCGAATGGAGAGTTCAATTTCAAATTTCTTGCGAACTCCAACGAGCATCTGTGCAGCAAGAAGGGAATGCCCGCCCAATTCAAAGAAATTATCAGAAATCGACACTTTATCGAGAGAGAAATTTTCTGCCCATATCTGTTCCAGCAAAATTTCGGTCTCTGAGCCAGGGGCAGCGTAAGGTCGCGTATTCGTCGCACCATCTGGAGATGAATGACATGTCCGTCTCCAAGTCCAAATACACTCCAACTCGTCATCCAGAAATAACTTCCTGCACAGACCTCGCTGAATTTTGCCGCTTGTGGTTCTTGGCACCGCTCCGAATTTCACAAGCAAGACCGCATCGATTTGAAAAATATCATGCTGTTCGGCGAGCACCACGCGAAAGCGGTCAATCAAACTCGACGTATCGACTTTCGTCCTTAATTCAATTTCCTGAACCACAACCAGACGGGTAGCATCACTGTCCTCTACCGAAAATACCGCGCATCCATTTCGCCGGAACGCCGAATCAATCTGTTCGACCGACTCCTCCACATCTTGCGGATAAATGTTTCGTCCGCTAAAGATCATCATCTCTTTAATGCGGCCCGTAACATACAATTCATCTTCGTGGATAAATCCGAGGTCACCGGTGTGCAGGTATTTTGCTTTTTGCCCGGAAACTTCTCCATGAAAAGTGGCGGACGTCTCTTCGCTCTTACCCCAATAACCCTTGGCAACCGAGGGCCCTCGCACGATTATTTCACCGATTTCATTATCATCGACTTGTATGAGGGTAGATGGCCGCACTACCATAACTTGATGATCGACGTGACCAGTCTGACCTAGCGACACAATCTCGTGCGAGTCGCGAGAATCCCTGCTTATCTCCACGCGATTCTGAGCCAATGCGCCCTTCGCGATTCTCAGCGACCGCGACAATCCTTCATTACCTGCATTTTTTTTTGCCGACACAAGCAAGGTCGATTCCGCCAATCCATAAACCGGTGCAATCACCTCAGGCGATAAGCCGCAGTCGGAAAAATATTGCGAAAATCGATCTATGGTATCTTTGCGAATCGGCTCCGCTCCATTCAACATAAACTCCACAGAGCCAAGATTCAACGTTTTTTTGTCTTCGGTCGATATCTTGTTGATACACAACTCGTACGCAAAATTCGGCGCAGCGGTGATACGTGCGCCATAGTCCGACAGCGCTTTCAACCAGCGATAGGGACGCATCAGAAATGCGGCGGGCGGAAATTGAATGCAATGGCAACCCGCGTAAACAGGCAATATTATTTTTCCGATGAGCCCCATGTCGTGATACGGGGGAAGCCACGACACCACGCGATCGGACGACGTTAGCGAAAAGGTGGATTGAATCAGGTCAACGTTTGACAGGATGTTCGAATGACTTACCATCACGCCTTTAGGCGACCCGGTCGAACCCGACGTGTATTGCAGGAAGGCGATATCATCAATGTGAATGCTCGGTCGGCGCCAATGTTCAACACAAGAATCGAGCTCGTTGCACGCCACCCACGCCAAGTCGCCTATCGATCGATCTAGCTTAGCGTCGAATTTTTTCATTCGCTCTACTACATGCGCGAGCGAAAGCACCACTGTCGGAGCCGCATCCTCAATGATTCTTCTCAATCGTGGGAAGGTTCGTAGACTGGTCGGAGGCAAGGCAGGAACGGCGATAACGCCCGCATAAATGCATCCGAAGAATGCCGTGACAAAATCCAAGCCAGGAGGGTATACCAACAATACCCGGTCGCCCTGGGAGCAAACCTGTTGAAAATAGGCGCCGATCCTTCGGGCCTCGCTGTCCAGCTCCTGAAAGGTCATTGAGCGGCTGGCGCTTTCACCATCGTCGAGATAAGTGAAGGCTGTTTGATTTGCCGATCCCGATTCTCTTGAAGCTCGATACAACAACAACTCTAACAACGTTGAAACGCGTTCAGCGGCGTTGCCCATTTCGAAAATTCCAATATTTTATTTATAATAAAAATCAATTTGGCGAGTACATAGCATCACCTCCCCAGCAATCCGTTATGGGCAAGTTATCTGAGGAGATGAAATGAGGATTTAACCGATAGTTCACTTAATTATTTCGTTTCTTCACACAATGCCTCATATCGCGCAACGCTATGCTACATACAAATGCATGACCAACTCTAAACCTTTACGCTATTGCAGTAATGGGCGATTTTGACTCGCCGCTCTTCCAATCTAGGCAATACCAGTTGAGTCCACCACGATGAGCAAGACCCTCTTCCATCACGAATTGATAAATTTTCAAATCCGCACACTAGCAAATACAAATGAAAAATGCAAGCGTGAAAACTTTCCGACTCAGTTTAGAAAAAGTGGTTCATCTGGGAATATTGTGGGTCAAGGGCGAATTAACCGATGCAATAAGGCTTCGCCATTTCAGTTTTGCATGCCTGCCGCGCAGCCGTTCGCTTGCAAAGCCAAGCTGTATGCGGATTTGCGCGTGGTCACATTGAAATATGACACCAGCATGTTGCTGAAATGAATTTTTTCTACCCACAGTAAACCCAGACGGACCGAAAAAGTGTGCGCAAAATCTCCTAGAAGATCTTTTTCACTAAAGAGTACACGGGCTAATAATTGAATTTCCCATGAGCAATAAAACTCTCGTAATTTTTGCAAACCAAATGTGAATATGCGTCGATAAAATACGGCCGGTGAATGGCAACCGTGACGACGCTCATAGCCCGTTAGACTACAGAAAAGTTCGCGGCACATTACAAATTTCGACATCCTTGCTTTATTGGCTCGCTGCAGGTTATTATCTGTCCCGGATCAAGAAGTCATTTCAAAAGTGTGCTGCGTTACACGTCGCGAATTCGGGCTGAGGCTTGAATTGCATCCGACACTAAGGAACTCGTTACGTAAGAACTCAAGTAAATTATATTAACCGGTATTAGTTAGCGGATTGAGGCATTTCTGGCCTGGGCAAATCGGACCTCAAGGCACATGAAAGCACGATTTTTTCCGAAGACCGAGACCGAAAGATTCGATTGAAAAGTGTAGGGTGAGGCATCGAGGTGAAGCTCCTTCTTGACGATAGCGAACAATACGAATGCGGACAATACGAATGCGGACAAAGAGCATCAGATTTGCGTCTTGACCGCGCTCTCGTCGGTGCCGAGGAATTTCTTGATGCGCAGATGCTGCTTGATTCACTTAAAGAACAACTCGACCTGCCAGCACTTTTTGTACAATGCAGCGATAGTCAGTGGCGGCGTGACGGTATTATTAGTCAAAAGGATCAACGTTTTCCCGGACTATGGATTCTTGAAACGTATACGCCGCGGATGCTCGGGATAGTCCTGAGACGCATAAACGTCATTCATGCTGACCATGATGCTTTTGGCGGGGATAGCAAAGAACGCTCCGGCCTGGCGCGGCGTGTACAGCCGTACAAAGAAATCCTCGTCACAGTAGAGCTAGCAAGCGCAGCGAATAAATACGTCGGCGCGATCGGACCAGTTCCGCGCATCGTTCGCGTCGGCCAACACCGTACGATTTACCACATAACGCAGACTCATCGCTTAACGTTTGTTGACATTGGCGCCCCGCGTAATTTCGATATCGCGCAGACTTTTGCGCTAGGTCAGTTGTGCAAACATCATGACCCGAAACTGTTTGGCATACGTCGTGCGACGCGCGCCAGCTTTGCCGCGATACCGAACCACAACGCGCGCGAAGCTCGCCCACGCAACAAACTCCATGATCAAAGCAAGCGACGTCTAGCCTACATTCATGGCTCGCCTTTCAGAGTATCAACCTCGGAAAGTTACACATAAATGAAGAATCAAAATTCAAATCGGCACCAAATAAATCCGCCACTAAGCGTTACCAGTACTGGGATTTAAGTGTTTCCAACTGAATTTAACCGGACACTACTGAAGGAAACTCGGAAATGAAACAACTGGTTCAGATGAAAAAGACGAGCGAGGCGAATGAAGTGGAAGTCAATGGGAAAACAGAAAACTCTCCCGTATTCAAGAAAATCGATCATATCGCGATTGCGGTCGCGGATCTCGATAGCTCGATCAATTTTTTTGTCGATATTCTGGGTTTTTCCCTCATACGCCGTCGATGCATCACCGGCCAGCGCACCGGGATGATTTCTGCCGAAATAGAACATAACGGCATCAAATTCGTTTTATGCCAAGGCACAGAGGCAGAGTCCCAAGTATCTAAGTTAATTGAAAGTTTCGGCCCGGGTGTCGCACATATTGCACTGGAAGTAGACGATGTCAGCTCCGCAGCAAATAGCTTACGAATTCAAGGCTTGCATTTCGATACGACCGTCATCAGCGGCCCTGGGCTGAAACAGATATTTTCGACCCGCGACAAAAACTCAGGTATGAGTTTCGAATTTATCGAACGCAATGGTGAAGAGGGATTTCTACAGGATAACGTGAAAGAGCTATTTGCCCAATTGGAAAAAAGCGGCTCTTTTTGAAGAAATACGGAATTAGCCAATTCATCAAAACATCAAAAAATGTACGCTGACGCTGAATGGATATTCCTGTACTGAGAAGTTAATTGACGGGGAGCTGAAGTGATGCCTGTACTGGAAGGAAAGTGAACAGTGTGAAGTCAACAGTTTTGAAGTGCCGTTCATCCAGGCTCGATGTGATGAATTTTCTCAATGAGGTTGCCGCGAATTTCCCGAAGGCGATATCCTTTGCTTCAGGCCGACCGGCCGATGCCTTTTTTGATCTCGAAGGCTGGTTGCGGAAGGTTCCCGATTTCCTACGCTATTTTTCAGAGAAAAATAGCGTTTGTCCGGATACGGCCTCCAACATATTGCCGCAATACGGCCGCACAAACGGCATTATCAGCGACTTGATATCGCACCAGGTAGCTAATGACGAAGGAATCGACTGCCAGGCTGGTCAGATTGTGATCACAGCAGGATGTCAGGAAGCAATCTCGCTGTGTGTAACAGCATTATGCAGTCACGAAAATGATGTTGTGCTGGCACGTAGTCCGACCTACATTGGCATCACCGGAGTTTGCGATCTTAATGGCATCGAAATTTCGCCATTCAATTACGAGGAGACAGGCGATATCCTGCATACGTTGCGCGCGGCAACAACTGCATTGCATTTGCGGGGGAAGCGCCCTCGCGTGCTCTATCTTGTCCCAGATTTTGACAACCCTACCGGCGGTGTATTATCTCGCGCTGAGCGGGAATCAATTATTGCGTTTTGTGCCGAAAAGGAAATTGCCATTCTTGAAGACAATCCTTATGGCCTGTTTCGGTATGAAGGTTCGCACCTTCCCCGAATGCATTCTCTCGATACACGTGGATGCGTGATCTATCTGGGGACCTACTCCAAGACAATTTGCCCCTCATTGAGAGTGGGTTTCGTTGTCGTACCAAAGCATTTATTTGGAAACCCGAAGCGTTCATCGGCCTTGATTGATGAACTATCCAAGGCGAAGAGTTTCGTCACGGTCAATACCAGTCAAATTTCCCAAGCAATTGTCGGCGGCATTTTATTATCAGAGAACGGCACCTTATCCAATGTCGTCGCCCCGGTAATCGAATTCTATCGGCGCAATCGAGACACAATGTTGAAATGCCTTGAAGAGTGTTTCCATGCCGATGACGGCCTCGTCACATGGAATAAACCTGCGGGGGGATTTTTTCTTACTGTCTCACTGCCGTTCAAATTCCGACAGGAAGAGGCCGAGATTTGTGCACGCGATTACGATGTTCTAGTCATGCCACTGTCGTTTTTCGCGTTGGACAATACGCAGGACTATCACGTGCGGATGGCGTTTAGCAATGTACAACCGGGGGATATTGCCGAAGGAATCAGTCGCTTCGCCGGTTTCGTGAAAAGCCGTTGCAGCACAATATGAGCCCTTTACAAAAAAGAACGCCGAATCTACTTCGGCAGGCAACGTATATGACGCTTAAGGTGCATGAATTGTCTCAAGAACATGCGCGCTCTGGTCGAAAATCTCGTTTCGACGTCGCTCGATGGCATAGATATCCGATACCGAATGGGAGCTTCTTGCCCCATATCTAGACTCGGCCGAAAACGGGCATGACGGGCATGGGCAGCAGACGGGGAAATTTTCATGGGCTTCATGTTACTGATATCCGCAACGGAAGACGATCAGACATGTTTTTAAAACTAGATAAAAAGCGAAATTGGCGCAATTGATGCTTGGACATTTGAAAAATACCGCAAACTCGATTCCGTTACTGACACGGTTCATCGTTTTAATCGCCGTGCCAATTGCAATCGCCGCATGGCAGCTTCAATCGAAACTAAAAAGTGACTTGCCTAAAGAGCATATGGTTCTCATCGTGCCGGGAACCACAGAGCAGGTGTCAATTGATAGAGATGAACAAGGCGTCCCCAGCATCAACGCGAAGACTGATGCCGGGGCCTATTTTGCGGTCGGCTATGTACATGCCCAAGATCGGCTATGGCAATTGGAATTTCAACGTCGAATTACCCAAGGCAGGCTTAGTGAGATATTCGGCAAGGAAAGTCTGCCCCAAGACATCTGGTTCAGAACGCTAGGTCTTTATTCGGCTGCAAAATCCGCATGGCCCGGGCTTAGCAAGGAGGCACAGGCTTCGCTCAGCGCATATGCTGCTGGGGTCAACGCGGGGATTGCTGCGAGAAAAAGCCTTCCCGTCGAGTTCCAAATATTGAATACCACCCCGCAACCATGGACGGAAATCGATTCAATCGCCTGGATCAAAATGTTTGCGTTTGATCTCGGGGGAAATTTTCGGACTGAAATATCCCGCTTTATAGCACAGCAATCCCTTCCGCCTGAAATTCTAGGAGATTTCTTTCCTGATTACCCGCTGGATGCCCCAACCACAATAGCAATGCTAGGTTCATCGCCGAAAAATGCGGAAGGAATGCGCGACATGTCCGCATTCCAAAAAGATATGGAGCAAAAATTTGGCCTTGGTGGCCGCGCTGTCGGTAGCAATGCATGGGTCGTTTCCGGAAAAATGACCAAGGATGGCAACGCTTTTTTAGCCAACGACCCCCATCTCGGCCTGCAAATCCCCTCTCTTTGGTACACGCTCTCCGTTAATGGAAAAAATCTGCACACTGCAGGCATGAGCCTCGTTGGACTGCCTCTCGTCATATTCGGGCACAACGAAAAAATCGCTTGGGGGGGCACCAGCATGATGGCTGACGTCCAAGATCTTTTTCTCGAACGCTCCATCGGAACAGAACCCAACTTCTATGAAGACGACGGTGCCAAACGCGCGTTTGCGGTGCATACTGAAGAAATAGACATTCGGGCGGATTTTCCCGAGCAGTTTCACAAGAAGTATCAACCGCACAAAATATACGTCCGGGAAACCAGGCATGGCCCTGTCATATCCGATCAATTTCGGGTATTCGATCAGGCGGTGAGCCTGCGCTGGACCGCGCTTGATGCAAACGATACCAGTTACGAAGCATTCTATCGGCTCAATTTTTCGCAGGATTGGCCCTCGTTCAAAAGTGCATTGCATCTGCTTGTCGCGCCTGCTTTAAATGTCGTATACGCCGATCGGGAAGGTAATATCGGATATGTCGGAGCCGGCCGGATTCCCATACGAGGAACAGGAGATGGATCAGTACCTGCGCCGGGATGGGACAGTAAATATGACTGGATAGGCGCCATTCCGGCCGAAAGTATGCCCGAAGCATTCAATCCGGAATCGGGATTCATCGTTACGGCGAACAACAAGGTCATAGGAACGGAATATCCATATTTCATTTCGAAAGACTGGGCGCCACCGGCCCGCGCACAACGAATCCAGCAAATCCTCAATGAAAAAATTCTCACTGCAATACCTTTGTCCTTGAATGACATGCGTCAAATTCAGCAAGACACACTGGATCTCGAAGCGCAAAAGCTGATGAAGGTATTGGCAGGATTTTCTCCTCGAAATGAGGAGCAGGAAAAGGCGTGGTCTTATCTTAAGACCTGGAATGGCGACATGGCGGCGAATAGCCAGGCTGCAGCGATATTCCAAGAGTGGATGCGACAATTCAAGGATCAATTGTTTTCCCGCACACTCAAAAGTTTTTGGAAAACGACCGATCAGGGGAATTATCAAGCAAACTTAGGCAATTCCATCACATTTGACGGTTTGGCAAACATTCTTCAACAAAAGCATTCACAATGGTGCCCGGAAGCGCAAGAGGCCAATCAAATGCCATGTCAAGCCATGCTTTCTTCCTCCCTTCAATCAGCAATAGCAGAAATTTACAAACTGAAGGGTGACCATAGCATGCAAACCTGGAAGTGGGGTGAGTTGCAAACAACCGTATACAAGCATATGCCTTTCAGCCAAATCAAACCTTTTGATTATTTGTTTGAACGGCGCATCGCCAATGGCGGCTCGCAAAATTCCGTTAACGTTTCCGCAACTCAATTTAGTGAAAAGGAAGGCTACTTGCAAGGATTCGGCCCTAGTTTTCGACAGATAACGAGTATAGGTCGAGCGGGGGTTTCGACTCAATACATGAATTCAACCGGGCAATCGGGCAATCCGTTCAGCACACATTACGCAGACATGGTGAAGCCTTTTAACGAAGGCCGATATTATTTTCTCGAAACACCACAAGGCGACATGGATTTACCCGCTCCGGCAACGCACACCGCGGATACCAAGTCAGGTATGTAAATAACCAAAGGGTGTTCAATTGAGCATGTTTTCTGCTTTAGCAAAGAAATCTCCGAACAAGGTATTCATTGGCATATTGCTTGGCGGCCTGTCCGGGGTGATCTACTCTTTACTCATACCTCTGTTGACAAGCGCGCTTCAGCCGGTAGATCCCAGATTTGATACAACAACTACAGCACCGTTCCGGCTATTCAGCCTGGAAATTGCCAGCCCTCCAATCGCTATCATTTTCGGCACGGCTTGCATATTGATCGTCATTTGCCGAACGTTGTCACAAGTCATTCTCGCCAGAACAGCCATGGATGTCGCATCAGACATGCGCATAAAACTATACGGCAATATTGCGTGCGCCCCAGTTTCTAGCTTGGAATACATCGGCAGCGCCAAGCTCGTAACAACGATCACGACAGATGTTCCTCGCATCGTAATGGGCGCGCAAGTGTTACCTGATTTATTGGTTAGCGCGATAACGCTCATCGGCATGTTGAGTTTCCTACTTTACTTAAACACGGCCGTGTTTCGATTTGTACTGGAATGCATTTTATTCGGTGCCGTGACCTTTGAAATTCCGGTATTCATAGCCAAACGCTTTTTTATTCGTGCCGGAAGCAGTTCAGACGCCTTGCAAAAATCGATAGACGGCCTCATTCGCGGCATCAAAGAACTTAAGCTCAACGACGCCAAACGGGATGCCTATTTCGACACCGACCTGTTTGCGAACGAACAAAAGCTGCTTCGTGCACAAAAAACAGGTAATACGGTGATGAAGCTTGCCACGAGCTATGGCGATATGATTTGTTTTTTTGCCATAGGCGCGATTGCCTTCGTGTTTGTCAATTATCACTCGATAAATAATCAGGAATTGATTGGCGTCGTCATGGCCTTGTTATATATTACCGGGCCGATCAGCGTTATTCTCAATATGATGCCGCAGCTCACCGTTGCGAGCGTATCCTTTGCACGCGTGTCTGATTTAATAGCTAGCCTGCCCGACGAAAAAATCCTGCCATCTACCAAAGCAGCACCTTGGAAAAATATTAAACTAATCCAAGTGCGTTATCAGCATATGGCGCCCGACGAGACACCTGGGTTTGAGGTCGGCCCTCTGGATTTGGAATTTAACAAGGGCGAAATAACATTTATCGTGGGCGGAAACGGATCGGGAAAATCGACACTTTGTAAGCTGCTGACTTTACATTACCCCGCGACGTCGGGAGAAATTTATTTTGGCGATAGCTTGATCACCCCGGAGTCAATCGGCACATATCGGCAAGAAGTCGCCGCCATCTATTCCGACTATTATCTATTTGAGCGCCTACTAGGGAACCCTGTTCTGCAAAGCGAAGTAGAGCATTATTTACGTATGCTGAAATTAGAGCACAAAGTGAGCTACGAGAATGGAAGATTTTCTACCCTGGCGTTGTCCGACGGTCAACGACGCCGGGTAGCGTTGGTGGCCGCACTTGTAGAAGACAAAGAATTCTATCTTTTCGACGAATGGGCAGCGGATCAGGATCCAAGCTTTAAAGAAGCGTTCTACTCTGAAATTCTTCCCTCGCTTAGGGCCAAGAATAAAGTAGTTATCGTTATCACGCACGACGATCGATATTTTAATGTTGCGGACAAAGTAATATCGATGGCTGATGGCGTCGTTGCAAGCACATATTTTCGATCATCGCCCTCGGCGTTGGCGTCGGAGTTAGTGTGGGGATAACGTCAACGATGCGAGGCTTGATCGTTTCGGAATGCTCTGGGGCGGAGTGATGATTCTGGCGATTCTCGCCTGCGGATTTGGTGGATTGGGTATTACCTTTTGGATACTGTTGCGACGCGGATCGTTCGAAAAGCGTCACGTGACCTACGTCGTATATTTCGGGGTTTCGACACATACGAATTTCTGACCCATGCAGTACATACCAAAGGCGGAGTCATTTTCTCCGGAACAAAGCTCTATAAACCGAAGTTGGGTTTTATCGATCAGGGTGCAAGCTTGAATTCTGGCCAGAAGAATCATCGGGCATCAGTAATGCAACTGCACAGCTTGAGTCGAAGCGATAGGCGGCACTATGTATGGATTGGCGGAATATAGTGGTGATAAATGATCCAACAATCTCTACTTGATACCGCTGACAAGAAAACAGTACATCGCATTTTCTTCCAGGTGAGCATTTCACTTTTTTGACGCCGAAAAACTCAAAATCTATTGCAAGATTTTTAAATCAGCTATTGCAAACTCAACGAATCGAAGAGAAAAGCTTGCAAATAGTTGAGGTTATGGGGAGAGATTGATGGCTTGAGTTGAGTAAATATTCTAATAGCGAGGATGGGATATTTTGAAGATAATTTTGAGATAATTCTGACGCCGGTTGTTTCGTTTTTGCGAAAGCGCAGACGCGTGAAATCCTGGTGCGATGTGTTGATCACGAAGGTGCCGTATACCTAAAGCTAATTTTTCTGAAGCGGACCATTTGAACAATCACCTTAAACAATTACAACATTAACTGATTTTTAGGACTGAATATGACTACAACGCAGGCGGAAGAGTTTGACATCATTGTTATCGGGGGCGGTCCGGCCGGTTCGACGGTAGCCAGTTTTACTGCAATGCAAGGCCATCGCGTTCTTTTACTTGAACGAGAAAGATTTCCGCGGCATCAGTTGGGCGAATCACTTCTTCCTGCTACCGTGCATGGAATATGCGCTATGTTAGGCCTCTCAGAAGAATTGGCGAATGCCGGCTTTCCTCGAAAGCGGGGCGGTACATTCCGTTGGGGAAAAGATCCCAAACCCTGGACATTTGCATTTGCTAAAGATACGGACGCCCCAGGTGGATATGCTTATCAAGTGGAAAGAGCGCGGTTTGATAAAATTTTGCTGGATAACAGCAAGCGCAAGGGCGTTGACGTCCGCGAACAGCATACCGTCGAAGAGATAGTATATGAAAATGGGCGTGCGTCAGGTGTTCGCTTCCTTGATGCGCAAGGTAAAGAGGGATACGCAAAGGCGCGCTACATCGTTGATAGCGGTGGCAACCGGTCCAGGCAATATAACGATCAAGTCGGCGAGCGGGTATTTTCCGAATTTTTCCAAAATGTCGCGCTATATGGTTATTTCGAGAACGGAAAAAGATTACCAGCACCGAATCAGGGGAACATCCTATCGTGTGCTTTTAGTGATGGCTGGTTTTGGTATATCCCTCTTAGCGATAAAATTACAAGTGTCGGCGCCGTCGTTTCCCGGGAGGCGGCTAAAATTATGCAAGAGGGTCACGAGCAGGCATTTAATCAATTCGTCAAATCCTGTCCGCTTATTGACGAATATTTGACCGGCGCAACGCGGATTACGGACGGAATGTACGGAGAGTTCCGTATACGTAAAGACTATTCTTATTGCAATAGCCTATTCTGGAAGCCGGGGATTGTTTTAATTGGGGACGCAGCTTGCTTCGTAGATCCGGTTTTTTCTTCGGGCGTTCATTTGGCGACGTATTCCGGATTGCTTGCGGCGCGTTCCATCAATACTTGTTTAGCTGGGACAATTTCAGAAGAGTCATGTTTCACCGAGTTTGAAGGCCGTTATCGCAGGGAATTCGGGAATTTTTATCAGTTCCTATCTGCCTTTTACGATATGCATCAGGATATTGATTCGTATTTCTGGGCAGCGCGAAAGATTCTCAACACGGAAGAAAAATCCAACGAAGCGTTCGTCAGGCTTATTGCAGGTGTATCTGCAAACGATGAGCCCATGTTCAGTTCATCAGAATATTTTCATTCCCGCGTCGGACTCGGTGATTGGTTTCAGGAAATTATGTCGAATCGTGCCGTGGATGCCAGCAAACTTCCGCAATTTGACAAATCGAAGTTCGATCCTGCGCAAATGATGAAAGGATTCAGCAGCGAAATTGTTCAACTTCAAGTTCAAGCGCTATATGGTGAAGACCGGCCAGCAGAAAAGCCGCTCATAGCTGGTGGGCTAATTGTTTCAAAAGACGGCTATCATTGGGCTGAACATACTGGGACGTAATCCAACACGAGCTTGGCAACCGCAAGGCGGTTGCCAGTTCAATGCCTGTTGACGCCGGTCGAAAATTGACCGGCGGATCACCCAATGTTCATCGGCTTCCATCAGGCGAATATTATGCTGCACGCTTTTCCTGATTTTGCACTCTATCCCGGCACTCGAAGCGCTGGATCGATGATTGTCACACCCTGGCTGTACCGGTGGGCTGCGGCATCGCTTGCCCGATAGCCCAGATGAAACCAACCAGCTCACGGGCCACCGCCGTGCATACCTGCACCTTCAGTTTGCCTCGTTCCTCCAGCGCTTTGTACCTCCGGCACAGTCTCTTCTGCGCACCCCATGCGATCTCTTGAATCGGTTCTGGAGCGCGTTCTGCCCGCCGTTGCAAGTCCGCCGTTTTGCGGGCCGCATGCCGATAGCTCCATGCCGCTTCCACCAGCACACGCCGCACGTGGCTGTTGCCAGTCTTGGTGATGCCACCACGGCGCGTCTTGGCACCACTGGAATATTCGCTGGGAACCAGTCCCAGATAAGCCATCAATTGCGAGGCTTTGGTAAAACGCTTCAAATCCCCGATCTCAGCTACGACTGTGGTTGCAGTCAACAAATTCACGCCTCGTAACGCCATCAATGCTTCGATGATTGGCCATAATGTTGACTCCTGAACCGTCCGCTCAATTTGCTGGCCCAATCCAAGCACGCGCTTGCTACAAGAAGTTACCGTGTCGATGTATTCCTGCATCACGATCTGCTGCGCCGGCTGCTCGAATTTCACCGTTTCGAACCAGCGAAAGTGCGCTTGCGTCCAGTTGCACTTGCCGCCAGTATAGCGTTTGCCATGACGCAACAGAAACGCCAGCAGCCGTTGCTTTACTTGTCGTAGCAAATGCTTCATGTCCTCGCGTGCCCGCGTCAGATCGCGCAATGTTTCCTGAAATCCATCTGGTATCCATACCGATGTCAATTCTCCGGCATGGTGCAGCCTGGCTAAGCTGATGCTGTCGCGCCGGTCGGTCTTGACGCGATCACCAGCTTTTTTCGGAATCAGCGATGGAGCAACCACTTGGCAGTCTTGCTTGAGTGCCTGCAATTGCCGATAAATGACATAGCCGCACGGACCCGCTTCATAGCAAAAACTCAGGCGCGCACCATCTTTCTTAAGCTGCTTCACCAGCTTCGCTATCGCCTCCGGCGTGTTGACAATCGCACCGACATAGCGCACCTCACCACCGCCCGCATCGGCCACCGACACTGCGACCATCTCCATATGAACATCCAGTCCAACGAATTTGGTAAACTCTTTCATGACCTACCTCCTCAATTGCGGCTCTGAGCCGTTGGTTGAACAAGCCCTCAGCTTAACCCGCGTCGCTTGAGGTACGGTAGGTCAATACATTATGTCTTATGTATAGCTATACATAAGAGGGTAATCCGCCCATTCGCGGCACGCCATAGCGGTCAGATGGCCGACCGCAATCGTGAGCTAAGCGGACATCTGATCAGAACATTGTGATTCCCACCTTGACGTCCAACCTCCGAATTTTTAGGCAGGTGCGAACCGTTGGCTGGCATGCCGAATTTCATGCCCGGAATTAGAGTCGCTTAACGTCGGCTAAGCAATCGTTATTCTTTGCGTTCTTGAATACTTGCACTGAAACGGGCCAGACACAAGTCAGCAAAAAAACCGAACCGCCGTGCCCAATCCGAATGCGTTGAGGCTTGCTAACTGACTAAACCTCCGGCACCCTACGTAGGATGCCAAATGAAACACGCCAGGTGCCTCTCTCGTTCACAATGGTTGCGGTCTTCTGGTTCACTCGAATAATCTTTCCTTGGATAGTCACCTGATTGCGATCGTCGAAGGCAACAACATCACCGACCTTAATATTTACCGCTTCGACTTCCTTCGTCTCAGGTTCGGCTTTTCTCATCTCTTCGATCCCTCGCCGAATGCACTCAAGTTCTAATTTACGTGCTTCCTTGCTGCCCCATTTCGGCGATTGTTGCGTTTGATGCAGTCTTGCCATTGCTTTTTCCTGGCGCTCTTGCGCCCGTGCCGCGCGTTCGGCCTCTTGCCTCTGATGTTCCAGCACAAGCGCCCGTTCGCGTGCAATACTTGGCTCGGCGCCAACCGGAATCGTAGGTGCCGGCAACCCTCCCTGTGCCATCATTTCTTCAATGCGGTCCGAGATGTTGAACCAGCCGCTCCAAAGGGAAAATTCGCTGACCCATGTCAAATTGAGCGCTTGATAAATCGGCACCCACGATTCCTCGCTTCCCTGCCGATGACGCACGGCAAGCTGCGGGTTGAACTGATACCATCCTTGCGCAACGCGTTTGAATAGTTTTCGATTGTAGGTGTAGTCACGCTCAATCTCATTGCGCGCCAGCACACCGGAAAGATACTGGCGCTTGTTGCGCTCCGGGCGCACGACACTGGCCGGAAGGTGCTGCCATGCGTCAAGAATGGCGTGCGTCTCGAAAGCGCAATTAGGCTGCCGTTGCGCGCGGGTAAAACAGGCCTTGAAAAGCGTCCATAGCGTCTGGAATAGAAAATACTCGGACAAATGCCGGTCGATGCGCACTAGGCGCTCCCCGGTATTGACGTCGATGTAAGACGGAGCGAGCAAGTCATACAGCGCGGCAAACGGGCCCTGGGCGAATGCGTGGTCGCGAAATGCCTCGCGCAACGCCCAATGCAAGGCATTGCTGCCGTAATGGTCGACCGCTTCGCGATCGGCGCCACGTTCGAGCAACGCTTCCACCAGGGGCACGTTGCCTGCCGCCGCTGCCGCCATCAGCGGCGTCTGGTTCATCGGCAGCCGATGGTCGATCCCATATTGCTCGCACTGGTGCAGGATATCTTTGAAACGAGTGGCAAAATAAGGTATGTAGCTTTTGCGTCCGAGCGCCACCCGCTGCTGCGAAAAGTTCTTGGCGACATCGAACTTGACGTCTTCGGCGAGCCATTGGGCCAACACTGGCTCACCGTAACAAGTGGCGTATTCATAAAGCTGCTGCTTGAATTTACCGCCCGGCGCATGCTCGCGAAATACACTAATCAACAGCGTATTGACCTTGGCCGGGTCAAACACCGGCCAGGGTACCGGCGTTTGTTTCAATATGCCGCGCCGGATCGCGTCGGCCTGTTCCTGCTTGCCCTGCAGTTCGAGTTTGCGCGCTTCTTTCTGCCAGTCTTCCAGCGTGGATTTTTGCGCC
>Ga0302315_10001868_pt1 | contig 20532 bp, 21 predicted proteins | sample III_Palsa_N3_1_FD_200532 | JGI IMG/M metagenome (GOLD analysis project Ga0302315, IMG submission 200532) | Peat permafrost microbial communities from Stordalen Mire near Abisko, Sweden - III_Palsa_N3_1 | ecosystem: Environmental > Terrestrial > Soil > Palsa > Peat permafrost | place: Sweden...
GGAATCCGACCTACGCTCCGGTAACGCGTCCCGCCGCCGCAGAGAAGGGGCTGGATGTCAGAAAAAAACCTTCCTGGGAATAAGGGGTAGTGTTTTCTCTTGACATCCCCTTTTATAGAACCCCCAGCCGGATTCGAAATGCAGCCCGGTTCGGAATGACAAAGAGTTTGGCTGGGAATGACAGGGAGCTTAGTGGGTATTTGCCGGCGGGACGCTGGCGCTACTTGCGGGATTTCTTGTCAAGGGGGTGACACGATATATATCCGGGTATGTTGATGAGGGGAAAGGGGAAATATTATGGGCTATTGTGTCCCATTTTATGTATGCAATATGTTATAATAGTGTTTTAGAGTAGAAAATTTATTGGGATGGGCGGCCTGCGTCAATGCGGGCTATACATCCGGCGGAATTTTGAATCGCGGCCTTTCCAGGGGCCGCGATTTTTATTTGGGGGAAGAAGCGGGATGGAAAACAGGAAACGGCTGGGTGGGCAGATCAAGGGATGCAGGGAGCGGGGGGATTGGGCGGAGTTGTACTTCATGATGCTGGCGCTGGAACGGGACATGAAGGTGTCGAGACCGTTTGGGGTGGCGGGGAGATATGACGTGGGAGTGGAGAGCGAGGGCGGGGTGGTGCGGGTGCAGGTGAAGTCGACGATCTTCCGGCGGCGCGGGGATTGTTACAGCTTGAATGTGATGGGTCCAAAGCGGAAGCCGTATGCGCCGGGGACGGTGGATTTTTTCGCGATCCTGCTGATACCGATTGACGAGTGGTACATCGTTCCGTTCGAGGCGCTGGGGAAGAAGAATTGCTCGATTCATTTCACTCCGAAGAGCAAGCGACAGAAGTATGGGAGGTATCGGGAGGCGTGGGAATTGTTGCGGGGAGTGGGGGTGAGGGGTCGGGCAGCGGAGCGGAGGGTGGGGTTGTGGTGGGGGACGGGAAACCAAGGTTCCTCGCTGCGCCCGGAATGACAAGACTTATTTCTTGCTCGAAATGACAAAACTTATTGGTATGAGAAAAGGGGATGATGCGATGAGGATGTGCGGTGTGGTAATCGTGCTGGGGCTGGCGGGGTGGGCGGTGGGGCAGAGTGCGCAGGGGTTTCCGCAGGCGATTAATGCGGTGCAGGCGCCGCAGCCGACGGGGACGAACAGCGCGGCTTATCTGGCGGTGCTGGGGCAGAAGAACATGCTGCTGAGCGGGCAAACGGTGGTGGTGGGGCTGGGGAATTCGGGAGGAAGCGCGCTGTATCTGGATACGGAGACGGGGAACGGGGCGTGCGCTCCGACGGTTAGTTTTACGGCGCTGGATGGGATTGTGGCGAGTTATCCGACGAATCTGCTGCTGGCTCCGGCGACGGAGGGCGGAACGAATACGTGGACTCCGGCGTGCGTGTGGTCGCAGGCGCAGGCGGATGCGTCTTACTTGCCGTACGCGCAGAACACTCTTTACTTGCCGGGGGAATATATTTTGCAATCGGGAAATTACTGGCAGTTGCAGGCGGGGTGCTGGAGTGGAACGGGGTATGACAATACCTGTGCGACGGGAAATACGGCGGCGAATTTTACGGGAGCGGGTCCGGTGAGCGATGGCGGGGTGGTGTGGGTGAAGATTGGGGCGCACGCTCCACTGCAGGATGGATATTGCGGTGGGAGTTATCAGTGCGGGTCTCCGGTGAGTTGTTATGCGGCGAATGGGAACAGTGCGATTGTGATTAATGCGGGAAACGTGGGACCGTGCACTTTGGCCGAGCTCTATGAATCGGAGCCGATTCCTTCGGAGCTGCCGCTGCGGAACTGGGCGCAGCAGGTGATGGCGGCGGCGATTCCGCATTACAACGGGAAGGTGGGATATGTGCGGGTGGGCTCTCCGGCGGGAGGAGAGTTGTCGCCGGTGGGGATTGGCTCGGGGCTGTGGCCGAATTATGGATCGACGGCGGGACAGCAGCGGGCGGAGTATTTGAGCTGGGTGAAAAAGCTGGATGGGTTTGTGGCGGGCGCGGGCGGGACGATGAATCTGGATACGGATATGAATTGTCCAGGCAATCCGGCGGATTGCAGTTATGCGGATGAGGAGGCGCAACTGGCGCACGACAATAATTTCCGCATGATGGGGACGAATGGATATCAGGTGAACGATGTTTTGAATCTGGAGGGATTGGGCACGAATAATTGCGGGTTTCCGCTGACCGCGGGGGCAGGATGCACGTCGGGGGACTGGGCTTATAACTGCGGGCGATTTACGACGAATCTGGCGGGGAAGCCGATGGGGTGCTCGTTGCAGACTCTGACGGGAACGACGGCGATGGATTGCGCGCCAGGGCTGACGGGGCCGATTGCGCCGTTGGCGGCGGGGTCGACTTACTGCGCGGCGGGGTTTCCGGGGCTGCTGCCGTTCTTGGTGAGTTTGTGCCAGGGAGCGGGGAATCCGATTCAGAAGGTGTGCGTGCAGACGGTGGAGATTTATACAAATGGTCCGAATAGCGGGACGGCACCGACGTATCCGGCGGGAGATGTGTTGCTGGCGCTGGATATGAGTTATTCGGCAACAGTGAATGCGGTGGGAGCGTATGCGGGTTATCAACTTCCTTACGCTTCGGCCTTTGGGCAGTTTTTGGGAAGTGGGAGCGTTACGGGCGGCGGACCTGTGGGGACGGGAGGGAATCCGGTGTCGGTGATGGGGCAGCCGCCGAATTAATCTGTCGCCTGCCAGCGATCAAATTATCGCGCGGCGGGCAGGTTGGAGTTCCAGCTATCGGCAATGACGAGCCAGGCACCCAGCCTGCGCCAGGCTTTGACGTATTTGCCGCGGTCGGCGCGGACGGTGCCATCGGGCTGGTGGATGGTGACGGTGTAGCGGCCGATTTCGAGGGCGAGATCGCCGGAGGCTTCGACGCGAACGGTTTCGAGGCGAAGGTCTTGATAGCCGGCATCGCCGAACTGGTGCAGGAGACGCTCGACGGCTTTGGGGCCGTAGGCGGGGTCGTAGTGCGGAGCCATGAAGGCGCCGTCGGGTGCGAAGAGGGCGGCGGCTTGATCGTAGTTGCCGGTATTGAAGGAAGTGACGAAATCCTGAGCGAGGTTCCGGATTAGGGACTGGACATCCATGAACGGACGAGGGTCCGCCATGGTATTGGAATAGGGCCGGTACATCTACTACCTCCTGGGGGAAGGCCAAGAGCAAAAGTCCACGGCCAGGGAGGACAGGTGCTCTTCAGTGCAAGGGCATTCTAGCGCAAGTGTCTGTGGAAACCAAAATGTTATTACGGTGGCGGCGGAGTTTCTTTTGGGCTCGGGGAAACACTGTAGAACGGCTCGGGGAATGTAGTGGAGCGGCATCCAAGGGGAAGAGACGTGGCATCAGAGTTGGGCCCGGAATTGGAGGCAAAGCAGATAGTCACGAGGGAATCTATGAGATTTCACGATTTGAGAATTAAGGATCTGGGTACGGGGTTGTTGGGTGCTGGATTGTTGGGGTTGCTGTTGGGAGCGAGCGGAATGGCGCTGGCTCAGGACACGCACGAGGACGCCAAACCACAACAGGAAGAGCCTAAAAAGGATGAGGCCAAACCGGCGCGTCCGCAGGACGAGCCAAGGGCGGCCAAGCCTGCTCAGGAAGCGCCGAAGGCTGAGGAAGGGAAGCCCGCCAAGAACGACAAGGATGAACGGAACAGCGAAGTGAAGCCGGGGCAAGAGCAGAATCGGCCAGTGCAGAATAATGATCGGGCGATGCAGAACGGCGGCGATCATGCGACGCGGGCTTCGGGACAGCGCATTCCGGACGATAAGTTCCGTTCGAATTTTGGACGGCAGCACACGTTCCGCGTGCAGACAACAGTGGTCGAAGGGCAGCCAAGGTTTCAGTATGGCGGGTACTGGTTTGCTCTATCGAATGCATGGCCGGTGGGCTGGGCTTACACCGACGATTGCTACGTCGATTACATCGATGGAGAGTATGTGCTGATCGATCTGCTGCATCCGGGAGTGCAGATTGCTTTGATTGTGGTGGGTTAGGGTGTGGATTGACTGGGGAGAGCCCGCCGTGAAAGGGTCGGGGAGGCGGAAGTGATCGCCTCCCTGCTTTGAAAAGGGGAAAGCAATGTCAAGGGCTATGCGAGTAGCTGTGTTTATATTGGCCGTCGCACTGGCGGCTGTAGCGGGTGAACCCCAAACGACTGTGAGCGTAACAGAGCTTCCGCCTGAAGCGATTCCGGCAGGGACTTGTACCGAATCCAAACCTGGGGGATACCTCGGGATTGTCGGCAAGGACAGGACAGAACGCACAAAGTTAACCGACCAAGAGATCGGCGAGTACGTGAGAAAAAGTCTGGCCAAAGGATACAGTGTTGCTTTGTACCCTCAGGCCAGCGGAAAAGTGTTCACTGTTCAAACTTGTCATCCCACTAAGCCCTAAGGCAGTGGGGGAGCGACTTTGACGGCTGGCGGCGTGAACGTTCTCGGATTATCGACTTGTACGTTAGGAACATTAAATTCCTGTCCGTCCTCGTACTCGGCGCTTCCTTCAGTGGCGGTTGCAGTAAAGTGCAATCGCCACTCGCCAGTTGCGGTGTTATCGGGAATCTTCATCTCGATATCAAACGTCTTAGGAGACGACGGTTGAATTTGCCCCGCAGTATTGAACTGGCTTGTAAAGCCAGCTTGATCCTTCGGGATTTGCGCCGTGATGTTCATCCTTGCATACACCATTTTGATTTTGTCAGCATTCGGGCCATCAAACGTTATGCGGTATTTGATGACATCGCCCGGATGCCGGGGTAACGGTTTAGCCTCTTGTGCCTGTACAAGGCTTAGAGTCGAGAGGATTACTAGAGCTATCCTCAGTACGTTACGAGTTGTGTGAATCAATTTCATACTCACGCCCTCCAAGGGCGGTTGTTTCCGAATTGGTTGACTTGCGTTGTATAATGGCGGAGACGGCGGGATTCGGACCCGCGAGTCGGAGATTCCTTGGAGGGTTGCTCCGACTACGCCGCTTATAAGGCGGGCGCTTTAAGCCAACTCAGCCACGTCTCCGCGTGGAGTTACTTGTGGGAAAGGGCGTCTTTACGAGGCAGGAACCCCGTAAAAACGCCCTTGTTTACTGGTGGGCCTCGGATTATACTGAAATAGAACCGCGAGTACTTCATAGGTGCTCGTTACATTTCTTCCGGTCAAGGATGAATTACTTTGGGTTCAAGCCCGCCGCTTCCAACGGCGGGTTGCTTCTTTGATGCTAGTCACCTACTGCTTTGATCTCTGTCACTTTCTTTCGATAGACACTGGGTTTTCGTCCTGCGCCTTTAATCACCAATTCGAGGTCGCTCGGAACCATACGATTCAGAGCGCTAGACACCGAGGATGCTTTCGCTTTCTCTCCGAGCGCGGGATCGACTGCCCTAATTTTTGCTAGTACATGCTCCACGGTGAAGTCATGTGTTATCTGGTGAATCGCTTCCAGGATTGCCTCCCGCAAATCGCCGCGCTCTACCATTTCGCCGAACGGTGCATGTTCCTTGGAGGCATTCTTCCTAGCCATCTCCCAAACCATCTCAAGAGCCTCAAGCTTTCGACGGCACTCTTCCTCGGTCTGCCTCTTGAGTCGAAGATAGTCACGCTCGTTCATTGCGACTCCAGAAGTTTACCTGCATTACCTTTGCTTTGCAAATTAAAAATGTGAAGCAAAGCAAAGGAGTATAGTTAACATGCATCTTGTATTGTATGACGAACAACCACTACTAATAGTGTTTTACAATATTTTACTTGACACATAGTATGAATCCCTATACTACTTTAAGTAATCAATAGTACATGCACTTCTGTAGTCCTAAAGTGATGTACATTCCCGCCGATATACAACTACAGTTGCACACTGATAAATATAGCACAACTTTGATGGCACAATTGTGTTCTGGAGTGGATGTGTTAGTTAAACCATAGAAACGAAAGGAGAAAATATGGCAGTTGCACAGGCGGAAACCCGGACTACTACTGTCCGTCTCCCCCGTCCTGTTTATGACCAAGCAAGATCAGTTGTGGACACGGAATGCGGAGGTCGGGCGCGGATCAGTCTCAATGACCTCATCGTAACCGCAATCACCGCGTATCTGAAGATGTATAAGCGGAAGCAGATTGACGCTGCGTTTGCGGGAATGGCTGAAGATGCTGATTACCAAAAGGAAGCGCAGTTACTCACAGAAGAATTTGAATATAGCGACTGGGAAGCTTTACGGCTCGGGGAAGAAGACCTAGAGGGGGAGCCGCTATATGCCACAAGTTCTTCGCGGTGACGTGTTCACCGCTAACTTGGAACCCGTGCAAGGGTCCGAACAAGGAGGGACGCGCCCCATCGTCGTTGTTAGCAGGGATGCTCTCAATAAGTTTAGCCCCGTGGTGGTAATTTGTTCCATCACGGATGCTGCGAACAAGACGAAATTCTACCCGAGTCATGTCAGGGTTCCGGCAGGAACGGGTGGACTAAAACTGGATTCGATTGTTGTGTGCGAACAGGTTCGGGCAATCAACAAAACTCGGCTCAAGACTGCTCTCGGCAAGTTCGATAAGACTGTAATGACTCGCATCGAAGCAGCTCTGAAAATCACGCTCGACCTGCCGTGACGTTACAGTTGAGCAAAAACCCGCCGTCAATGGCGGGTTTAGTTTTTGCAAATGACATTGTGCTAGGCTGCGCCCATGAAGGTAGAAGAAAAGAAGGTTGAAGGAAATCTTCCGGCTGGGATGATGGAGGAGGCGGCGCGGTCGGCGACGGGGCATGCGGATAGATTTTGTCCGAATTGTTCGGCGGAATTGAAGGAGAGCCGGTGCAAGTTGAGTTGTGCGGTGTGCGGATTTTATTTGAGCTGCTCGGATTTTTATTGAAGTGCGGCGCTGGTTGTCGCGATTCGTTAACTGCGATGGCAGGCCTGACAGGGTGAGTGGTCTGCGTCTACAATGATCGGCTGCTCATCTTGATCATAGTCAGGAGAACGCGATGGAACGCAAGGCGAGCGCGGTTTGGAAGGGTGGGTTGAAGGATGGGAAGGGGACGATTTCGGCTCCGGGTGGAGTGCTGAAGGATACGCAGTATTCGTTTACGTCGCGCTTTGAAAATGGGCCGGGGACGAATCCGGAGGAGTTGATTGCGGCGGCGCATGCGGCGTGTTTTTCGATGGCGCTGTCGGCGCAGTTGGGCGGAGCGAACTTGACGCCGGAGAGCATCAGCACGAATGTGACTTTGACGATGGAGAAGCTGGACGCGGGCTGGACGATTACATCGAGCCACCTCGATGTGGTGGGCAAGGTTCCGGGAGCGGATGGGGCGACGTTTCAGAAGTATGCGGAGGCGGCGGAGAAAGGGTGTCCGGTGTCGAAGGTGTTGAATGCGAAGATTTCGATGACGGCGAAGCTGGGGTAGGGAGCCGGCTTCCGGCTTTCGCTTTCCGGCTTGTGTGTGGCCCGTCGTTTGGAGGTTTGAGCGTGATCAACGGCGCGCACGTTGTGATTTACAGCAAGGACGCGGAGGCGGACCGGGCGTTCTTTCGCGATGTGCTGAAATTCTCTTCAGTGGATGCGGGGCATGGATGGTTGATATTTGCCATGCCGCCGTTGGAGGCGGCGTTTCACGATTCGGAAAAGAACGGCCAGCACGAGCTTTTCTTCATGTGCGATGACATTGCGGCGACGTTGAAGGATCTTCGTGCGAAGAAGATAGAGGTTTCAGAAGTGAGCGAGCAGAGGTGGGGAAAAGTGGCTAAGTTCGAGCTTCCGGGCGGCGGGAAGATTGGAGTTTATGAGCCGAAGCATCCGAGTGCGCTGAAGATCAAGGGGTGAATGAAGGGCGTCGCGAGTGGTCCAGTGGTCTAGTCGGATAAAGGAAGCGAGCCAAGCGCGCGATTATTGCGTCGCAAAAAACGCGACGCACCGCGCGGCTCGCCCAGATTCCTCACGGCGCAAAGAACGCTTGTTCGGAATGACGAACAAACTCACCCCGGTTTGACAGGTGGTGGTGGGGCTGTAAAATAGAAAGGTTGATCTTCCTGACTCGGCGGCATTGGGGCCGCCGCTGCATTGTGGTTCAGTATTGCCATCGTGGCGGAATTGGCAGACGCGCATGGTTCAGGTCCATGTACCGGCAACGGTGTGGGGGTTCGAGTCCCTTCGATGGCACCAGAAATTCTTGGTCTCTCCAGAATTGGTTTCGCGATATCGCCTCAGGGGTAAAGCCCTGTTCATTTATTAAATTTGGCGGCGCGACTGAAGCCGCGTCCTTTCAAAACGGTGTTGGGGAAGATTTTTCCCGCAGACTGTGAAGCCGCGTCCTGGCAGAACGAGTGCGGCCAAGCGGCTGGAAGTTTGAAATGGTCGGGGCGCGCGGATTTGAACCGCGGACCCCCTGCGCCCAAGGCAGGTGCGCTACCAGGCTGCGCTACGCCCCGACATTGTTACAGGCCGTTCCCATCCGAGAGATGAGAATGACTCGCGAATCGCGAATGACTCTGGCTGGTCAACGACTGAAGCAATTATAAACGACGGAACGCGCTATAATTTTTGCTTGGATATGGCGAGCTTGCGGTATGCGTTGGTGGCCTACGTAAAAGGACCAGTGGGGGAGTTCGTGGAGAAGCTCCGGCGGGAGCTGCATCCGGAGCTGCCGCACTTTGCGGCGCATCTCACATTGCTGCCGCCACGGCCGCTGCGGGGGACCGAGAGTGCGGCGCTACAGGTGCTGGAGGCAATTTGCGGAAGTACGGAACCCTTTGAAGTGACGCTGGGCGGGATGGATAGTTTTGCTCCGACGACTCCGACGGTTTACATCCGAGTGGCGTATGGGGCGATGCGGATGTGCGAGTTGCATGAGCAGCTGAACACGCAGGCGCTCGAATTTGTGGAGGAGTGGGCGTATATTCCGCATTTGACGATTGCGAAGATGCCCAGCGAAGCGGCGGCGGTAAAGGCGTTGCAGACAGCCGGGCAACGCTGGGAGGAATATGTTGGCAGCCGGCGAGTGCTGCTGGACCGGCTGACCTTTGTGCGGGAAGATGCTTTGAACTGCTGGGTGGATCTGGCTCCGGTGCTGCTGGGCGGGAGTTTGGTTACGCCGTAGGTTCTAAGGATCATTCTTCGAGGGTGAGCCTTGCCGCCCGATTTTTTCCCATGAAATGGGTGGGCTTTTAACAGCGCGACTGAAGTCGTGCCCTTTCAAAGCTTCCGCTGATCGAGTTCTTCCTCAGGCGCTACCGCGCGGTTGCGTCAACTCCCTTCGGTTACCTGACCGTTACGTTACTCGAACATGCGAGACATGGCCCTAAGTACATTTCCCTTGCGTGCGTTGCGGAGAGTGGGGGGGCACTGTAAACAAGAAGACAGGGGAAGTGCGATACCCGCGCCGGCAGCCGCTTCGGGCGCGGGTTTCAGAAACGCCCAGGGGGCTAGAGAATGCAGATAGGCGTCTACGGTTCGGGGTTTCTGGGAACGGTGATTTCAGCCTGTCTGGCAGACTTTGGGACTCCAGTTTCGTGTTGCCATCCCGACCGCACGCGGATGGTCGAGATGGCGCAGGGCAATATTCCTTTCTTCGAAAAAAATCTGAAAGAAATTATCCGGCGAAATGTGCGGGCGGGACGGCTGGCGTACTCGACCGACATTGAATCGTTTGCGCGCAAGGCGCAGGTGATTTTTCTGGCGGAAGATGGAGCGGAGAATCTGAGCGATGTGGCGATGCGCATTGCGAAGATTGCGCCGAAGCCTCCGATTTTGACGATTGTTACGCCGGTGAGCGTGGGCACGGCCAATGCCCTGGAGAAGAGTTTGAAGGACGCCGGGTTGCAGGCGACGATTGTGTCGCAGCCGATGTTCTTCACGGATGGTTGCGCGGTGGAGGATTTTAACTGGCCGGACCGCTTGATTCTGGGATCGACGTCGAATGAAGCGGTGCACGTGCTGAAACAGATTTTTCATCCGCTGGTGATGCGCGGAGTGCCCGTGATTGTGACCAACCAGGCGACGGCGGAGCTGGTGCGGGAATCGGCGACGGCGTTTGTGGCGACGAAGATTTCGTTCATCAACGAAGTGGCGGCGCTGTGCGAGCGGGTGGGCGCGGATGCGGTGAACCTGGCGCTGGCGCTGGGGCTGGATAAGAAGATTGCTCCGCGATGCCTGCAGCCGGGAGCGGGGATGGGTGGGGTGTTTGCGGAGTCGGATATGGATTCGCTGGCGCAACTGGCGCAGGCGAACGGGGTATCGCTAAAAGTATTGAGTGCGGCGCGGGACGTGAACCATACCCTGGCGGACCGGCTGGTGGACAAGATTGCGCTGGCGCTGAATTCGGTAGAGAACAAGGATGTAGGGATTCTGGGGCTGGCGTTCAAGCCGAATACGAATTCGGTGGCAGGATCGTCGGCGATTCGGCTGGCGGAGACGCTGGTGGCGAAAGGCGCGCGGGTGCGGGCTTACGATCCGGTGGCGCTGACGGATGCGAAGACGCGGCTGAACGGGTCGGTGAGGTATTGCGAGACGGCTTACGCAGCGGCGGAAGGAATGGATGCGCTGGTGGTGGGAACGGGCTGGCCGGAATTTCGAGCGCTGGATTTTGACCGTATTAAACATCTGCTGAAGAAGCCGATTATTGTGGACACGAAGAATCTGCTGGACTCGGTACGGCTGCGGGCGATGGGATTTGAGTACGTAGGGGTGGGGCGCGGGTGAGGCCGGCTGGGGAAGGCTCCGATGTGGCGGCGAAACCTCAGGGATTGACGGCATATTCGCGTTTTTATTTTTTTCTTTCGGGAATTCTCGATAGCTTCTCCATTGCTTTGTTTTGTTTTCCCTTCTCGTTGGTCACTCCGGTGCTGAGTTCGGCGTGGTGCCGATTCCTGGCTGAGAAGTGATGGTCGAACTGCGCTCGACAGACAGCCGCGGGCGGCTGTCTCCACATCTCTCTAGTCCGGTTACGCGGCTTGACTTCTCAAAGAACATTCAATAAGGTTGTGTCCTCCTCCAGGGTGAGAACCTTCTCACCTCGCTATTGAGTCGAACAACTCGCGTTCGTGAGCGAGAGGTTCGGTCAACGTGGAAATGGCCCTAGAAAAAATCCAGCGAAGGACAACTATGAGAAGCAAGAAACTTTCCATTGAATCGATTGCTATATTGGCGATTTTTTCTGCCATATTGTTCACGATCGGTACGCGGGCAGCGGCTCAGAAAGAAAAAGTGCTGCACAATTTCAATTCGGCGGATGGAGCGTATCCGTCGGGCAACTTGATTTTCGATAGCGCTGGCAATCTCTACGGCACCGTCAGCGGCGGCGGCGTTGATTACAGCGGGAGAGCGTATGAGTTGACGCCGGTAGATGGAGTGTGGAAAGAAGAAGTGCTGGCCGATCTTGGTCCGCAAAACTCGAGGCCGTGTCCATGTTCCGGCTTGACGCTGGGCGCGGGAGGTAGTCTGTACGGCATGACCTATAACGGAGGCGCAGATGGTTACGGCTCGGTGTTCGAGTTAACGGCGAAAACCGGCGGAGGGTGGGCGGAAAGCGGTTTGCGCAGCTTTTACGATCGCGGTCAACCCTCTGGAGGCGGGTACTATCCCAATGGCGGTGTGACGATCAACGCGGCGGGCAACATCTACGGTACAACAAACGCAGGCGGCGCCAGTAACTACGGAACGGTATTTGAGTTGATCCGCAATGCAGACGGAACTGGGACGGAGCAGGTGCTGCACAGCTTCGATCCGAATAGCGGAGGAGACGGATCGGAGCCGGCAGGAGGCGTGATTCTGGATGCTTCCGGGAATGTTTACGGCACGACCGCAGTGGGTGGCGCATATTCCGCCGGCACGGTGTTTAAGCTGACTCCTGTAGCAGGCGGTGTGTGGGCGGAGCAGGCGCTGCATAGCTTCGGCAGTGGCAGCGATGGCGCGTACCCTTACGCCACTTTGACCTTCGATAGTTTCGGTAATCTTTATGGGACGACTACGGGAGGCGGCGGTGGGCACGGGGCGGGGACCGTGTTCGAATTGTCACCGGGAGAAGGTGGAGTCTGGAACGAAAAGGTAGTGCATACGTTTGAAGAGGGCACTGCGGATGGGCAGACCCCATACGCTCCTGTGGTCATCGATGTGGAGGGCAATCTCTACGGCACGACGACTCTAGGTGGCGTGTACGGTTATGGGGTCGCGTTCGAGCTTAAGCCTGCATCCGGCGGCGACTGGACGGAAGCGGTTCTGCATAACTTCGGCCATGGGATCGACGGGCAGAATCCGAGCGGTGGATTGGTTTTTGATTTGGAGGGCAATCTTTACGGGGCAACGGCGCTTGGCGGCACTGAGGGCGATGGCACCGTGTTCGAAATCAAACCGTAGAGAGTTGTGGCTGTATAATCGACATGGCGGTGGGAATAGCTCAACTGGCAGAGCACCGGACTGTGGCTCCGACGGTTGCGGGTTCGATTCCCGTTTCCCACCCCAGATTTTCCTGGCTGTTTCAGGGCGTGGCGGGAGGTGTGATTTATCGCCGCGTGCCGAAAAGAACCCCCACTCATCTTTAATTCTGGCAATGGCGCAGATGAGAAAGCTCTCTTCGAATTTCGTCTAATCGATCAATCTTCGTGCGGTACTGAATCTCGGTAGCCGAATCAAAGTGCGATCCTCCGCGCTTCCACAGTAAACTCGCGTCGAGATGGACTATCTCCATCTCCTCGCGCAAGGCCAAGATCCTTGCCCCGTTGGTGGCGTTTGGTTCCATCTAGATAGTTTGTGAGTGTCGCAATTGATCGAGCTCCCTGCGGATTACTTCCAGCCGCTCCTGCCTGAACTGGTATTGCGCCCTCGCTGAAGTTGTCTGGCTTTGACCCTGACTCCAATAAAGACCGTTGGCGCGGTGGAGGCTGTCCATTTCCTCATTTAAGAGGGCAATCTTAAGTTTTGTTTTGGAAAAGGGTTCCATGGGCCACGCCCCCCTAATGAATCGGCAACTTTTTCCAAGGACTTTAGGGCTCATCTTACCCATTATTCAGTATTACGCTAGTGAACATATGTGTGTGCTATTCGCCACATTCTGGCTCGCGCTCTGGCGAGGCGAAGATGCCTATTTTGGGAAATTGGAAGGTGCAGAATGGAAATTTGTTGGCCGTTTTCGTTGATATCCAATTCACATCCGAACTAGAATTCGCTTCGTCTTCTCCGGTGCGGTCTTCGTGAATTGGGCGATCTCTGGGTTGCAATCTGCGGTTTCACAGGAGGTCTATGAAGCGCTTTCCCAGCAAGGAGGGTAAGTCGAGCCGCCGGGAGACGGCGAAGAGTGGTCCGCAACGGGTGCCGCCGTTATTTCCGATCGTTGGGATTGGGGCGTCGGCGGGAGGGTTGGAGGCGTTTTCCGAACTGCTGCATAACCTGCCGGAGCAAACCGGGATGGCTTTTGTGCTGGTGCAGCACCTCGATCCCAAGCATGACAGTGCGCTGCCGGAGATTTTGGGGCGGACGACAGAGTTGCCGGTGGAAGAAGTGACGGATGGGACGGTGGTGGAAGCGGATCATGTTTACGTGATTCCGGCGAATGCGGGCATGGTGTATCTGGAGGGAGCGCTGCGGTTGAAGGCGCGGGTGGTGACGCATGGACAACATATGCCGATCGATAATTTTTTTCGCTCGCTGGCGGAAAAGGTAGGGCAGCGGGCGATCGGGGTGGTGTTGTCGGGCACGGCGAGCGACGGCACGGAGGGCTGCCGAGCCATCAAGGCAGCGGGAGGGTTGACGTTTGCGCAGGATGAGGAGTCGGCGAAATACGACAGCATGCCGCGCAACGCGATCAACGCAGGTTGCATCGATTTCATTCTTACGCCGAAAGATATTGCCAGGGAGCTGGGGGGAATTGCGCGGCATCCGTATGTGACGCGGGTTTTAGCGGGGACGAAAGACGAGTTGGGCGGGATCGCGGGAGGAGAACTGGCGGCGCTGTTTGGGGTGTTGCGGGAATCCACGGGAGTGGATTTTACAAATTACAAGCACAGCACGCTGCACCGGCGGATCCGGCGGCGGATGGACATGCTCAAGGTGGAAACGCTGAAGGAGTATTTACGTTACCTGGCAAAGAAGCCGGCGGAAGTGGATCAGCTGTATAGCGATTTGCTGATCAATGTGACCGGATTTTTCCGCGAGCCGAAGGCGTTCGTGGCGCTGCGCAAACATGTTTATCCCAGCTTGTTTGAAGGGCGCAAACCGGATAATCCGGTGCGGGTGTGGGTGGCGGGATGCTCGACCGGGGAAGAGGCGTACTCGATTGCCATTACATTGCTGGAATACTTGTGGGCGCATACCCGCAACGTTACGCAGGCGGCCATGGCGATTCAGATTTTTGCCACCGACATCAGCGAAACGGCGCTGGACCGGGCCCGCAACGGCTTGTATACGAAGGGCGCGGTGGCGCATGTTTCCGCCGAGCGGTTGAAGAGATTTTTTGTGCACCAGGAGGGAGGGTATCAGGTCAACAAGTCGATTCGGGATATGTGCATTTTTGCGCGGCAGAATCTGGTGAAAGATCCGCCGTTCTCGAATCTGGATCTGGTGAGCTGCCGGAATTTGCTGATCTATCTGGGACCGTTGTTGCAGAGGAGGGTGATTCCGTCATTGCACTACGCCTTGAAACCCAACGGGTACCTGCTGTTAGGGGATGCGGAAAGCCTGGGAGGATTCGGGGAGCACTTTTCGCTGGTGGACAAGAAAGACAAAGTTTACCAGAAGAGGAAGACAACGGCGCGGCTGGCCACGTACTTTGCGAGCACGGACTATGCCCCCCGGCGGGTGGAAGATGCGAAAGCGGGGCTGCATTTTCCGGCTCCTTACACCCTGGAAAACGAAGTGGAGCAATTGTTGATCAACAGGTTTGTGCCGGCGAGCGTAGTGGTGAACGAGCAGATGGAGATCGTGCAATTCCAGGGAAAGACGGGGGCGTATCTGGAGCCGGCGGCGGGCGTGCCCACCTTCAGTTTGTCGAGGATGGCGAAGGAAGGGTTGGTGGTGGACCTGCGAGCGACTCTGAGCCAGGCTAAGAGAAGCAACACGACGGTGCGTAAGGAAGGGGTGCAGTATCAAGCGGAGGGTAAGGTGCGGGAAGTGGATCTGGAGGTGATTCCGCTGCGGGCACAGGGGGCGCGGGAACGCTATTACGTGATTGTGTTTCAGGAAAGAATTACGGCGCGGCGGGGAGAGGAAGCCGGTGGCAAAGGAAGACTGGCGGGACAATCTACAGGGAGCCACGGGTTGAAGCACGAGATCGTTCAGTTAAGGGGACAGCTATCATCCTTGATCGAGGACCATGAAACCACGCTGGAGGAATTTAAATCGGTGAACGAGGAAGTTTTATCGGCCAACGAGGAGTTGCAGAGCACGAATGAAGAGCTGGAGACGGCCAAGGAGGAGTTGCAATCGACCAACGAGGAGCTGATGACGCTGAACGAGGAGATGCAGAACCGCAACACGGAATTAAGCGCGGTGAACAGCGATCTGGTAAACCTGCTGGATACGGTGAATCTTCCGGTGGTGATGGTTAGCCTGGATTTACGGATTCGGCGGTTTACGCCGCCGGCGCAGAAGCTGCTGAATCTGCTGCCGTTCGACGTGGGGAGGAGACTGGGGGAGATCCGGACGAATCTGGAGTTGCATGACTTGGAGGCGCTGGTGCAGGAGGCGATTCACAGCGCGAGCCCGCAGGAGCACGAAGTGCGGGAGAAAAATGGGGCGTGGTATGCGCTGAGGATTCGTCCTTATAAGAGCTGGGACAGCAAAATCACGGGGGCGGTGATCAGCCTGCAGGACATTGACACGCTAAAGCGCAGGCTGGATGAGACGCGCGAGTACGCCGATGACCTGATCGAAGACTCGCAGGGATGCATTCTGGTGTTGGACGAGCAGTTGCGGGTGACGGCGGCGAACCGGGCTTTTTTTCGGACTTTCGAGGTAACCGCCACGGAGACGGAGGGCCGATCGATTTACGGATTGGGAAATGGGGAGTGGGATCTGCCGGAGTTAAGGCGGGTGCTGGAGGAAATTATCCCGAGCAATGCGCAGGCGAAAGATTACGAAGTGAGGCGCAGTTTTGCTAAGCTGGGGCCGCGAACCATGGTGCTGAACGCCCGCAGGGGGGAGCTGCGGAGTGGGCGTCCGTCGATTGTGCTGACGATGGAAGATGTGACAGACAGGCGGGAGCAGGGCGCGGCTTAGCCGGTTGGCGGGGATGCCTATCGTTCGAGATTTTGCTGGAATGGGCAGCGAAAAAAACGGATGCGGGGAACCAACCGGAATGCGGAAAAAGCTATCCAAATTGCAATGCTTTCACCCTCCGAGGAGCGGATTCGGGCTTTGTCTCGAAAGCGGTGGCGGCCGACGACCATTACGGGTTGAGCCGCTTGTGGCGGAGTTGAGGATTGCCCTGCACGAGCACATCGAGCAGATCAGGCACCGGGTTGAGAGTTCTTTCCCGTTGCCGTCCTTTTGTCGCAATTTTATAGGCTTCCAGGCGTCCACTGCCCGGTCCTAAGCATTGACCAGGGGCGCGAGTCGGCTTAGAATCACTCGACCCCTCCCCCAGGGTAAGGCGGCGATGCGTTCGCAGGCCGGTCAGACCGTTGTGGGGTTCAGCTACTCCCCCGGTTCTCACGACGGAAATTGAGGTTCGGGCCCAACATCCAGTCTGTGAACTGGAAATCGCAGGAGGGACCGTGAAGGTTCTCATCATTACTACTCTGCTTTTGGCCGCGGCTGAAATATGCGCGGCGCAGACGCTTCCGATGGGCAGCGTTACGAATCCAACCAGCGTCAGCTGCACTACCAATTTCTATCCGCGTTCCGCCTGTACGAGCGTGACCGTATCCTGCCCCAACGTGGCGGATATTCAAGCGACTTACAGTTATGTTGGACCGAAGGGAAGCAAGGTGGGAGTAGTAGTGCTGGTGAACGGAGCGGAAGACTTGACTCCGGGGGGAACGCACTACGCCGGGGCTTATCTCGACTATGACTTCGCCGTGGAGCAGATAGACTTCGCGACTGGGTGGGAAGCGACAGGAGAGACGCCGAACTTGAAAAATGCGGCTTGCCGCGTGGCCACGCTGCTGAATTACATGCAGCAGGCGACAAAAGCGTTTCCGTTTGGCGTGCATGCCGGCAGCGCGGGGGCCGGGGCGGTAGGTTACGCGCTGGCGTGGTATGGATTTGCGCCGCAAGCGGTAGAGTTGACCTCGGGCCCATCGTTTTCCAATATCAGGCTGGGGTGCGAGGTGCCGCGGCCGGCGCATCTTTTGGTAGTGCCGACGAACGGCAGTTCATGGACGGACTTGCTCAACTACAACGAAACCAATACCGAGGCCAACATGCAGGCGTGGACGGGAAATCCGACGTGCGCGGGAACGGAATTCACGTCCGGCCCATCCGACGCGGCTTGGGCGGCGATGAGCGTCGTTTATACGGGAGCGAAGAATTATTTTCCGAACATGGCGATCTCGGGATGGATATGTAACAACGAGGCAAACAATTCCGCGTCTCAGACGTATGAGTTCTTTGAGCAGATCACGAGTCCGTGGAGTCTGACGGCGATGACGGGCTGCACCGGAGCGGAGGATGTGGACTTCGCCACCACTCCGCAGGGGGTGCAGGGAGTGGTGGCGATTCCGGCAGACATGCAGGCGAACCTGCACTTTTAAGTGTAGAATTCCGGAGTCTTGAGAAGCGAATGAAGATGTTTCAACCATTTCGAAAGTCCGCAGGAACCCTGGGGCCGCTGGAACAGCGGCTGATGGAAGCGGTGTGGGCGCGGGGCAGCACGACGGTGCGGGAGTTGGTGGAAGGTGGCTACGACGATCTAGCGTACACGACGGTGATGACCACGCTGGACCGGCTGTTCAAGAAGGGGCTGCTGACACGGTCGGAAGAAGGCAGGGCGTTTCGCTACGAGGCTCGGTTTAGCCGGGAAGAGTTGCAGCGGGAAGCGGCGGGAAGCGCGTTCCGGCAATGGCTGGATGCCAGTTCGGCATCGACTTTGCCGCTGTCATTTTTAGTGGAGATGCTGGGAGAGCGGGATGCGCAGTTGCTGGATGATTTGCGGAAGCTGGTGGAACGCAAGCGGCGCGAACTGAATTATCGAGAAGCCGGGCAGCGAGACTCGCGCGGCAAGGAGAAGGCTTGATGTTCGCGGGTCGCGGGATCGCGGTTTCATTTTCGTTTTTTTTCATCCTCTATAGTGTGCTGTCGCTGGCGGTTTGCCTGGTGTGGCGGAGGGTATGGGCGTACGGGCAGCGTGGTTCGGTTAGACGTAGCGCTGACGGGCTTTTTATTCTGCGGATGGCTCCCTTGATTTTTGCGGCTGGAGTAACTTTTTTCTTTGCGGTGCCTTCGTTTGTTTTGCTTGAACCCCGTGCGGTGGAAGAGTCGCTGGGCGCGGCGGCGGTGTTGCTGGGCTGCTGCGGCGCGGGCGTGGTGGTGGTGGGAACGTGGAGAGCGAGCTGGGCGTTGGTGCGAGCTGCAAAGACGATAGCCCGGTGGTCGAGCCAAGCACGGGTGCTGGATTGCGGCGATGTGGATTCCATGCCCCAGGTAGCGGTGATGCGGACTTCGGCGGCGGCGCCTCCGCTGACGGCGGCGGGCATTCTGCGGCCTACGGTGTGGTTATCGGGCGCGGCGGAGTTTGTGTTGACGGAGCGGGAACTGCGGAGCGCGCTGCGGCATGAGACGATCCACGTACGGCGGCGGGATAATCTGCGGAAATTATTCATGCGCGTGGCCGCGTTTCCGGGGATGGCGCAACTGGAAAGCGCGTGGCGGGAAGCGACGGAAATGGCGGCCGACGATGCCGCGGTGTCGAGCGCGGCGGAGGCGCTGGATCTGGCCGCGGCGGTGATCAAGTTGTCGCGGTTAGCTCCGTTTGCGCCGGCGGCCGAACTGACCACGGCTTTGGTGCATAGCCCTGCGGAATCAGTGAATGCACGCGTGGAGCGGCTGATTGGGTGGACGGAAGCGCGGCAGGGTTCTGCCTCGGGGTATTCGTGGCGATATGCGTGCGCCGCGCTCGCGGTAGTCGGCACTCTGGCTGTCACTTATACCGAACTCCTGGTGCGGGTGCACGCAGCTACGGAGTGGTTGGTACGATAGCCAGCTTTCTCGCGGTTGAAGATTAATCCGTAAATATTAGGCCGTGCATATAACCCGCACTTCGAATCTATTCCAACTGGAATCCTAGAAAGTCACCCGCACTCCTATTTGCGCGGCGAAAGGAATGCCTACGGTGGTGCCGGGGCCGAAGAAGTCTCCCAGGGCACCCTCCGGGATCTCAAGCTGCTTCAGGCTGGTGAGGGGCGCGGTTTGGGAGCAGCTCGGATTTGCGCAAATGGTGTTGACGATGGTCTGGCCGAGTGAGTTCGGCGCCATCTGGGCCGACGGCACGGGGAGTTGCGCGACATTCACGGCGAAGTTCGCGCCCGGATTATTGCGGTTGAAAAGGTTGAAGAATTCGATAAAGGGATCGATCTGCCAGCGTTCGTTGATTTTGAAAGGGCGCGTGACACGAAGGTCGGATTGAATGTAAGGCGTGCCGCGGAATTCGTCGAGGCTGGTATACGACGACTGCGACTGGCCGCTGAACTGAACGTAAATGCGATCGGTGTTGTCCGCGTTTGTGATGGTGATGGGGCGGGCGCTCTCGACCTGATTGATGGTGCTCAGTTCGAAACCGCCGGGTAAGTGCACCGTACCCGCCAGCACGAAGCGATGGCGAACGTCTTCGCCGGATGGGCCGTAGTCGCCCGGTCCGAAAGCATTCAGCAATCCTGGATTCGATTGGCCGGGTTCGTTTGGACAGACGCCATCCACATAGTCAAAGAGTTCGCCCAGCAGGCATCCCCAAGTTTGTGCCTTGGAAAGCGTGTAGTTCGCGACCAGATTGAAGCGGTGCATGTTGCCTTGCAGATGCAACATCAGGCCGTTGTAGCTGGAGCGATTGTCGGCCTCGAACACATTCACGTTGGGCACAACAGCCATCTGATCGGTGGTATCCGTCGCGGGGATGAGCGGACTGAGCAGGTTGGTGCCGCCGCTGTAGGGGAAGCCGCGATAGCCGTGATTGCCCTGCTCGTGAACGTAATCGGCGCTGGCCAGCCAATGTTCGTTGAAAGCGTGCTGTACGCCGCCGGTGGTATGAATGGCGTAGGGCGTCTTGTACGGTGAACCGATCAGATTGCCGGTGGCACCCGCGCCGCCCTGAAGGCAGCCCGTCCCAGTGAGGGCATAAGTGCCGGGGCCTCCGGTGAGACTGCACGTTCCTGTAGTGAAGCTCGAATTGTTGACGCCTTGAAACGCGGTCGCCCATCCGTTCTGCGCGAGATCGTCGTAATAGAGGCCGAATCCGGCGCGGATTACGGTCTTTCCGCTGGTGGCCGGTGAGTAAGCGAGGCCTAAGCGCGGCGCGATCTGTTTGCGATAGTCGCTGGGAACACTGGGCACGATCGGAATCTGCAATGCTTGCAGCGTCAGGTAGGCGGAGTTCTCGGCTTGGCTT
>Ga0302315_10001871_pt1 | contig 20524 bp, 12 predicted proteins | sample III_Palsa_N3_1_FD_200532 | JGI IMG/M metagenome (GOLD analysis project Ga0302315, IMG submission 200532) | Peat permafrost microbial communities from Stordalen Mire near Abisko, Sweden - III_Palsa_N3_1 | ecosystem: Environmental > Terrestrial > Soil > Palsa > Peat permafrost | place: Sweden...
ATCGTCTGCGGACCGGGCAATATCGAGCAGGCTCACAAAGCAAACGAGTTCGTGGAACTTGAACAACTCGCCGCCTGCGAAAAATTTCTACAAAAGCTCATCGTGAGCTTGTCCGCAACGCCGGAATAGGCGGCAAGGGCGCAGCGCGTCGTGCTAAAAATTAGAACAAGACTTAATCTGGATTGCATCCCTAATCAATTTTTGGTAACTCAAAGTCATTCTTGTAGTAAAAAATATCCGATCAAAACCAGACACTACAAGTTGGTCGGCAACAATTTTATTACTCGGTTCGAGCGGTCATGATTGAACTAAGAGCGTTGTAAATCGAAAATTTCTAACTTGGAAAACGGAGAAAAATATGAACAGTGAATTTCGCAGACTGCTTCCCATAGCGGCCCTTGCAACGCTATGTGTAGCCTCGATATCACAAGCTGCCGCTGATGAAGTCGTGCAAATTGGCCATGTTGCTCCGGTCACAGGCGCGATTGCGCATCAAGGCAAGGATAGCGAAAATGGTGCTCGCTTAGCTGTCGAGGAAATCAATGCGAAGGGTCTAACGATTGCTGGTGAGAAGGTGACGCTAACGTTGGATGCACAAGATGATGCAGCCGACCCACGACAAGCGACCCAAGTCGCTCAGAAGCTGATCGACGACAAGGTGGTCGCTGTGGTCGGCCACTTTAATTCGGGCACGACGATCCCCGCATCGAAAATCTACAGCGACGCCGGGATCACGGAAATATCGCCCTCCGCGACAAATCCGGTTTATACCTTGCAGGGTTACAAAACCGCTTACCGTGTTGTCGCAACCGATGCGCAACAAGGGCCCGCATTGGCCAATTTCGCGGCAAATACCTTGAAATTCAAGAAGGTGGCCATCGTCGACGACGCCACGGCATATGGTCAGGGCTTGGCCGACCAATTCGCGAAACAGGCTAAGGCCGATGGAATGGAGGTGTTGTCCCGCGATGCGACCAATGACAAGGCCGTGGATTTTCGCGCGATCCTGACCAAAATCAAGGGTGAACAGCCGGATGTCATCATGTACGGTGGCATGGACGCTACGGGCGGTCCGTTCAGCAAGCAAGCCAAGCAACTCGATATCAAAGCAAAGATCATGGCCGGTGATGGTGTCTGTACCGACCAACTGGCGGATCTGGCTGGCGATGCGGCCGACAATATCGTTTGCTCGGTGGCCGGAATGCCCATCGAGAAAATGGTTGCCGGTCCGGCGTTTGAAAAACGTTATGAAGCACGTTTCCATCAACCGATTCAGATCTATGCGCCGTTCTCATATGACGCGGTGTACATCATTGTCGATGCGATGCAGCGTGCTAACTCTGTGGACCCTGCGAAAATCCTGGCGGCAATGCCCACCACCGATTATCACGGGGTTATCGGCGAGACGCAGTTCGATGCTCATGGCGATCTGCAGCACGGTGTCATTTCGCTGTACCACTATCAGAGTGGTAAGCAAGGCCTATTGGATGTCGTCAAGATGTAGTGAGATTCCTGCGTGCGCCGACCGGCGCACGCAGGCTAGTCGTCATCTTTCGCGACCGCCGCGCCCGAGATATGATGGCGTGCTAGGGACGCCGCGACAAATCCCGATGCTTTCATGTCCTCTACAAATTTCGACAGATACGCAGCCGCAGCATCGCCTTTCGACTTCGGCACACCCATCGCCTGACGGATCAGCATAAAACGTTGATCGAGCATCCGCAAGCCGCCCACCTTCGCCGCATCTGCTTCGAGCTGTTGCTTGACACCCGCAGCCACGTCCAGATGCTGATCCAGAAAACCTTGCACTACTGCGGGCGAGGTCGGAATCTGCACAATTTTGGCGTGATGCAATTCGCGCGTGAGGAACAGATCGTACGCGCTGTCTTTACCCACCGCGATCGTGACGCCCGCTTGATCGACCTGATCGTTCGAGCTAATGGGCGAGGTGTCGCGCACCAGGTAAAAACCTTCGATTAATACGTAAGGTCGGGTGAAACTGATTTCCTGCCCGCGCTTCGGGTCGACGGCAAAGAAGCCGATGTCGGCCTTGTTCTGATTCACGTTATCGACCGATGCGCCGGCCGATCCGACTGCGACCAGTTGCAAAGGCACGCCGAGACGGCCGGCGAGCGCGCTGGCGAGATCGACTGAAACGCCGACCGGCTTGCCGGTTGCAGGATCAATGCTGGCCAGCACCGGATTGCCGAGATTGATAGACGCGCGCAACGTGCCGCTTGGCGCAAACACCTTCATCATGGACTCACCTGTCTGTTCTGCGGATTGTGAAACGGGTTTTTGTGAGAGGTTCGCGCCTTGAGTCTGCGCGAACGCGGATGCCGAGATGCTCGCAACGAGAAGCAAGCAAGTGACGGTAGAAAAAATCGGTCGCGCCATGATCGCTCCTACAGCCTAAGAAATTCTATCTTGATTATAGTACTCGATGATTGCTGCAGCGTATTGTTTTTGGGCGTTGTGTGGTGTTCCCACTCATCCGCGGCAAGGCGCAAAATGACCCATTCAAGCGCGCGCCCACTTCAGCGACTATTTTACGTCGACACGCTCAATATAATTAGTATTACTTATTTAAAATCAAGGAAAATTGGCAGGCCTTCGGAAGTCGCTATACATTTCAAATGAAAATGAGTATCATTCGCATTTGAAATGTATAGAGGATATTTATGTCAACGCTTGTTCGCGGACTACCCAATTCCTCCTCTCTTGCTGATCGTCTCGATAGCGAAATCGAGAAGCGTAATATCGCCCCGGCGTTGCAGGTTGATCTGCCGCAGAGCGAACCGACGATACTGAATGGTTTGCCGCGCCGCAACTCGACCAGCGAAGCTGCCGTCACATCGACGCCGCGCCCGCGTGCTTTGCTGCCTACCTTGCACGATGCCTGGGCGGATCAACTCAGCGCGCGTATCGAAGTTCATCAAGACACCAAGCAAATACGCCTGGCCATTACTGCGCTAAGCACTGACTTGCCGTCTGGCACCAGTGAAAGCGATGTTGCAGGATCTGTCCTGGCGCATGCCGACGCACTGCATTCTGCCTTCGCACGTCTTAATGCGTCAGCGACCGATGGCACAAGCAGTGCGCAGTCGACGGTGATTGACTGCTGCGAACAACTTTCGGCGAAGCTGGCTAACGCGAGTGAGGTGTGGGCGCGGCATGCTATTGCAGGAACCACGGAATCGCAAGCCGCGCAAAATCACGATGAAGGTGGGGGCGCAATTGTCGTCGATCTCGATGAAGCCGTTCATGGTGTTTACGCCGCGATCGTCTATCTGGCCCAATCGTTAAAGGGCGGAGGAGGCGGTATTGCCAAAGAGTTTGCCGATAATGCCCGGCTTCTCGCGAACCATCCTATTGGGTGGGTGAAAGACACCGGGACACCGCACGGTGTGGCCGACTTCGGCATTGCCGTGGGCGTAGCCGGGGCGCTCTTGCCGCTGGCGCTGATGGCGATCAAAGCGGGCGTCGAGGAGTTGCGCGGCGCCGCTCACAACCGAAAGGAAATCAAAACCGAACTGGCACAAATTGAGCGGGATATCCAAGGCCTCGATAGTCTTATGGCCCCCTCGCAATGGGTCAGCGGCAACGCAGGAGGCGGGCGTTTACCTGACAATGTCCCCAGACTACTTTCTAGCTTGCGTTCGATCAAACAGCAGCGGCAACAAGCGCTTGGCTTTCTGCGCCAGCAAAACAAAGCCGACACTGGTGTGGGTCTTTTTTCAACCAGCGCGGGCGTTTCCATTTTAGTCAAGGCTTCGACGGATATCGCTACCAAGTCGGCTTTCATCGCAACCGGCGGGCATTCGGCGGCGCTCGCCGCGACGGGTGTTGCCGGGATCGCCGGCACCTTTGCTCTGGGCCCCGTTGCCGCAGTGAGTGCACTTGGACTCGGCGGTTATATGGTTCATAAATCGCGAAAAAAGCGCGATGCATTTCGTCTGGAAAAAAATGCCACCGAACAACAACTTGCCGACCTGCTCGATGGCGACACTCACGTGCCGGAAGTCGGCGAATACCATCAGTTCCTTGCGCAGAAACTCAAACAACACGACGATTTTTTTACAAGCTATGCAAGCTGGAATAAGGGTTTTCTTGCCGGAAGCACACTTTACACGGGTAGCGTCGTTGCCAAGGTTGCCGTAGTGGCTGCAGCGGCGGCAGGCGGTGCCGCCATAGCGCACCCGCCGGTGCTCGCAGCGCTACTGGTACTGGGGACTGTGGGAGGGGTGGTGATGGGCGCGTCGTCCCAGCAATTCCTTACGGGGCATGGGCGACAACATCGCTACCAGGGGTACTACAAGAACGACGATCCGGAGTTGAATCGGGAATTCCTCGCGTCGGTAGATCTGCTGGCGGTACACCACGTCGATGCAGATCCACTTTGCGGTCTTAAGCTCCGGTCCGCATTTTTCGGGCAAATTTCGTCACGTGAAGATCAGCGCCAAACGGTTCTTCAGCGCGTCGCAGATAAGCTTGGAAAGCGCTATGACGACAAATACATTTACACCGGCGATGTGGCGTCTGTGGTCAAAAAACGCGGGTCTAAACCGACCAGGGGGCAATTTGTACGCGATGCAGTGAAGCGCGCGGGCGCCGATGCCGGTGGACGTTTACATGCGGCATCCAGCTTCCTCGGACACTCGATGCGGCTGCACAAGCCGGCCGTGGCGCGACAGGCAGCGCAAAAAACCTGGAACGACTCGCGAGCGTATCTGACTCGCACCAGCTTAAAATCATGGCTTGTCGATCCGAAGAATATCGATGCGCAGATCGACATGATGACTGGTATGCTCGATACCCAATTAGGCTATCTCGAAGCCAAAATCGACATAAAAACTGCGGCGTATCAAAGCATTGCAGCACGCAGCGGTGGTTTAATCCGCACGTCGGAAAATCAAAATAGATCTGCAACGCACACTACCGCCGAGCTGAACATCTTGAGCGTACCACAAGGTATCGAAATAAAGAAAATCCTTGTTTCACTTGATCGAGATCTGGAGCTCGACCAGCTAAGTTATAGCCAGACGTTGGCGGTTCGGGTCGCTTTGAAGTCCGTTGCGCATCGAGCGCGCGTGGACGCGCCGGGACTAGCTCTTGCAATCGACCGGTTTGTGACTTTGCAAAAAGGTGAGCACTACGACCCGCATGCTGCGGTCCCCGATTCAGCCGCGAGCTGGAGGACGCTTGCCACTTATTTGCAGAAAGACGCGCCGAAGCGTTATCGCGATTTGCGCGGCAAGTTGATTGAAACCGAGTTGCAGGCCACTCGGCTGCGCGGCCAAACGTAGACAGCGCGCCCGTTCCGCGATGGCGTATTGGCTATGGAACCATACGCTTAAGTACCGAGTTACGGTCGATCCACTCATGCTTGAGTGCTCCACCGATATGCATGGCCAATAATGCGTAAAGCGCATAACCAAGCCATGTATGCAAGGTTCCCAAGCGAGCATGCAAATGCAGCGATTCTTTTACCGCTGGGTCAAGATTCATCAGGAAAGCGATTCGCGGCCATGGGAATAGACCAAAAAACGTCATCGGGTGCGTCGCCGCGGCGATCCATGCTGAATCGTGCGCCCAGCCCGACAATGGTAAGCCGATCATCAGCAGATACAACAGGAAATGCGTAATATGTGCGGCCATGCGTTCCCAGCTTGGGAAGCTTCGCGGTAGCGGAGGCGGCGTGTGCGAGAGGCGCCACAGTATGCGCAGCAATACCAGACCCAGCACGGTGATGCCGATCGATTTATGTAGATCGATGATCGGGCGCACCTGATTGTCGGCGAGCCAATAGTTGGCACTCAGACCCAGAGCGACATTAAGCAAAATCAACACGGCGATCAGCCAATGTAGAATCATCGCGATGTAACTGTATTGCAGCGCGGTTTTTCGAGTTGCCGGCGAGGCCGATGCCGATTTGATCTTAGCGTTCATTGGAAGTCCACAGCGGTGCAAATGGATCGAAACCGGTCGCCGCCTAATGTCCGTGCGGCACTCCGGTACCCCGGTACCCAAACATTTTTTAACATGCCTAAGCCAAGTCCTCCTAACCAAATGCGAATCACCCGATCACCGGCCGAAGCCTAGCCGGTTAATGTCATTTAGCATTCAAGCAATGGAATCGACACGCTAGTTCGGAGCAGCAGCGATGAACCAAAGTGCGGGCGCCATGGCGCCAGCATGATCGAAAGGATGTCCACGCACCAACTTCCTTGCCTGGACTCCCCCAGACATCAGCCAATATGACGTTCCGGATGCCGCAATTTCGAATTGTGCCGACCGAACGTGATATAGATAACCATTCCGATCGCCAGCCAGATGACCAGCCGCATCCAGGTGACAAGCGGCAGGCCGACCATCAGCAATAAACAGAACAGGATGCCGAGGACGGGAATAATCGGCACGGCCGGCGCCCGGAAGGGACGGTCGGCATGGGGGTCGCTGCGTCGCAGATAGATTACCGCAACACATACCAGCACAAACGCGAACAAGGTACCGATGCTAACCATCTCACCTAGCACACTGATAGGCGTAAATGCCGCCACGATCGCGACGATGGCGCCGATCATGATCTGACTTAGGTGAGGCGTATGCAAACGCGGGTGAACCCGCGCGAACATCCGGGGCAGGAGTCCGTCTTGCGACATGGTGAAGAAGATGCGGCTTTGGCCATAAAGCAAGACCAGGATAACGGTAGTGAGTCCGCTTAGTGCGCCGATCTTGATCAGGATGGAAAACCAGTTGACGCCGATCGCGTCCACGCCCTTGGCGATCGGATCAGGCACGTTGAGTTGCGCATAGGGTACTAGTCCGGTCAGCACGGCTGCTACTGCAATATAGAGCAGCGTGCAGATGATCAACGACGCCATAATGCCGATCGGCATGTCGCGCTGCGGCTTCTTCGCTTCCTGCGCGGCGGTCGATACTGCATCGAAGCCGATAAAAGCGAAGAACACCACCGCCGAGCCGCGCAAGATACCGCTCATGCCGAAATTGCCGAATGCCCCCGTATTCTTTGGGATAAACGGATGCCAGTTTGCCGGATGGACAAAGAATGCGCCTATCGCGATGAAAGCCACGACCACCGTCAGCTTGACCGCAACCATAATATTATTGAAGCGCGCCGACTCTTTGGTGCCGAGCACCAGCATCGTAGTCAGAATAGCAACGATGAACACTGCCGGTAGGTTGGCAATACCTGTTACGGTCGTGCCGTTCGCCAGCGTCACGACGGTGCCGGACGCCGCCGCCAGTGCAGGGGGGATGTTGATGCCTATATTGTGCAGCAAACTGACCATATAGCCGGACCAACCGACCGCGACGGTCGCCGCGCCCATGGCGTATTCGAGTATTAGGTCCCAGCCGATAATCCACGCAAACACTTCACCCAGTGTGGCGTAGGTATAGGTATAGCTGCTGCCGCACACCGGCAGCATGGCGGCGAGCTCCGAGTAACACAATCCGACGAAGACACATGCAATGCCACCGAGGATAAACGACAAGATGATGCTCGGCCCTGCAAATTGGGCCGCAGCAGTCCCGGTCAGAACGAAAATCCCGGCGCCGATAATGGCGCCGATGCCCATCGCGGTAATGCTGGTCGCCCCCAGCGTTTTAGATAGTGGGTGGCTGGCGCCAACCTCAACACTGCTAACGATATTGGCGACGGTTTTGCGTGCCATGTAATTCTTATTTGCCATGTGTGTTATCTAGTCTGTGTGTGTTCGTTATAGCCAGGTCGAGTTACGACCCTCTGGGTGAGGTTCGGTGCCATCGAGGCGGGGTATACCACGATAAATTCGACAACCTAACGTCGATATAGATGTCCATTCGCGATCAAGATTGGGCAACGTCTTCCACAGGCCGTTCTTTGCCGCGAGGATGGGGCAATAAGAGTCGATGCAAACCTCAGGCAAGAGGTGTAACACGATCGTACGCGCCCATTTCGATAACAGGCGAACCAGTGCGCCAAATCCAGCATCGCCGATGAGATCGGTGAAACCACCTGAGCCATCGACGCGCATATCGGTGATAAGGCGGATATTGTTGTTCGTTTTCGTCGTTTTCGTCGTTTTCGTCGTTTTGTCGTTATCCGCGCTTGATAGGGAGTATAAATACCGTTCTGTATTGATAGGGATGGAGTTGATCGATATGCCTATTTTTTTTTGTAATATATTGAAAAAATACAATGTTGTCTCGTTGTAGGATGATTCTCACATAAAACGCACTTCCTTGATATCCGACTCCATATCTATAAAGGAGCATTCATGTTTAAGAATATGAAAGTAGCGACGCGGCTTGGCTTCGGTTTTGGGGCAGTGGTAATTTTGTTATTGATACTGTCGGTGGTCAGCGTGCTGCATCTGACTACGATCAACGACGGAATCAAGATGATCATCGAAAATCGCTATCCGAAAGTTGTCCTGTCCAATGAAATGATTCGGCTTTCGATCGATGATGGCCGGCAATTGCGCAGCATGCTATTGTCCAGCAACGATGAAGATCGCGGGAAATTCCAGAAAATGGTGGAAAACAATCGTTCGAAAATCGCCGACGATACGGCGAAATTGGGCAAGTTGATCGATACGGATAATGGTCTAACAATTCTCAAAGAGATGAGCGACAAGCAAGCCGTTTTGGCGCCGAAGTATGATCAGCTTTATACATTGGCGAAATCCGACTCGAAGAAAGCGGTCGATTTTCTGTTGACCGATTTTGCTGCCGCGAATAATGACTATTCGGCGCAAGTCGAGGCTATGGGCAAACTTCAGACCGATGTCATGGATCAAACGGCTCAAGAGGCCAATGACACCTTTTTGGACACCCGCAAGACGGTGATTGGACTATCGCTCTTTGCGATTGCCGTCGCCGCGGTGATTGCACTGCTGATCACCCGTAATTTAGTCAAGCTGTTGGGCGGTGAGCCGAACTACGCCGCCGATTTGATGAAGAAAATTTCGAACGGTGACCTGTCGATGGATGTCGTGACGAAAAAAGGCGATGACAGCAGCTTGCTCTACGCCGTCAAAGAAATGGTGAGCGCCATGGGTGCCAGCATCGCCGACGTGGGGCGAGTGATGGGCGCAATGTCCCAAGGCGACCTGACTCAGACTGTAGAAAAATCTTATCCCGGTGTGTTTGGCGAACTGAAAACGTACACCAACGATACCGTATCCAAACTCAAGCAAGTGATCGAAGGCCAACGCAAAGTGGTGTTTGCCGCCAGCCACGGTGTGTTCGACCAACGGGTCGAGCTTGCCGGGCTGCAGGGCTTTCAGAAAGAGATGGGCGAAGGGCTTAACCAGCTTGTCGAGACGACGGGCGCGAGCATTGCCGATGTGGTGCGTGTGATGGGCGCCATGTCGGAAGGCGATCTGACCAAGACCATCGAACAATCCTACGAAGGATCATTCGCCGAGCTTAAGGACTACACCAATAGTACGGTGGCGAAATTGGCGCAAGTGGTGGCCGAAGTCAACGATAGCGCGGAGGCCTTGGCGAGTGCATCGGAACAGGTGAGCGCAACGGCGCAAGCCTTGTCGCAAGCGGCCAGCGAACAAGCGGCCGGAGTCGAAGAAACTAGCGCCTCGCTGGAGCAGATGACGGCATCGATCTCGCAAAACACCGAGAACGCCAAAATCACCGACGGGATGGCTTCCAAAGCCTCGCAGGAAGCGTCGGACGGCGGCGAAGCGGTCAAGGCGACGGTGGTGGCGATGAAGCAAATCGCCAGGAAGATTGTCATTATCGACGACATTGCTTACCAAACCAATCTACTGGCTTTGAATGCAGCGATCGAAGCGGCGCGTGCCGGTGTGCACGGCAAGGGCTTCGCGGTGGTGGCGGCCGAGGTCAGGAAGCTGGCCGAACGTAGCCAGGTGGCGGCGCAAGAGATTGGCGAGGTTGCCACCAACAGTGTTGAGTTGGCGGAAACAGCCGGTAAACTGCTGATCGAGATGGTGCCGAATATCAAGCGTACCTCAGACTTGGTGCAGGAAATCACGGCGGCGTCGGAAGAGCAGTCTTCAGGTGTCGGTCAAATCAACTCGGCGGTAGTCCAGTTAAGCCAGACGACCCAGCAAAACGCTTCGAGCTCGGAGGAGTTGGCGGCGACTGCCGAGGAAATGAGCAGTCAGGCCGAGCAACTGCAACAAACCATGAGCTTTTTCAAAGTTGAAATGACACACCACGTATCGGCGGCAAGGCCGGAGCAGGTGAAATCGACTTATCCCGGTACAACGTCGAAGCTAACGCGTGGTAAAGCGTCTAGTATTCGGCTGCCAAGCAGTCAGATAGCGAATCGCGATGGCGTGCCTAACGAAATGCACTTCACGCGATTTTAAAGAGCGGCCGGGCCTTCAATCGCGGCTTCGCTGCGCGCTTTGAAGGCGGTCCATTGTGGTCGTGAGAAGATACCGGCGTTTGCGGACAGGCTCGGCTATCGCCACACTCTTTGGTTAAGTGCAGCTCGCCGTTGGCTGCGGCCTAGTCAAAACGGTACATCGCCTTCGACGGTGGTTCTGTATAGCTTGCGGCGCATTCCATCGGGGCAGCCGGCGGCCAAATGCTGTACCGAACGGTTATCCCAGAACACCAGATCGTGCGGCTGCCATTGATGGCGATACACGTGTCCCGGCAGACTGACATAACTGAACAATTCATCCAGCAAGGCGCGGCTTTCATCCTCCGGCAGGTCGACGATGCGAGTCGTGAAATGCTCGCTCACAAACAGCGCTTTACGGCCGGTCTCGGGATGCACCCTTACCACAGGGTGGATCACAGGTTTGACCTCGGCGATTTGTTCGGCGCTTAAATTCGGTCGCCATGGGTTGCGCCGTTGCAGTTCAGCGTACTTTGCCAGGTAGGTATGCTCGGCACGCCTACCTTCGACCGCACGACGCAGATGCACAGGCAAGCCATCCCACAGCAGATGCATATTGGAGAACAGCGTGTCGCCGCCTTCCTGCGGCAATTCCTGAGCGTGCAACAGCGAGCCCAGGCTGGGCGTTTCTTTATAAGAAAGATCCGAGTGCCAGAAATGACCGGCATCACCGAGGCCAATTGGCGCACCGTTTTCAATAATATTCGACACCACAAGAATTTCAGCATGCTGAGCAAGCTGGAATTGCTTCAGCACATGAATCTGCAGTGGCCCAAAGCGACGGCTGAAAGCGATATGCTGGTCCGGCGTGATGCGCTGATCACGAAACACCAGCACATGATGGTCGAGGTGGGCCTGATGGATGCGTGCGAAATCCGCTGGATCGAGCGGCTGTGACAGGTCGAGTCCGAGCACTTCGGCGCCGAGTGGCGCGTCGAAGGGGCGAATCTGTATGCCAATCTGGTACGACCGGTCTTGGCTGTCGGCGGCAGGTCTAAATGTACGCGACGCGGTCGGCGTGGTAAGCGTGGAAATCGGTGAGTCGCTCATGGACCAACCCTGTCTATCGAGTTTAGAGGACTGTACAGCATAGACAAGCGGCGCAGTGCTCGCAAACAAGTAAATCAGCTATCGTTAGAAGCCAGACGGAAATGTCGGGCTGAGCGGCGCCCAGGTTTGCCTCGGGGGTCTTTCGTTTTATGATTTTGTTCGACGTTTCGGCCGATTAAATTATCTAAAAAACAATGTAAATGAAATTCTCATGCACCTCACAATGCGAGCTTACTTCTCGGAACAGAATCAGGATGCCTTAGCCAAACTCAAGGGAAGCTCGTCAGAGACGTCGTCGATGACATCGCACGGCCTTGCGTAGGTTGCACTGGATTGAATAAGCTCGAGGCGCGCCGTGTTCGTCTTATGCTCCAATCTATCCGCCATGTTTTTTTGTCTGACCACCGCAAATTTGAGCGTTCCCTCGCTAATCACACCATGCTCATCGTTGGCAGATACGTGGAATGTGGCGTGACGTGTACAGATTTGTTCGACCCAGCCTCTCAGCTTCAATCGCGCACCCGCAGGCGTCGGCGCGCAGTGCTCTATTTTTATAGAGGTCCCAACCACGGTTTCGCTGTTGATGTCTATATGTTCTTGCAAGGCTTGCATGCAGACTGCTTCCATCACTGCCACCAGGTAAGCCGTCGCGAAACCTTCACTGAGTAATTCCGAAAAATGCCTGCTATGTGGTAGCGTGGCGTATAGCTCGCGCGCGGTTTGACTTGCGGGAACAATATAAAATTGTTCAAAGAAGATTTCGCTAACACCTTGGTGGTACATAGGATATCTCTCAGGTTGGTCGCATTTAAGATCAACATAGAACTCATTTCATGCAGCACGCTCAAGCGCCAAATATCAACATCATGTGCGGGCATTTGCGCGACTATTTATCACGGCAACCTGCTTTCATCGATAAGTTCAATGTTCCGATTCATTATGGCGTAGATTGACAATCCAATATGTCAGAAGCAAGTATTGCGATTGCTGAACCTCTAGCCATCTTCGCTAGAAGCACCTTGTCTTCGGATGCTTTGGAATTATTGTGGTCAGAAGGTACGCGGTGACGGTGGATTGCTTGAAAATTTTGAACAGCGCGGTGCTTCTGAATTTGCGGAACCGGCAGGTCTGACAGGAGATGGGGCTGATGGCGAATGACGTCGGACTTGAGTTACTGTCCTTACATGTGCTGCGGCATAACCCACATATTGAGAATTCAGGCTGGCTTGCGGTAATATGGCCGGCCAGACCCAGGTCGACTCCGTAACGCGCGAACAGACGGAATGCCCCGCCAAAGTAAATCGGCACATTGAGGCGGATATAGCTTTCCAAAGGCGTGCATATTTATATGCGTAAATAGCTTGTTCTACGCTTTGAGTCACATTTCTTTGCCATCGTGTACTTAGGATTTTTCCACTCGACCACGCCCAAGCCGCACCTTGGAAAAGGCCTGGGCGGTCCCGCGCATAACGCCCTTCAAGAGGCCGGCACGAGCGGCAAGAAAGAGCAGCATCGCTGACAGTGTCGCCTCCCCGATGATGCGCGCCAAAGCCATGCCCATCGCACCATATCGGGGCGCCAGGTAAAGTGCCGCCAATAGATTAACGAGTCCGGATGTGACGCCGGCTACGGCAAGCGACTTATCTTTTTTTCTTGGAATAAATACGTAGAAGCCGACAAATTGATTGAGTGCCGCAAAGGGAAACATCCATGCCAAGCATTGCAATACAGCAGCGCTGGGCGTGAAAGCCTTGCCGAGAATCAGCGGCAACAGGAGTGGTGATAGCACTAAGGCGCCACAAAGAGCAAGTAGCCCGTAACCGAACAGTAAGATGGCGCCGCGCCGGGTCGTTTCATTCGCGCCTTGATGGTTACCTTGTGCAAGTTGCCGTGAGATAGTTGGAATAAAAACCTGTGCCGCTGGTCCCATAAGACTTAAGCCTATCGCGGCAAAGCGCTCGGCTGCGCCGAAGTAGCCAACCTGAGACGGTGTCGAGAGAAACGTAAGCAGATAGGTCGAGGAAGATATGAGAATGACCGACCCGGTGGAGTAACAGAACAACATAGTGGAGTCACGGATTAATTGCGTGATGCCACGCCAGCCGATTTTGGGCAACCCGATGTGGAAGAATGTTAGGCCGTAGGCGATCAAGGAAGTGATCACACCGGCGATCAACAGACTTCCCAATACCCAGGACGAATCCGCGGGGCCCTTGACGAGTGACAGAATGAGTACAAGACTCAGCACGAATCCGAGGAATTCCAGCATGATTGGCGTGCGGAACTGGTGGCGCCCCTGGAACAGCCAACCGAGATTTAAACCTGACACGATGCCCAACACCGTCGCGAGAATGCCAATCGCGGGCCGTTCTGACAGAATTGGCGAGCAAAACGTGGCGATCAGTCCAGCTACGCCGCCGAGTAGTCCTATCAATAGACGTGCGCTTAAATGCAGTGAAAATATCGAGTTGTATTCGACATGCCCCTGAGCTTTCGAAACTTCTCGCATGCCGACGAAGGTGAATCCATAGCTCACAAGCATCCAAACCACATTCATCAATGACATCGCTGCAAGCACGCGACCGTATTCAGTGACGCCTAATACATGTCCGTAGAAGGGAACTACGACGATGAGGTAGATGTACCTCATAATATATCCGCCGTAAACGAATGCCAGTATTCGTGTGTTTTCCTTTCTATTCATAACGGTTTCGGTCAAACCTCTCTGAGATACTGCACATGTATTAACGGGCTACGCGACTATGACGCGCGAGTGGATTGGAAATATAGCGAACTGCGTAATTCGCCAGTGGCGGATAGGGAACAAGACACAGGCAGGACAGCACAATCGTGCCAATTTTTTTCTTCAAAGTCCAAAACGGATTGGCGACGATCGAATGTACATAATTGCGCGACTCCAGTGCAGCCCAGCGCCAGCGCCTGACGAGAGGCGCACCGGAAATTTGCGCACAGAAAAGTGCCTTTTCGTAAGAAAAATCGTGGAATTGGGCGGGGAGCTCGACCCCAAGTCGGGAGCGTGCAGTCTGCTGCAAAATATTCCACCGAATCGAAAGCGCTTTAGGCATCTTTCTCATGTCCTCGGAGTTTGAAAATGCGACATCCAGAGCCTCCGAATGATGCACGCGGTAGCCGCCGAGCGAGTGGGGAATGGACGCGATCGGGCCAAGCAATGCGACACCATAAATGGCGTAGAAGTCTGCGCCATATCGTACTTCGGACGTTTCACAGATCGGAAAGATCTGGCGTAACGCGCTGACGCGATACGCATTGCCGGACCCTGGAGGCGAGGGATACAACCAGCCATTGAGCAGCAGCGGCCTACAGTCGGTCGGCGCGTCGGAATGCGGGATGCAAGCACCCGTTCGCTTACCGTTACTTGAAATAACGTCAATCCGAAATTGGACCTTCGCAAAGTCGCCGGCTTCGAACTGTTGCACAACTTCCGACACTGCGCTCGGATACAGGATGTCGTCCGCATCGAGCAGGATCGCATAGTCACTGTCGAGCTCTTTGATCGCCCGGTTATACGCCGATATTTGTCCGCCGTTGTCCTTGAATACGGTCGCGATGACTGAGCCATATGCTTCTATCAGCTTGCGCGAATTATCGGTCGAACCGTCGTCGACAACGAGCACCGTTGTCGACGGGTAATCCTGGGCGAGAGCGGAATCGATCGCGTTGGCCAGGAAGCGGTCGTAATTGTAGTTGCAGATGACGATCGTGACGGATTTCATGGTGTTGTCATAGTCAGCGGTAAAGTCGTAAATCTTCGTCGAACGACGCTGGTTCCGCTGCACGCGTGATCTGTGCAAGCTGTATAGCCGGCCTGCGAAGAGCGGGAAACAATAGTCTTGCTGGCAGAACTCGACCAAGCAGACCGTTTCTTGATACTGGACTGCAGACTATCACTCGATTTTGGGTGCGCTCTGTACGAAATCGCACCGATGTAGGAAGCGCGATGGAGGTTAAATTGGTGCGCTGTCCGTGCCTTATGCGTCGATTCGTTGAACACGACGTAGCCGTCTTTGTGCGGGGCGATCTGCAATCACTTTCGAGAGGTAACGTGTCGATGAAATGCAAACGCTCATCAGACGGTCGCAAACTGGATCACCACACGCTCCAAGTCATGCGCCAAGACGCCATCAAATCCATCCGCGGTGGCGCGCGAGTAGAGTCGGTGGCGGTCGCGTTTGGCCTGAGTCCGCGCACTATTTTTAGCTGGCTCGCGAAGTTTGCTGAAGGCGGAGAGAATGCCCTGCTTGCGAAGCCGATTTTTGGTCGTCCGCCAAAGATCAGCGGCGATGAAATGCGCTGGCTCGCCCAAGCTGTGCTGGAATATTCACCGCGACAATTCGAGTTCGAATTTGGCCTGTGGACCTTGTCGTTGATCAGCGAACTGATCAAGCGAGAGTTCGGGACATCATTGGCTCTCGCGTCGGTGAGCCGTGTCATGAAGCTCCTTGGTGTGTCGGCCCAAAAGCCGCTGTACCAGGCTTGGCAGCAAGACGTACAACTTGTCCAGGAGTGGGAAACTCGAATCTATCCAACGATCAAGGCGCAAGGTCGCGCCGAGGGCGCCACGATTTATTTTGCCGATGAAGCAGGGATTCGCTCTGCTTACTATACCGGCACAAGCCGGGCCCCAGTCGACGAAACGCCGGTCGTCGCAATGACTGAACGCGACTTCTCTTTCAACATAATTTCGGCAATCAATCCGCGTGGCGATTTCCGTTTTATGGTCTACGAAGGACCGTTGACCGCGCCGATCTTCAAAGAGTTCTTGACGCGTCTGATGATCGGCGCCAGCAAACCTATTTTTATGATCGTCGAGGGTCATTCGATCCATAAATCCAAGCTCGTCAAAGACTACGTCGATTCCTTGGGCGGGATGCTTAAGTTGTTCTACCTGCCGCGGTATTCGCGCCAATTCGACCTCGATGAGCAAGTCTGGCAAGACCACAAGTACTCAGTGAGTCGGCAACGTATACAAAATAGTGAGGATATAAAGAAGCGTGTCCTTGGCGCATTGCAGCGGATTGAAAAGCTACCTGATCTCGTTAGAGCTTTGTCCCGACAATCTGAGTGTGAATATGCGTCTAAGTGATGTTGCCTGCTAGAATCTTGTCCGATCCCGACCGTCCGCCCGTGTTGCTCGCCCAGACTGCCTCTACAGCTTTGCCGGCGGGCCTCAACTTGCCGGGTCTGGGCGCGATTCGGCTGGCCTCGCTCAATATGCCGCTGACCCCTACGGAGCACGCCGCGTTGGCGGCGGTGCTGACGCTAGGCACGCTTGACAACCTGGTGACTGCCCGGCGGGGCGATCGAATCACGCACACCTTTGATGGGCGGCACGCCGACGGCAGTCTCATTCCTGTGACACTGGTGTTGGACGGCACTGGCACGCTACGTCGCATGGTGCTTTATGCCGAATCCGATGCTGCCGTTCCCCACGCCCGTCTGGACTTGCACTTTGGTCTTCCACCCATGAATGCACAGTGGCTTGAACTAAGCAGGCTTCCGCTGAATCAACAGCAGCGCTCCGCCGCCACCGTGTTTGTCGCACACCTGGAAAAAAATGGCGTGCCCGTAGCTCAGCTCGAGTTGGACGCTCCCTGGCCGCAGGGGCCATCGGACGCCTGTTTGCGCGAGTTGCTGTGGAGCCTGGGCGCGCGTCTGGGCGACACGCTCCAAGCGCTTGCAGCGGCGCACGGTCTGACGTTGGCGCGCTTGAGCGCCGCGCCGCGCGCGGTGCTGGTGGCGTTGCTCAGCGGGTTGGCCGACGCGCGACAGTGCCTGCCGCTGAGTCTCAGTGAGCTGCGCCTGCTGCCGCCGCGCCTGAGCGCTCCGAGTATCGCGCAGGCCAGCGCTATACAACCGACACAAAGTGAAATACGCGGTTTCCTGAGCCAGATACTGCGGCACAGCGAGGCCAGTGAGTGCGGCGCGACCGGTACCTGGGGCCAGGCGTATAAGGGCGGCGCAGACAGGATTCAAGGCCAGTACCTGTCCCGCGACCGCTTCTCCGCTGCGTTGTTGCAAGCGTACCAGCAAACAAATCCAACGCCCACCGGGCAAAGCAGTGCGCGGGCGCTGCTGGCGCGGCTGGACGAGCAGATCTCGCCGGTGGACGTGCCGTTGTTACGGCACTGGGCGGGTGAGGCGCTTAGCCTGGACTCCGCATGGCTGAAGGCGCTGCGTCTGGGCCCGGCGCAACGGAAATACCTAAGCGCCGCGACCGGATTCCTCCCCTGGCTGCAAGCGCACGCCACTGAACTCGCTCAAACGTATGCGCAAGGCGAGCCGGGCGTGCAGCCTTCAGCCCCAGCGGCGATTAAGCTGGCTCAGCCGACCGTTCAACCCGTCAACCCTGTTCTGCGTGCGGCTGTCCAGAGCGGTCTGGAGCGCCTTATCGAGCTGGCCAACGTCGCTCCTCGAGAGGCTGGTTTAGGTCTCGCGCTCAATACATGGAATCGGCGTGCGGCGGCCTATGCCCGCTTCCTGCGGCAGCTTGAGTGTCGGCCGTTCACGCTCACGCTCCCGGATGGGCTGACGCCGACGGCGCAGGCTCGCACTCAAGCGCTGTTAGCCGCGCACGCCGCCGCGGCGGCTCAACCGCGCGGCGACCCCGAGACCTTGCTACGGTTTCAGCAGTTGCCGGGATTGGTGCAGGAAGCGATCGTGGCGCCGCTGGTCGTGCGCGATACAAACTTGCGACCTGTCCTGAACCTCCTGCATGATCTCGATTTATATGGAGGTAAAGTGCCTAAAACCTATTGGCCGCGCCTGCAAGGGCACAGTCTGATTCTACGACGGTGTCTGGAGCAAGGAGTCGCGGAGCTGTCCCTCGGCGAGCTCCGGCCGCTGCTGCATTACGCCGAGCAGCGGTGGGAGGGGGGCGAGCAGAGTCGCGTGATTCTGGCCCTGGCGGCGGCGTCGTTTAAGGCATTTAAAACTCAACTGGCTCCGTATCCTGGCTGGGTGACGCATTTGAAACCGGTCTACGATGCTTGTCATGCGGACACCTTTTCTCGCGCGACGGAGCCGCATCTAGTGCGCAACATGCAACGCTTGGCTGAACTTGACGGGGTGCTGGCGCCCATGCCGGCCGCAGAACGTGAAGATGCGCGCAATACCGTCCTGAGGTGGATCCGGCGGGAGGAGGGCGAGATGCCCAACGTCACCTATGATAGGGTTGGACAGGCGCTCGGCCGGGTCGAAGCAGATGTCTTCTGTGACACCGTACAAACCCAACTCAATATGATACTGACAGAATTTCAGCGTACGACGTTCACCGCCCTGCATAAGCAGGCACAGACTTCTATTAACATAGTATTGCTAAATAAATAATGATTAAAAGTAGACCTTACTTAGCTTGCCCGCGTGACTCACAATAGCGCATCAACCACGCAATTCCTGGCAGACCGCGAGACCCGGATTCCTTTTTTTGGAACGAGCGCCGTGCTTCGCTAGCAGCCTGGTATAGCTTTCAATCTGGTCAAGCACGGACCTTCGGGGAAACCTGTGATATTCTCTCGTGCCGCCCATGCTTGCTAAGAATTCGCGCTCCGCCGTGATTCTTTCTGTTGGACTTCGCTTTGCTCCATTTCTCCCTCAAAGATTCGCGCGCCTGTGATTCATGAACTCAGGCTCCTCGTCCTTTGTCCCTATTACCTAGAAAATATTCGATTTGGATCGATATGCTGATGACCAAAAATCCGCGAACTAAATCGAGAGTATTCGATTAGTCGTGCAAATTCCTAGCCGCGTAAGAATTCGTCGTTTGATAGGGTGAAGTTGGCCTTGGATAAATGTCATTATCGAATGACATATCATTGTTTATATAAATAAGGAGTACTAATTTTAATAAATTAATTTGAGTAAATTCTAAATAATTTTTACCCTTCGATATTTTGTCGATGGTGGAGAACTCTTTATGATGCAAAGAAGTAAATCGGAATCGTCCGTGACAAAGCGGCGGAAATTTCTCCGCCGCCTGACTGCTTTAAGTGGTAGTTATATTTTGACTGCCTGTGGTGACGGTGGAGGAAGCGCCTCCAGCGCCGGCAGCGCCAGTACTGCCAGCGTTTTGTCACCAGCCGTGACCGCTGCCAACGCGGTCGTTGCAGCGGCTTCGGTTAACAGCACCGCAATTCCACCAGCCACGTCTATAACCGATACAACCGGCGCAGTCTGGACCCTCGCTCATGGTTCCACTTATCGAAACGGCATAATGGTTGGCGGTGCCTATAACGTGACGCTAATTCTGTTTTATGGCAACAGTATCTATTGCGAGCTTGGTACCAGTCAGTTTTACAATTTTGTCAATTCTGCGTGGGTCGCCTGTTCGGATCCTCGCTTAGGCGGAACCTCTATTGACGGTACGTCGATTCCAGGCGCGACCTATATTATCGATAAGAATTGGGCGGTTTGGACCGTCGTGGGCGGTGTCATTTATTGTAATGGTGCTACCGTAGGCGATACATATAATGTTTCATTGCTGCTGTGGTACGGGGGCATGCTCTATGCCTGCGCATCGGGTGGCAATTTCTGGGTCTACTCGAATGCGAAAGTATGGGTTTCATGTAACGATCCACGCATCCCAGAGGCTGCTGTTGCCGGGACATTCTATGGCATGAATGGTCATTCCGATTATGCGTATACGCCTGCGCAAATTGTCAGTTGTCTGCAAACGCTTGGCTGCACGACGTATCGCATGGGATGCACAACTAACCCGGTGCAACTCAACGCTACGATTGCCATGGCGAAAGCCTTTCAAGTAGCGGGCTTAACGCTATTCGTTCTGATTGAGCAAGGGATGTACGACGTCAATGGAAATTTGTACACCAGCGAGAGCGTGGCTTACGCGCAAAACCAGGCAAGCGCGGCAATCATCGCCAATGCGCTCATGCAGTACGGCGTGACGATGTACGAATGTGGCAACGAGTTGACGCGTGACCCGGGGATCATTGTGAATACGACCTACGCTGGCGCCAATATCGTCGATTTCAAAAATGCCAACTGGCCTTTGATGCGTGGCGCGATGGGCGGCATGATAGC
>Ga0302315_10001874_pt1 | contig 20509 bp, 20 predicted proteins | sample III_Palsa_N3_1_FD_200532 | JGI IMG/M metagenome (GOLD analysis project Ga0302315, IMG submission 200532) | Peat permafrost microbial communities from Stordalen Mire near Abisko, Sweden - III_Palsa_N3_1 | ecosystem: Environmental > Terrestrial > Soil > Palsa > Peat permafrost | place: Sweden...
TAGTTGTGATGACGTGGCAATGGTGTTAGAATACCTTATGGCAACAAATGTATCGGCAGTACCGGTACCTGAAGACGAATATCCATCCGCATACCTTTCTTTTGGGTTCACACAAAGCGCTGCAGCGCTGATGGCAGAAATGAATCGCGGATTCAATAGCGACCATATCGGGTTCGCAGGAAACGGTTGTGAATCCATTCAAGGAGAAACTTTACTGGAAGATTGCTTAAAAAGGTATATCCTATGAACGAAGAGGTTGTTGTGATCGAATTGCTATTGGGTCTTTTTGCCCTAAAGGTTTTCAAGGGATATCTTTAAGCAGCGTGTCAGAAAGTGATATTTCGCCGGATGCGACTGAGTGATTGCTGTGTGATGCCGAGGTATGATGCGACATCACTCAGCGGAACCCGCAATAGAATATCAGGTTGCTGTGAAACGAATTTCTGATACCTGATCGTAGCTTCTTCGCCCATAAGGTTGTTCCTGATTTGTATCTTATCTAGTAAGGCACGGTGCGTAATACTTTCTACAAGCTCTTTAAAATGGGGTAGCTTTTCATAAAGGCTATTCAGCTTTTCTTTTGAAAATACTAACAATTGTCCATCGGTTGCGGCCACGATACCTTCATGGGAAACAACATCATCGGTGAAACTGTAAAGGATAGTGCAGAATTTATTTTCTTTAATGAAGAACTGTATAATCTCGTTTCCCTTTTCATTGGTGGATACAATTTTAAGAATGCCACTGATCACAAAGAAAAGCTCTTTAGCGGTCCTTCCCTCCTGCAGGAGTACTTCACCCGCTTTTACATCCCGGACGTGCAAATATTGGGTGATCACATCAAAATCAGCTTCGGGGATTTCCCTGGATAGGTTCAGGAATTTATGGAATATGGTTTTATCTGCTTCCATCATATTTAGTTTTGCGGAATGGGATCTCGTTGTAATTGGCTCGGACGATTTATTCCCGCAAAGATAGCGGATAATAGAGTTATCTCAATTGTCCCAAGAAGCTACCCCATTAAGGCAATCAAACTTTAGGAGGATTTTGAACAGGCCTGCTCGGCAAACCCAAAGTTTCTTCAGCCGGGCACTCCGGGTTGCTTAAATGTGCAGATTTAATGTTCATCTTTTGGCTCCTGAATGTCCAAGTTCACTCCTTCCTAACAAGCACTATTTTTAGTAGTAATAAATCTTCATTTTAGTAACGGAGTAACTTAATACCCTGGCATATTCTTTAATCTTTCCCTGGCTTTTCCTGGTTTGCAGCTGCCAGTTGCCCGAATTATCGATATTTTCATAAGTTAAAATGTTTTCAATTTGCAGTTCCCCTCGCGGGCTGTATCTATCTTCTTTCACACGAAGGCCTGCATCATTATAACCAAATGTCCACTTCACCCTAATAGTGTCTTCTTTTGCATGCCAGTAATCCATTTCTATTTTATTGCCCTTACTGTCATATTGATAGATGTTTTTGTATTTCAAACTGTCGCCATTTGAATATACATCCTCTTCAACATTATTATCTCTGTCATCATACTTGTACAGTGTTTTATTGGAATTTGTTTTATCAGGGCCAAACTCATGATCTGATTCTACCAGTTTTCCCTTTGCATCATATTTAAAAATAGTAGTTGCTTCCTGCGGCCCTGTTTCAGCAAAATAGTCTTCCTCTATTTTTTCGCCTTTTTCATTATATTTCTTAATCCATTTAGATACCTTCTTATCATTCTTATCAGTATAGCTTTCCTCCACTTCATTACCATTTTCATCATATAGTTCAGTGAACTTACTTGCAGGGGTCAATGTGTCTACTGTGCCTTTAGTAGCGTCTCCGTTGTATGACACTGATTCAATCCTTTTTACCTTGCCTTTTAAATGCTGTTCATAAAGACTGGTTTTTACTGTTTGTGCAAGGCATAATTGTTCAAATAATAGGCTGGCTATAAAAAGATAAAACTTTTTCATGTTGATAAATTTATTAAATGTAATCAATTATAAAAGGTGAAGGGGATATTCAGTTAATAAAATGAGTCAATATTTCGAAATTCAGGTTGTGCAAAACCAGTGAATGTAATCCGCAAACAATCGAAAAAAGCCTCAAGACTTCCATCTTGAGGCTTTTGACTTGCTTTGTGATACTTATGGGACAGAATTCGAACCAGGCTTTGATGGATTTAGGGCAATTGGTTGGAATTGTCGCATGCTAATTATGTGTATTGAGTAACGTTTATTTGACTGCACCTTTAAGATATTTGCCCGGCAAGTACCTTTGCCACGAACCGCGATATAGCTTCACCGACTTCAGCAGGAGCTTCTTCTTGTAAAAAATGAGCTCCCTTTACTGTGACCTCTTGCTGATTTGGCCATGCCCGGCAGAATTCCCGTTGTGCACCGATCAGAAATCCGGATGGATCCCCATTAATAAACAGCTTCGGTATTGGGCTGGTGGCAAGCCAGCGAGAGTATGAGTCCACAATTTTTGTAACATCTTCAGGTTGTCCCTCGATCGGCAGTTCTCTCGTCCATGTCAGCATTGGTTGGCGAGAGATACCAGGGTTTCTGTAGTAACGCCGATAGACTTCTATCGCTTCTTCAGAGATACCCCGGAGAGGCAAGAGATATTCAATGAAAAGGTTCTTCTGGAGAATCATGTCTTCGCCGGCCGGCGTGCGTTGTGCCTTGAAGAAGGCTTTTGTCAACTCCGGCCATTCGTCCCAAGACAGAAATGGCCGGACAATTCCTTCCAAATAAACAATAGCCTTGATCCGTTCTGGATGCCGCTGAGCCCATGAAAACCCAAGTGCAGATCCCCAGTCGTGGACAACCAAAATGACATTGCTTTTCAGACCCATTGCCTCGAGCCAAACATCAAGATAGCGTTGGTGATCTGCCAGCCGGTACGAACCGTCGGGTGCAGCCCCCGAATTGCCCATCCCAATCAAATCCGGCGCAAGACACCGTCCAAACGGTATAAGGTGGGGAATGATATTGCGCCAAAGGTAAGACGGGGTTGGATTGCCGTGCAGGAAGACAATCGGATCTCCTTCTCCCACATCAATGTAAGCCATGTCTGTATCAAGCACCGGGATTCGCTTTCGGTAAGAAGCATCTTCGGTCGAAATAGCAAGATCTTTCATATAAGAACTCCTCTTATTTTAGTAGTAGATTTATTTCTGTCAACTCGATGAAGCCCTTAATTCGTTATTAAGGCCTGATGATGGGAAGTAATTCGAAAGGTTCGATTTCAGGTTTTTTGAGATTGTTTTCTTTCTGTTGGCATCAAATATGATCGCTCTTTTGAAAGTAAAGCTCTATCTATTTACCCTTGTAACTGTTATGCGGTTCTATGAATTAGTTATATTATTCACAGATTATTAATAATGGGGGGAATAAAAAAGCCTTCAAATCCAATGACTTGAAGGCTTCAAAACTTGTTTGTGATCCCTATGGTACAAAACTCGAATCCGACTTTTGCAAATGATCTTAAAATGCTTAAAAATATTATTTAGGTATGGGAGTCTTTATTGGGGAGGTTCCTGCTGCGTCAGGCCTTCCCTAAACTTCTTAATGAGTTCATTGAACTTTATAAAAATGGCGTCACTCAATTTACCGGCATTTTTATTATATTCCTCTAGGCTGTTTTCAAAAATTTTAATTACCGGCTCTTCATATGCATCGTTTTCAAAAACCTGTATTAAATCAGGGAACTTAAATTCCTCCAATGTACGCACATAATGCCTTCTAACGGCCAATAAAATATTAGTCAGTGGAGATGCCTTCTCAAACTCCTGTTCCTTTTCAGGCTCTTCAGTAATGGTTTGTTCTTCCATTGCCAACAGTTTGGTTGCCAGCCTCATTTCGCTTACGTTCTTTCTATTGAAGAAGGTGGACAATACGTCCAAGAAAGTTTCTCCTTTGTTGTAAAGATTAAAACTGGTTTCTGCAACGCTAATAATATTGTAGTCAATGGCTTTGGGATTTAACTTCAGGTTCATGACTGACAATCGATCAGCCAACTTAGCTGGAGCATATATAAACCAATTGCATAAATTCAAATATCGATTAATATTGCTTAGGACCGCTTTTCTGACTGCAAAGAACATATTATCCCATGTGACAAGGAAGGGCTCGATCCGTAGGCCGAGTGCAGCGTTTACGTGATGTTCCCGACTTGCTAGGTATAAAATTGAACGGACATCGTTGTCGATAGACATTGAGGGGCGAGGCCAGTTTTTATAGGATAATTCAATTTCATAAGCCTTTTTTACTGCCTGAAAATTTTCATAAGGTCCATGATAAATGACGGTGATATTTAGCATCTCGTACATTCTCCTCAAACGTCGCGCAATAGTATAAGTGAATCCCGCATTGTTGTAGTCTGGAAAGTCCTCCATATCCAGCATCTCGTGAAACCAATCGGTTAATGAAAGGTCTTCCAGTAGTTTATGCGTTTTTACAAGATGTTTATAATAGTTGAAAAATACATTATTCGAGGATTTCAGCCGCTCTAGGATGGGTAAAGCAAGAAATCGTTCGAGTTTCAAGGCCTCTTGTATATGGCCTGCTACTTCTATCAAATAATCCTCAGAAGTAGACAATATTACATTCCCCGGAAAGCTCTTGATGGTTTCATATAGATTTCGAACGGATTTATAGTGAATTTCTTCGTAGTCTGACTCTTCAAATTGATAACAGACTAACCAAAGAAGAACCTGAGTATCAAAGTAATAGTGATGAATTTTCTTATTTAGGTACTCTTCTAACTTATCACTTCGGTATAGATTGGTAAAAAGCATGGCCGCGCCAATTTTGTTCAGGTATTCATTGCTCGCGCTCATTTCAAAAAGCTCATGAGTGATCCTGTCTGCATCTCTTTCTCCTAATCCCCGATTGGTCAAATGTTTTTTTAGATCTGCATAGATTTTCTTGAGAGAGTTCTCTGCAGACAGGGTTTGCCCTTCCAATTCATCTATATCAATTTTATAATTTTCCTTGTAGGCAGTAAGCAATAGGGATGCTATATTTTCGGACTCGCTTTCTAATTGCACTGAAGTAAGAATGGTCTGTATGCTATTCCGGAGAAGACTTTCACTAATTAAATTCGATTCGTACAGCTTGCTTATTTCACTGTGTTTTTCAACCGCCAACGAATAGAGTTTTTTCGTGGCATCAGTGACCAATGCCCCTTGCCCTTTCAACGCACTTAAGGAGTCTTTATAGATTTTGTCATCAGACAAGCTCGGTATCTGCTCACTTACCTTGGCTTTAACTGCCTCAAGCGTGGATTCTGGATTAGTATATAGAAATGAGATAATATAAGAATAGATAAACTGCTTTTTGATTTCTCCAGTTTGCTTACCGAGTGACAGCGCATCAAACAAGACTTTTGTCTGTTCGTCGATTTTGAAGAAATTTTTTTGCGACTTAATATTAAGCATCTCAAAAAGGGCCTCTTTCATTGCTGGGTAATCGTCGCTCAATTGGGAAAGGGCATTTCCATCGTATATTGTTAATTCGATTCCGTATTGAATCTCTGCCATCGTTTTCCATCCTTCCTGTTTTGAACGAGAGAGAGCTTGGTTATAGTAAAAATCAAGTTTAGTCTGATAACCATGTTTCGAGATGTTTTCCTTTGATTTATTTAAATCCTCTTTTAACTTATCTTCCAAATTTTCCTTCTGCACGGTGACTTGAATATTTTTCTTGACTGTATTGCCGTTTAATCGTATTTCAATATCTAACCCGCCGTCATACGGGCCATCGGTAATGAAGACCTCTTTTGTGCTATATTTAGCTTTTAAAAATGTCACTACGAATGCCCTGAACTTGGCAGCACTCAATGATGCAATAAGAAACCCTATCTCCTGGCGAACATCTTCCATATGATTGTGAAATATTACACAATATAATAATTATGATTCAATCCCCCCTTTTGTCTAGGCTCCTGTCAGCAAGATCCATCATTATGAGAAGATGCCATACTGGGCCGCAGCATTTTTTTCGTGAATCATGCAGTGTAAGGAATAGAATGAGGTCAGGTAGATTGCCAGCTTGGGGTTTCCGTTTAGGATTTGTGCGTTTGACGTCGCTTTGCAATATTCAATTATATAGGTGGTCTCGTCAATTAGGTTTTAGCACAATATTGATTAGTTGTTCAGGAGAAACAACTTTAATCCCCTCATATTGACTAAAAGTAAAATCCCTCGTATTGCCGGTAACAATATAATCCGCCTGGGCGGTGATGGCTAATTCCAAAATCCTATTATCTGGATCATCTTGGATTACGGTAAGTTTGACAGATGGGATATATTTTATAGAAAGCTCGTAAAGTTTATTGATTACGATTTCCGCTTTGGCAACAAACTCAGGGTACTTTCTGAATTTTTCCCTGCTTAATACCTCAATATATTCCTTAAAAATATCGGCAGAAGTACATACAATTACTTTTTTTTCAAAAACCAGATTGTATAATATTTGGCGGGGAAAACTGGAACCTATTAAAGCAGAGACGATTACATTGGTATCAATGACTATCTTTTGCATTTCGGGCGGCATTAATTTCAGCATTAATATCCTCTAAAGTAAGCTGAGAAAGGCCCGTCCTTTCGGCAATATCATTACATTGGAGTAGAGCGTCCTTTACATAATCAATGCTTAGTTTTTCCTTCAAGTCACGGAAAGAAATGGTATCGCTGGTAAGGCCCAATTTGGCATATTCAAATTCGTCAATAGGTACATTCAGTAGCTTCATAACACTATCGTTTAATGCAATATACGTCTTTTTTTTGATGTCTGGAAGCTCCTGGGAGGCTGGCTCACAGAGATTTAGCGGCAAAAGCAACCGCTGCACGAATCTGGTTTATAGTTAGATGGGGATGAGCTACGAGAACATCATTCAGGCAGTTGCTTTTTGCAAGAATATCAAGCACTTGCACCACGGTGACATGTGTCCCTTTTATGACAGGCTTTCCCAGCATTACCTTGGGATTTATTTCTATATGTTGGCAGGGAAATATCATCTAATATTCTTCCTAATAAAGGTAAAAAATTTAAACATACGGTTAATGGATTTATTGATCAGAAAATAAGCTGTTCGAACCTATAAAAGCACTGCAGGGTACATCAATATGGGGGCTTCCCGTGCTTTTATAGGTTCGGACGGCTTCGCCAAGGCGATCCTAGCGCTCAGCTATATTCCCTAGCTGATCGCCGCGGCTGCTTATTCCGCAGCCTTTTTCCCGCCACCCTTCCGCCATGCGCCCGGCAGTGCTGCGCGGGGAGGCCGACGAAGGAGGCCGTCGCGCAGCTACCTGCCGGACGACCTTAGTTGTTGTGCCGGAGCGAAGCGGAGGCAAAATCAAATAGACAAGCTGCCGGGCGCCTGCGGGTGGCGGACAAAATGAGGCAGCGGGTGGACTGAATACGTCTACATGGAATGGCCGACGAATGCAAGTAGTGGAGTGACCCGGACGACCGATGTGAGCGCAGCGAACGAGGGAGTAGGGAACGTAACGGATTGCATGAGGAGGGAAAATGGAATGTAGAGGTATGAAGGACACAGGAGCTGCCCGAACGAAGGTGCCCGGAGCGCAAGAACTATGACAGGCCCGCGCCAGCGGCCTCCGGCGGTGCAGATCTTGGGAGGCCGCAGGCCGGACAAGTTCTGCACCGGCCTGGCGTAGTTGTTGCCGGAGGGTGCCGCAGTGAGACCGCTTTTCCCGGTGTCTTAAGTTTCTTGACGTTCTTTAAATCAAATTTTTACCGGAATTTAAAGGGTTTATCTTAGCAGGAAATAGGAAACCTAATAGATTGTCAGAGTGCCTTTTTGGCAAGTTTTTGAGCTATATGATATGGGAGTTTCAACGGCCCCCAATCGACTTATATATTATCAGAAATATAGTATGTGCCACTTTAGGACATCTTGCGGGGTTTCTGTGGCACTGAAAATAAGTGGCATTCAATCGGTATAACTCGCTAGGGGCTTCATCGGTTTTTCCTTCGTAGAATTAAGGTCAAAACGTCAGTTAGTAATGTCTTATTAGACCTAATTCCATTCTGTATAGGTAGGCAATCAAAAAGATTAATAAGTTTGATGGTTGCCTTATCTGCAACTGTGCGTATGGAAAAAGAGGGGTTGGAAAATGATAATCCGGTATTCTCCGATCAGGAGAATACCGGAGACAAAATAACACCGGAACGAGCCCGGGCGATATTGCAAAAACATGGACTGGAAGTAAGTCTGGAACAGGCTGACGCGATCATGACCTTCCTCCGCAGGCTCGCTATTCTTACATTACCTCAACTATTTGACAAATGAAAGTAGCTGATTTGTATGTCCGCGTATCCACGGATGAACAGGCTGACAAAGGATATAGTCAGCGTAACCAGGAGGAAGTGTTGCGCCGGTATTGTGAAATCAATGCAATAACGGTTCGAAAAGTCATATTTGAAGATCATTCAGCCAAGACCTTTAACCGTCCGGCATGGGCCTCCTTCCTGAAAGGGTTATATAGGTATAAGGGTCAGACGGACCTCGTGCTATTCACGAAATGGGACCGGTTCAGCCGCAACGCGGCTGACGCTTATCAAATGATCAACAAACTAAGAAAGCTAGGTATTGAGCCTCAGGCGATCGAGCAGCCGTTGGATTTGACTATCCCCGAAAATAAAATGATGTTGGCCTTTTATCTGGCGGCTCCGGAGGTGGAGAATGACCGGAGGGCGTTGAATGTTCTGCAAGGTATGCGCAGGGCAAAGAAAGAAGGCCGCTGGATGGGCGGAGCCCCAGTTGGTTATATCAATAGGATCAGAGAAGATGGAAGAAAATACATAGCGCCGAAGGCGCCGGAATCGACAATTATGCAATGGGTGTTCGAGCAAATCGCTATTGGGATACTTGCTACCGAACAGGTGTGGAAAGAGGCCAGAAATAAAGGTCTTAAATGTAGCAAAAACAACTTTTGGGTGGCTATCCGTAACCCTGTCTATTGCGGAAAGATATTCGTGCCCAAGTACAAGGATGACGAAAGCCGCTTTGTACAGGGTCAGCATGAGCCGTTAATTTCCGAAGTCCTGTTTTATGATACCCAGGACGTGCTGGATGGGAAAAGGAAAAAACAACGAACCAAGGTCGTCGCCGACGACCAAATACCCTTACGAGGTTTCCTGATTTGCCCACGCTGCGGCCGGATGCTAACAGGAAGCGGTTCGAAAGGTAGGAAAATCAGATACTACTATTATCACTGTAGTTCAGCTTGTGGCATACGGTATCGGGCCAATTATGTCAACGGCGGGTTTGAGCGGGAGTTGAAAAAATACATTCCTCATCCTGCCGCAACAGAGCTATACAAAAACATAATCCTTGAAGCCTGGAACGCTGAGGCAAAAGATCAAAAACAGCAAAAGAAGGTACTGATCGTTCAGATAGGAGAATTGAATACTCGTATCACGAAGGGAAGGGAGTTGTTACTGTCAGATGATATCGACGCTTCAGACTTCAAAACGATCAAGTCGGAATGCGAAAAGCAGATCGTAACACTGGAGGCCCGGTTAACCGCAGCAACAGAACAAAAGGAAGATATTGCCCCGACACTCTCGAAGGCCGTCGATAACCTCAGCCATCTTGACGAAATCTATCAAACCGCGACGACAATAAAGAAACGTCAAATAGTTGGTTCGATCTTTCCGGAAAAACTGACTTTTGATGGCGAAAATTTTCGAACCGCGCGGCTGAACCAGGCAGTTCAGTTAATATACAGTCTGGACGAGGCCTTTAGACAAAAAGAAAATGGGACAAGCGATACTTTGATCGACTTGTCCCATCTGGTGAGACCGCTGGGACTCGAACCCAGGACCCATACATTAAAAGTGTATTGCTCTACCAACTGAGCTACGATCTCATCCCTTGAATAAACGGCGTGTACGAATACGCGCCATTGTTTTGGGAGTGCAAAAATAAATGAATTTCTTATCTCAGCAAATTTATTTGTTTGCTATTTTGAATGAATCCAGTGTGAATGTGTGTAGGTTTGTTTTGTTCGGCCATGGAATCACCTATTTTTGCTGGATTGAACAATGCATAGCTTATGGGCATATTTGAAGGTAAAAACGTGGTGATCACGGGAGGGAGCGACGGGATAGGAAAGGCTTTGGTGGAACAATTCCTGGAATCAGGGGCCAAGGTGGCTACCTGCGGCAGGAGCGCGGATAAGCTCTATCAGTTGCAGCTAAGGCATAGCAATAGGTTTTTGCATACAATGGTCGTGGATGTGCGCAGCGAAACCGAATGCCGTGAATTTATGGAATCGGCCATCCGGGACTTTGGGAACATAGATATATTGATCAATAATGCCGGTATCTCTATGCGGGGCCTGTTTCAGGATACGGCGCTGGACACGTTGAAGACGGTTATGGATGTTAATTTCTGGGGAACTGTTTATTGTACTAAATATGCCTTGGACAGCATTATAGCGCGGAAAGGTGTTATTGTAGGAGTATCTTCGATTGCAGGTTTCAGGGGACTGCCGGGCAGAAGCGGGTATTCGGCTTCCAAGTTCGCCGTAAACGGTTGGCTGGAGGCCCTGCGCACGGAGTTGTTGCCCACCGGAGTGAACGTGATGTGGGTGTGCCCGGGATTTACCGCGTCCAATATACGTAATGCAGCATTGAATGAGGCGGGGCAAGCACAAGGGGAGTCTCCTCTCGAAGAGGAGAAGCTAATGACTGCTGAAGAGTGCGCCAGACATATCGTCCGTGCCATAGAGAAGCGGAAGAGGACGCTCGTGATGACTTTTCAGGGAAATGAGACCGTGTGGGTCAATAAGCTGTTACCTGGCCTGGCCGACAAGCTGGTGCACAAATTTTTCTTCAAAAAAGGCAAGCTGGTTAAATAAAAACGGGAGCACGGGCAATGGCGTTGATTACCCTTACATCAGACATAGGGCACCAGGACTACCTGGTGGGCGCCGTAAAAGGCCAATTGCTGGGGGTAGACCGGACTTTTCAATTGGTAGACATTACGCACGCCCTTTCCCCCTTTAATTACCCCCAGGCGGCTTATGTATGCCGGGGGGCCATCCGTCAATTTCCACCCGGTACGTATCACCTGGTATTGGTCAACCTGTTCGATGTTCGGCCCGACTACCTTTTAATGGTCCGGCACCAGGGGCAATATATTGGCATTGCCGACAATGGGCTCATCACGATGATATTGGAGGAAACACCGGAATTAGTGGTGGCATTGCCCTTGCAGAAGACAGCGATAAAAAATGCCTTGTATTGTACACAGGTATTTGGCAGGGCCATCCTTGATCTTGAAAGTGGGAAAACACCCGAAGAGATTGGGGATCCGGGTGTGTCCATCCAGGTGAAGAACCCTTTGCGTCCCCAGTTGGGAAATAATTGGATGGAGGGTCAGATCATTTTTATAGATCATTTTGAGAATGTGGTCGTTAATATCAGCCGTGAGGAGTTCGAAGAACAGCGTAGGGGCAGGAGCTTTAAGATCGTTTTCAAGCGGGATGAAGTGATTGATAAGATCAGTGAAACCTATGCGGATGCCGGGGAGGGGGAAAAACTGGCTTTGTTTAATGCAGCCGGGTACATGGAAATCGCGATCAACAAGGGCAATGCGGCCGGCCTGTTGGGATTGCAGGGATTTGCGGAAAAGAGCTATTCCCAGAACCAATACCTCCAAAACAGGCTATTTTACCAGTCTGTAAGGATATATTTCGAATAAAACGGCCCCCAATAGTCGCAAATCCGTATTTTTTTTATTATTTTGAGGGACTTTAAAATCTGTATCCTCTATGAAATCTATCCAAATAGCCGTAATTGCTATTCTCGCAATGGCTGTGATCAGTTCTTGTACTAAAGAATATGGTTACCTGAAGCCCTACAATTCCACTGATTCAACAGGTACTGGCAAAACAACTACCCCTCCGGGAGGAACAGGTGGGACTGCCGATTCTACATATAGCGGAACGGTCACCAACAACTATCAACCTGATTCAGTAGGTTCCAAATGGACTTATCAGGTACACCAGGTCTTTAACTTCGCCAATTCCACGTACGCCCAACAGGATCCCGCGGCCGTTGCCATCATCGGGGGGATTGTGATTGATACGACGATCACCTACAATGTCCAGGCTTTGGGTACCACCACTCCCATTAACGGCCTGACGTATCAGAACTATTCCAATGATTATTACGGAGGCTTGTATGCCCCTGCGGTGGCCAATTCCAATGGTTCTTATACTGGGGTGGACCTCGTATGGGAAGTATTATGGCTGGGAGGCAGCTCCTTCGGAGGTTTTTCTCTCAACAATGATACCCTGGTGTACCTGAAGGAACAACCCTCCGGCACGACCTGGAGCGAGCAGTCGGTGATTGTGGATGGTTTCGGAGACAGCGATACCTCTAACTACACATTTACGATCAAGGCTACCGGGCTGACCAAGACGGTGAACAATATCAATTATCCGAACGTAATACAAGTGGAATCCAAAACAGTCCCCAGCTCTATCGCATCATATGCCAGCCTCTTTGCTTCTTCCGGTGTTGACGTATTTACGACAACAGAATATTATTATGCGAAGAACGTCGGGCTGATCGAAGAGGATTTGAGTGAACCATTTATGGGCGTGACGATTAATGCAACATTATTATCTTCGAGTATTAAATAGGGATTGATAATGAAAAACGGTTGCTTGCTTCTTGTGATGATTACTGCAGGATTGTGTTCCTGCAAAAAAACTGACTCTTCCAACGGGAATACGGTTTCGGGTACTTTACAACCCGTTACGGTGGGTTCCTCCTGGAGCTATCAGGTCTCGGAGAACTTCAGCCCGTCCAGTTCCCAATTGCTTAGCGAGGCGGCTCTATTGGGATATTCCTTCCCGGCCTTCGATACTTCTTACACGGTGAATGTGAAGGCCATCGGTGCCGATACAATCATTAATGGGATGCAGTATGCCATTTTGCAGCAGGATTCCACGGTGGGTAACAATATTTATTCATCCCGGGAGGATACCAATTATTACGGTATTGGGATTGTTCCCGATTTTTCTATTACGGATAATTTACAGGCAAGTACAGGGACCCTTCCCCTCCTTTACCTGAAAGATCAACCCGCCGGAACAACCTGGGTCCAAAGCGTAATAGGAGCGGGGTCAACCCCGGGTACCTATGACACGACCGTATACACGCTCAAGATTATTGCTACAGGCCTCTCAAAGGCAGAGAATGGAAACACCTATTCGAATGTGATACATGAGCAGATCACGGTCCTTCCCGGTGGCCTGAGCGCCATCACCAGTATACCCGGTTTTCCGACCAGCCTTGATCTGTCGATTACCGGAGACTATTACTTCGCAAGAAATGTGGGTTTGATAGAGGTGGATGTGAATTCGCTCCTGTATGGTTTGAGTTATACGGAACAGATAACGGCGTCATCCATCAAATAAGTAGTTATTTAGTAAAGCTACTCTTCATTTTACCGAGCAGGTCGGTTTCAATCATTTTCTGCGCCAGGATGATCATATTCTTAAAAGCCATGGCGTTAGAGATCCCGTGACCGATAATGACCGGTTTGGAAATGCCCAGTATGGGTGTGCCGCCGTAATTTTCATAATGGAAGCGCCGCAGGTACTCATCTGAACCCAGGTTCCTGGCTTCGGCAATATCGTAGATGGATTCAGCCAGTTTCAGAATGACGTTTCCGGTAAAGCCTTCGCATACCATGACATCCGCTTTGTCCCTGAAAATATCCCGTCCTTCGATGTTTCCTATGAAGTTGATCTGCGTGCATTCTTTTAACAGGGGATAGGTAGCCTGGCAGAGCAGGTTGCCTTTGCCTTCTTCTTCCCCGATATTGACCAGTCCGACCTTGGGATTGTCTATATGTAGGATATGCTGGGCGTAAAGGCTGCCCAGAATGGCAAATTGCAGGAGATTTTCAGGTTTGCTATCCGCATTAAGGCCCACGTCAAGGACGATGCCTGCGCCCCCTTCCAATTTGGGCATAATGGTGGAGATGGTAGGGCGCAAAACGCCTTCTATGGGCTTGATGTTATAAAACGTGCCCACCATCATGGCCCCGGTATTTCCGGCGCTGATAAAGGCGTCTATTTCTCCCCCTGCCAGCAGCTTAAAGCCCCTGGCGATGGAAGAATCAGGCTTTTCTTTCAGGGCTCTTGTAGCGTGTTCCTGCATCCCGATCAGCTCGGGGGCATGTACGATCCTGATCCTTTCGGAAGGGCCGGAAGGCAGCAGGGCACTGATGTCCTGTTCGTTTCCTATAAGGGTCAAATGAACAGCATTGTCCGATGATTGGAGGAACTGCAATACGCCCTTCACAGCTTCCTGCGGAGCATAGTCACCTCCCATCATGTCAATTCCAATGTGCATCAACAGTCCAGTAAAACGATTAATACGACGATTCCTTCCAGACGGAATTTGCGCCGTAGTGCTTGTTGAAAAGCCCTACGACGCAAAACTGTTCATTTCCAGACTACGCTTTGAGGGGCGCCTTTTCAGCAACCAGCTTGCCTTTGTAAAACAGTTTGCCTTCACTCACATGAGCGCGATGGCGTACATGAATTTCGCCGGTAGCACTGTCCTTGCTCAAGGTCACGGTCTCAGCAATATAATGGGTTCTCCGCTTAGCACTGCGCTGCTGAGAGTGTCTGCGTTTAGGATTGGGCATAGCTCTGCGATTTTATTGTTTTTTAAATTTATCTAATCCCTTCCACAGGGAATTACTTGACTTCTTATCCAATTCGCCTGCACCGTTCTGAGGATCCATGTTGGCCAAACGGGCCAGCACCTCCTTGTTACAGTGCGGACCTCCGATCTCACTTTCTGCGCACATGCGTTGCATTGGCATGCTCAGATTAATGAACTCGTAGATCCAATCTTTCACATCAATATGGCTCTCCGTCCTGGAGATATAAAAGACATCCGGATCAGCTTCCTGCTCATTCATCCCATCCGGGTTGTCGACCAGTTTGATCAGTAAGTCAAATTCATCCCACAGGTCCAGCGGGAGGTCGTTTCCGCAACGGTCGCAAGACACGTCCGCCTTCCCCCCCACTTCGAATTTTAGGATCATAAAGGAGGCTTTCTTATCCAGCGACAACTTCACTTCCGCCCTTATTCCCTTGAAATCCTGTGGACCATACTCTTCAAAAAATGAATCATCGATCTGGTACCGATATTCATGAATACCGGGTTTCAAACCCACAAACGCTATTTCATAAGCCCGGCGATTACTCATCGGTAGTTTTTAAAGAGTTTGCAAAGGTAGGGAAATCCAAGGGAAACGCCGAATATTTTCTAGATTCTATTCCTATTTAAAGGTAAGGATAATCCGGTTCGCCGCCTTTAATTATGGGCATAAAAGGCCATGATTCTCAAGGTCTGACGGACACAGCCCGGGTCAAATGGGAAGCTTTGGTTCAGGGATATGGTCAGATAATGGAGGGATCGGCTTACTTTTATTGATATGGTAAAGTATAGAAGGTTGCTGATCCTGGTGGCTATTTTCCTATTCATGACCTGGTTTGGCAGCCACCCTTACTGGGTGGAAAAGTACTATAGCACGGGCCTGTACCCCTACCTCGCGGTATTGTTGAGGGGGCTGTTCTGTTGGATTCCCTTCAGTATGGGGGATGTATTTTACCTGGTCGCGGGGATATGGCTGTTCGCAGGCTTAGTGGTCCTGATCCGGAGGCTTATTAAGCGGGAATGGGACGGAAGACAGTGGCTGGGCTGGGGGAGAAGGATGCTGGAGGCGGTATTGATCATCCTCATTGTCTTCAATGGCTTTTGGGGGCTGAACTACAACCGCCTGGGTATTGCCTACCAGCTAAAACTGCAGCCTGAAAATTATTCGGAGGCCGCCCTGCAATCTCTTATAGATACGTTGACAATCAGGGTCAATGAGAACAGGCTGGCCATCGGGAAGAACAAGGCGACCACCCGCCAGGTCATTTTTCCGGAGGCCTATTCAGCTTACGGACAGATTGATACGACGTTTTCATTCCTTCATTACCCGGTTCGTTCCGTGAAAGTTTCCCTGTATGGTACGCTTGGAAATTATCTCGGGTTCCTCGGCTATTACAATCCGTTTACCGGGGAAGCCCAGGTAAACAATACGGTTCCCCGGTTCTCTATTCCTTATACCACCTGCCATGAAATGGCCCATCAACTGGGGTATGCCAGTGAGAGTGAAGCAAACTTCGTAGGATACCTGGCGGCCGTACATTCGACGGATACCCTTTTCCGTTATTCGACCTATTTTGATCTGTTCACCTATGCCAACAGGGAGATGTTCTTCAGGGATTCAACGGCGGCGAGGCAGAATTACAAAAGGCTCGATACCCTCGTCAAAATGGATTACAGGGAATTGGTTCTTTTCCTGCGGGCGCACAGGAATCCTTTGGAACCGGTACTCAACAGGATGTACGACGGCTACCTGAAGGCCAATCACCAGGCCAAGGGCATAGAGAGCTATGATGAAGTGACGGGCTGGCTGATGGCCTACGGCAAGCGATATGGCCGCTTGTGAGCGGGCGATAGGTTGAAGAATTTAGCCTATCGCCCGCTCACGGCTAACGATGGGCCTTCGGCCGAGCCGGCCGGCCAGTGGCCGACCCTGGAGCGCCCTGCCGCCTCTAAAACTTATTCTTCCACATCATGCTTTCCACGGGCCGGTCGCCCTGGCCGCTATACTTGGCGCTGCCTTTATTGTTGTATTTGACGTTGACTTCTCCGTCCACGGGGAAATAGATCAGTTGCCCGATGGGCATGCCCCCATAAACGCGGACAGGTTGTTTGACCGAGATTTCGAGGGTCCAGTTCCCGCAAAAACCGACGTCCCCCTTTCCTGCAGTGGCATGGATGTCGATGCCGAGCCGTCCCGTAGAGGACTTTCCTTCCAGGAAAGGCACATGGGCATGGGTTTCGGTATATTCCAAGGTTACGCCCAGATAGAATTTATGGGGTTCCAGTACAATGCCTTCCTCCGGGATCTCAAAAGGGGTAATTGTATTGTGCTTTTTGGCATCCAGTATTTCCGCGTCATAGGTGGCCAGCCATTTGCTCAGGTGCACATCATAGGAATTGCTTCCAAGGCAATCCGCCTGGTAAGGGGAGATCCTGATCGTACCTTTTTCCATTTCTTCCAGTATGCGCTTGTCAGACAGTATCATTCCCTTGAATTTGAAATTGAATTTGATAATCCGGATGCGAAGTTCGAGCTTCGGCCATCGTATTTCACCTGAAGGATGGGACTTTTTTATCAACAAGATATTAACGAGTGTACGCGTCTGGCCATTTGGCAGATAGATGAGCCTGCCGATTTTTTTCTGAGGCATGTGCCCCTGCAACGGGAAATTTCACATCCCCATAAACGCCTGCAGCACCTGGCAGGGCGCTACCTGCTCCGTTACCTGTTTCCCGATTTTCCTTATAAGGACATCCTCATTGCAGACACGCGAAAACCTTATGTCCCCGGCGAGTCTTTTCACTTTTCGATCTCGCATTGCGGAAATCATGCAGCCGCCATCGTGAGTACACGGGAACGCGTAGGGATTGATATTGAAACATTTACCCCACGGGTAGAACGCATCCTGCATAAGTTCTTAAGCCCCGGGGAGCAGTCTTTCCTGGATACGGAACATCCGCTCCGCCAGGCCATTGTATGCTGGGGAGCAAAGGAAGCCATCTATAAATGGTATGGGGAGGGAGAGATGGATTTTATCAGGGACATGCCCCTGGAGCCATTTTCCCTTGAGGAACAGGGGAGTTTGATATGCCGGTTCACCAAAACGGGCTCGCTGCAGGTTTTACCCCTTTGTTACAAGCAGTGGGCGGATATGGGATTGGTCTACCTGGTTACGGAGCCGCAGTGACGGCCGTCGCCAATGGCGGCCCGCGCCCGGTCGCCCGGCCTATCCCAGTAAAAGCTCTTCCTCTTCGTCATCGAGTCTCAGGTCCACGGAATCGCTTCCGGCTATTCCTTCTATGGAGCCCTTGATATGCGCGGCATTCAGAAGGACTTTTTCGAGTTGTTTTTCCCTGGCTTTCCATAATTTTTCCATCGCATCCCGCTCCCTTTGAATGGAAAGCTTCATGGACATGAATCCTTCCCTGATGGCCTTCCATTGTTCTCCGAATTCATTGCTCGTCAGGTAATCGTACAGAAGGTGCATTTTTTCCCCCCGGTTTTCCTGGGATCTCCCTGCATTATATACCTTGACAATGCCATCCCTGAGCACCAGGGCCAGGAACTTCACCTCGGAAAACGTACAGATCCAAACTCCATCCCTTTGGCCAAAACGTTCCATATCCTTGGGCATGGCGTGGGTGACCAGGATGGCGATGTCTGCGCCCAGGTGGCGCATATCGGCTTTCAGCTTCTCTATCCAATCCTTGGAGAAGTCTTTCGTTCGTTTGCTTTCATAAATGATCTTGCCACAATCCTGCCCAAAATTATTTCGTACCAGTTGGATGCAATCCGCTCCCCTGACGCCTTTTCCGACTTCTTCTATGCTATCAAAGGGAAAAGTGGCCCTCAACATTTCTTCTAAAGCGAGTTCCTGGACCTCTCCCTGGAGTTGCATGGATCCTTGCTCCGCCTTGCGCTTCATCTCTTCGGCGAGTTTTTTCTGGTCGTCCAGTTGCTTCTCTAATTCCTTCATGCGGAGCTGGTATTCCGTTTCCCTGAAGGCGATCTTGTCCAGTTCTTCCTTACGGATCTTGTCGCCCAGTGCGCTCCTTTCTTCCAGCAGGCGACGTTGGAGATGCAGTTCCAACTCCTGTTCTTTATTTTTTAATTCCTGTTCTTTTTGCAGGAATTCCATTTCCTTTTGTCTGGAAGCTTTTAGTTTCTCTTCATTATCCTTGTTGGATTGCTGTAACAGTCTGAGCTGGTTTTCAAAGTCGCCAGACACGCTCTTGCGGATATCCACCTCCAGCGTCTGCTGTAAACGGGTCTTTTCTTCCTGTAACTGGCGGCCCATCTCCAATTCCTTTTGCCGGGCTTGCTGCTGCCAGTCGCTTTCCTTGCGGGAAAAGGCTTCCTCCCGCTTCTGGATCTCATCGTCCTTCTGCTTCTTATAAGTCAGCATTTGTTCCCTGAGCTCCTTTTTATACTCCTCCGACACCGCTTCTTCCATGGGGAACTTATGACCGCAATGGGGGCATTTGATCTCTGTTGCCATCCGCTGTTTTTTGTAAAAGTATACATATTTAAAGTGCCTTATGCGATACGCCGTTTTGCTGTATATTACGTTTTATGATACGGATATTATGTATTTGGGGTATAGCCACGTGCTTCTATGCCCATTGCAGTGCACAATCTTCATTCGATCCGGATTACCGCCCTTTTAAAAGCCATTCCAGGATTCAGGACAAGGATTTCTACTTATTCACCCTGATGGAGCAACCCATCGTGGGGAAAGTGCTGGAGGAAGATACCCTTTTTAGGCGCCGGATGGATGAATTCCGGGAGTTGCTTTCGCGGATGGAAAATGACCCCCATCGCTCTCCACAGATGTATGCCAGGGAATTCTTATGGACACCGGAAGAGATCGCTGCGGTAAGCAGGGAATGGGCAAATATAGAGCTGCATGAGCCTTCGGCGGTGCATTACCTGGCGCAAAATCTTCGCAGGTCCGGCTATTGCATACAATATGCCGGATCGTCCGATACGACTTTACTCAGGAAGGCCTGGGAGGATGCCGTGAATGCCACCGACAAGGTTATTCTCAATTATACCACGAACAAGGGATTTCGATATGCAGCTATAGATTCTGCGACTTTTTCACCGGAGTCGGGGGCCGAACAGGAAATGCTGGGGGAGACCCTTGCATTGCTCTGCAAAGAAAAAGATAGCCTGCATCTTTTTTTCCAACCGGGCCTGCATCTGGCCCTTGGGGTCCTTTTCATCAACAACCGGGATGAAGCGGCCCGCTTCGAGCCCATGGATAGTACCAACAGGAATGCGTACGCACGGATACCAGGTACGTATTGGGCCAGGTATCCTTATTCGGTGATCCTGATCCCCGGCGAAGGTCCGGAGAATGACTGGGCGATCAGTCCGATGGGGAAATACCGTTGCCAGTTGGGCGCCGCTGCATACCGGCAGGGAAAGGCGCCCTTTATCATGGTGTCGGGCGGATACGTTCATCCTTTTCAGACCCCTTATTGCGAGGCGGCGGAGATGAAGACCTATCTGGTCAGGACCCTGGGCATACCGGAAAGTGCAGTGATCCTGGAGCCCCATGCCAGACATACGACCACCAACGTTAGAAATGCGAACCGCATTATTTTTCACAAAGGAATCCCGGCGGATAAGCGGGTGCTGTGTGTATCCACATCTGGGCAGATAGCCTATATTTCGAATAAAATATTTTCACTGCGCTGTCAATTTGAAATGGGGGAAGTGCCTTATAAGGACATGGAGCCCATTGACACGTTCGACGTGTCTTACCTGCCGGATCAGC
>Ga0302315_10001880_pt1 | contig 20487 bp, 19 predicted proteins | sample III_Palsa_N3_1_FD_200532 | JGI IMG/M metagenome (GOLD analysis project Ga0302315, IMG submission 200532) | Peat permafrost microbial communities from Stordalen Mire near Abisko, Sweden - III_Palsa_N3_1 | ecosystem: Environmental > Terrestrial > Soil > Palsa > Peat permafrost | place: Sweden...
TCCTACAGGCTCGGGTCGGCCTACGGGCGCTAGCGCGTCCTCCGGGCGCCCCCTACACCAGTGTCCGGTACTCATATAGTTCCTCCGTGGCGCACATACCAGAAGGTCACTACGAATATCGCAACACCCACCGAGCATTGGTGTAGGGGCTGCCCGGAGGGTATTCCGATACCCGTAGGTCAGCCCAGGCTTGCAAACTCCTTAAAAGAGATACACCAAAACAAGCTAGTAATATTGACTTTAGATAGGGGTTCTGCTATACTACGTTGGGTTTTACTGCTTTGGCAGTTTGCATTGCAACATCTTTATTTAGCGTTCGGAGGGGTTTATAAACAACAGGGACTTCAGAAGAGACCCGCGCGAGCCGCGGGTGAATATGAATGAGCGCATCCGGGCTCGCGAGATCCGGGTCATCGATGAGGATGGCAGCCAGCTCGGGATAATGGCTCCCCGCGACGCGATCACGATCGCTCGTGAGCGAGGAATTGACCTCATCGAAGTTGCCCCTCAGGCACAGCCGCCAGTCTGTAAGATTATGGACTACGGCAAATACAAGTACGAGCAGGCGAAAAAGGAAAAAGAGTCCGCCAAGAAACATAAGCAGAGCGAACTTAAAGGAATTCAGATGTTCCCGAATATCGAGGAACACGACTTCACCACTAAAGTTCGCAGCGCCATCAAATTTCTAGAGGACGGCGATAAGGTCAAGGTTACCATCCGCTTCAAAGGACGCCAGATTACCCATCCGGAATTTGGTCGACAGCAGTTGGATAAGGTCATCCAGATGACTTCCGAAGTGGGACAGGTTGAAAAGCCCGCCGCCATGGAAGGCCGTATGATGACTATGATCCTGAGCCCTCTCAAAGGAGCTTCGGCCGCACCGCCTAAACCGGCGGCGCCAAAGCCCCCTCCTTCTGAACCCGCCAGGCCGGCTCCGCAGGAGAATACTCCACCGGCGTAACGGTGTACCGCAGTGGGCTTGCGATGAGCCTCTAAACAAAATGGCGAAGTGCTGACGAACCCGGCGCGACACCAAGTGCCAGGGTTCGTTTTTGTGTGAAACTATTAAGAAGACGATTTCTGATCAAGGAGACCGAACTAATGCCGAAGATTAAGACAAGGAAGACAGCGGCAAAGCGATTTAAGGTTACGGGTACAGGCAAGCTGATCCATACTCATGCTTACCGCAACCACCTTAATATCCATAAAGGCCCAAGCGAAAAGCGACGGCTGGGCAGCGAATCGCAGCTTTACAAGGGCAAGCGAAAGTCCATCCGACGTATGCTTCCAAATGGCATAGCAAACTAAAGAAGTAGACCCCCTCAATCCCCCACTTCGTAGAGGGAGGCGAGAGGTGTGAATCGGCGGATTCCGCCAAAGGAGAATAGAACATTGGCACGTGTCAAACGTGGCGTAATGCGGCATAAGCGCCACCACAAGATACTTAAAGAGGCAGCAGGCTACTTCGGAGCCAAGTCTCGTCTTTACAAATCGGCTAACGAACAGGTCATGAAGTCCGGGCAGTATGCCTACCGTGACCGACGCAACAAAAAGCGTGAGTTCCGACAGCTCTGGATCGCAAGAATTAATGCAGCCTGCCGTGAGCAGGGCGTACAGTACAGCCGGTTTATCGCCGCTCTGCACGCAAGCGGCATTGAGCTCGACCGCAAGGTCCTGGCCGACATCGCAGTGAAGGACAAAGCGTCGTTCGCGGCACTGGTGGCAACGTTGCAGATCACCACGCCCGCGCCCGTGTCCTCTATCGTTGCGGCTTAGTAAGGCATGACCCCACAAGAGCAACTGGCAGAGATTTCCGCTGAAGCTGGTCAGGCAATTGAGCTGGCCAGCTCCACAGCAGATCTCGACCAGATAGATCAGGAATACCTGGGGCGCAGTAAAGGCCGGTTAACCGGATTACTGCGCCTTATTGGCACCCTTCCCCCAGAAGAAAAACCAGCCTACGGCGAATCGGTCAACAGCACCAAGAATCGCCTGCTGGACTTATTGGCGTCCCGCAAAAACGACCTGTCCGAACGAGAATGGACCGATAGGCTCAACGCCGACTCGATCGATGTCACCCTGCCCGGCGAAGCCCGCCGATCCGGGGGACTGCACGTTCTTAACCGCCAGATCGACGAAGTTAAGGCCGCCCTAATCTCGATGGGATACTCCTTCGCCGAGTACCCGGACATCGAAGATTACTACTACAATTTCGAGACTCTGAACTACCCGCCGGACCACCCCGCGTTCGACGAGCAGATGTCGTTCTACGTAGACTCCACGCACCTGCTGCGCACGCAGACAACGGCCTTCCAAGCCCACGTCATGGAAGTCCAGAAGCCTCCGATACGCGCCGCCACGGTCGGAAAGTGCTACCGGTATGAAGCCACGGACGCGACACACTCACACACGTTTCATCAGGTAGACCTGCTTGCCGTGGATGAAGGTCTTACTCTGGCCGATCTTAAGGGCACCTTTGCCCAGCTCGTCAAGCTCATCTTTGGCGAAGCCGAGATCAGGTTCCGCCCGGACTTCTTCCCGTTCGTCGAGCCCGGAGTCGAAGTAGCCATCCGCTACGGCGACCGATGGCTTGAGCTCGGCGGAGCCGGCATGGTGCATCCGAACATCCTCCAATCCATGGGGATCGACACCGAGCGCTACACAGGCTTTGCCTGGGGCCTTGGGATCGACCGCATGCCCATGGCCAAGTACGGCATCGACCACCTCCGGTTGTTCACGGAGAATGATCTCCGTTTTCTGCGTCAATTCTAAAGTTATATGAAGCTACCTGTATCCTGGCTCCGGGAATTTGTGGAGACCTCGCTCGATGAAACGGCCCTCGATGACCGTTTGACCATGGCGGGTCTGGAAGTGGAAGAGACCCATCCTTCCGCCATCGGCAGCGTGTACCACACGAAGGTCACGCCCAACCGCGGCGACTGGATGTCCGTTCTTGGTACGGCGCGTGAAGCGTCGGCCGCCCTGAACTGCCCGCTTACCTGGACCGCGCCCGCAGTGCAAAGTTCCATCGGCGCGGCTGCGCTTCCCATCTCCATCGACATACAGAATTCAACGCTCTGTCCGCGGTATGCGGGTCAGCTTCTCGGCAGCGTGCAGATTGTCGACTCCCCAGCCTGGATCGCGGATCGTCTGACGGCAGCCGGCATGCGCCCGCTCAATATCGTGGTCGATGTCACAAACTACGTTATGATCGAGCTGGGCCAGCCACTGCATGCCTTCGACTACGATAAAATTCCCAATGGCAAAGTCGTGGTGCGTGAAACCCTCGAAGGCGAAGTCATTGAGACCCTCGACGGAACGCAGCGTCCCCTGCCCGCCGGGACCTTAGCCATTTGCGACAGCACACGCCCCATCGCCGTTGCCGGGGTTATGGGCGGCGCCAATTCCGAAGTTACGGAGTCTACAAAGACCATTCTCCTGGAATCAGCACACTTCGACCCTGGAACTGTTAGGCGCGCGTCTAAGGCCCTTGGACTGTCCACAGACGCCTCGTACCGATTTGAACGTCATGTAGATCCCGCCCTCCCTTTAATCGCACTGGCCAGGGCCGTTGAGCTTCTGAAAGACTTCGCCGGCGCGGTTCCCCTATCGGATCCGCTGGACGTCTATCCAGTCCCAATTGAGCCGCACACCATAGAGCTGTATCCCGACAAGGTGAATAAGATCCTGGGCACGGACGTCTCCCATGCCGTTACCATCGAAGCCTTGGAGAGACTGGGCCTTACCGTAGACGGCTCCTCCGAGCCGTACAAAGTCACCGTCCCAACGTTCCGCCCCGACCTGCGCCTTCCTATCGATCTTGTCGAAGAAGTAGGCCGCATCATCGGTTACGAGAACCTGCCGGAGACTATTCCCGGCCGGCCAGGCACACCAGCCACGGACGGACCGGAAGCCGCCTACGGCACCCGTGTTCGCCGCGCTCTGGCGGCACTGGGCCTGCAGGAAGTGTCTACTTTCACGCTGGCTGCTCCTTCAGCCTTTGATGATGCCGCTGAGGCTGAAAAGCGCGTAACCATCCGCCAGGCTCTCTCCGCGGAACTGAGCGGACTACGCCAGATCCTGCTGCCCAATGTCCTTGATGTCCTCGCACGCAACGTGCGCCACAGGCAGACACGCATCGCACTCTTCGAAGTGGGTAAGGTGTTCTTCCGCGTTGGCGAAGGATACGGGGAAGGCCGCAAAGTTGCAGCGGCCATTACGGGCGACCAGGGGACCGGACAAGCCGCCGATTTTTACACCGCCAAAGGCATCGTCGAGCAGATGCTAGCATCTCTCAACTTCAAAACCGTGGAGTTTGTCGCGGCACAGCGCCCGCACATGCACCCTGGCAGAACGGCGAACCTTCTTGTTGACGGAGTTGTCGCAGGCTATCTTGCGGAGTTAAACCCGAAAACCGTTAAGGATTCGCTGGACGTGCAGGCCGGACTTGGCCGGATTGCCGTCTTCGAGTTGGATATCGAACTGCTGCGCTCCCTGGAGCCAGATCTGGCGCGCTTCAAGCACCTGCCCAGGTTCCCGTCGGTTGCCCGGGACATAGCGATTGTGGTGGCTCTGGATGTGCCGTATGCGTCGATAACGAATGCCGTCCGCAGCGCGTCCACATCAGGACTGCTTACGGAAATCTCCCTGCAAAGCGTGTATACCGGGGAAAGAATGGCCAGCGACAAGAAGAGCGTAGCCCTGCGCCTCGTCTTCCAGGCCGAAGACAGAACCCTGACCGACGCTGAAGTGGACAGCGAACTAGCCTCAATCTGGACAGCCCTCACCCAACAAGTCGGCGCCGAGCAGCGGTAGATCGGGTGATCTTTGAAGCTACCACTCGACGAAAAGCTTTCACCTCGCCCTGCGGGAGAGGCGACGACGTATACGAATTACGATCAGATGCGAAGCGTGGGTGAGGGCGGATCTTTCTGACGCATCTGCGCATAGGATTCGCCCTCACCCGCGCTTACTTTGTAATTGTTTGTCGTCTACTCACTCGCCTCTCCCGCTGGGAGAGGTGCAGATCCTTGCTATTTGTAAGGTAGGGCATGCCACTTACTGTTTCTACTTTTCCTTAGGCTCGGTCACCGAACCAGATTTTAATCTCTGCTTGTGCATTCTCCACGGAATCAGACCCGTGTACAAGATTTTGTTCTATTGTATTTGCAAAATCCCCACGGATTGTGCCTGGAAGTGCATCTTCCGGCTTTGTTGCCCCCATTAACTTCCGACCGAGCACAACGACATCCGGGCCTTCCCAGACCATAGCCACGACAGGCCCGGAGCTAATGAAAGCGACCACGCTGTCAAAGAACGGCTTGCCCCGATGCACGCCGTAATGTGTCTCCGCAATTTCCTTTGTAGGAGTAAGGAGGCGGAGTTCCTTAAGGATAAGACCTTTGTCTTCAAAACGCCGAATAATTTCGCCAACAAGCTGCCGGCGAACTCCGTCCGGCTTAACCATTATAAAAGTTTGTTCCAATCGAACTGCACCCTCCATCGAAAAATCGGTTACAAAAACCGGAGTCAGTATAGTATACTAAGGTCATGATGTCAAGCAAAGTACAATTCCACAACGTGTTCGGATTGATCGCTCTCGCGGGAATGGTAATCTCACCTATCGCGACCCCAGTCCAGGCCGATCAGATCAAGAAGCCCGCACCGGCCAAACTGATCTGCCCTGTTACGGGATCGACCATAGATTCGGTGGCCGACGCTGCTGGTTCGTCTGTCTACAAGGGCAAGAAGTACTACTTCTGCTGTTCCGGATGCAAGCCGCAGTTCGATAAAGATCCGTCGAAGTTCGTAAAGCCGACCGCGAGCAAGTAGATCCTGGCGCAGTCCGTAACCTCAAGCCGTTCCCTGAACGGCTGCCCCTTTGCTGCGCCCGTTAAGACTCCATTCGAGACCAATCGAGAGCTCTAGAAGGACCCCTGTGTCACTCCTTAGTCAACCTTTAACTATTGTGCCAATGTACCTCAGCAGTGCACAGGCACGGCAGCAGAGCGGTTTAATGGCGCAAAGCAAGCGCTCTATGTCGTACTTCGACGCGATAACCGCTGAAGGGGATGTCCTCGCGACATTTCACATGGGTCAGGGAATTGTCATCAAGGGACAGTCGGAGATGTGGCGCGTTCTCAAGCAGCCCAACATTGAATCCCTCATGCAGCCTGGAATGTCCACTGCAAACGCCGCAGCAAGCATCTTCAAGGGGACGACAAATCTCTTCGGCAGGGTTTGCCGCATTACGGTGGGAGTGGACCGGTTGGGAGGCTATGTCCTGGAAGGAAACGGCTGGCGCGGTAGCCGAATACGCAGAGCCACCGATGGTGTGCGCGTGGCAAACCTGTACGCAGAAGGAGATCCGCCCGAGATCTTCCATCTGGATCCCGCAAGGGCCAAACCGGAGATACCCATGGCAGTGGCCTATCTGGTGCTTTACTTCCTGCTCGAACGGGAAATTCGCCACGGTTCCTGGATAAGCCGGCCAACATCCTCTCTCTAATCGGTTGATTTCCAGCCTCTTTCGTGCTAGAATATCGCCTGTATTAATTTGCCCTCGTAGCTCAGTGGATAGAGCAAAGGTTTCCTAAACCTTGTGCCGGCGGTCCGATTCCGCCCGGGGGCACCATACCTCCTCTCCTCTCCCCCATTCTGATGGTGGGAGAGGGTTGGGTGAGGGGGTTATCCGGATAAATTTACCGGTTAAATCTTACCGAAACGCTCCAGAAAGACCCCTCATCTCAATCTTCTCCCACAGGATGGGGAGAAGAGGCCGGAAGCGGATGGGGCTCTCCTAACCTAATTTCCTATCGACCTCATTCCGATACGGCAAAGAAGGCTGAGCCCCCGCTCTAGTAACACTAATAGCAGCCGCAGCACTGGCAAATTTCACAGCCCGCTCAATCCCCTGCCCCTCCGCCAGCGCTACAGCCAAAGCCCCAGTGAAACAGTCCCCCGCCCCCGTCGTATCGACAACCTCGGTCACTACAACCCCAGGAAAGCGCCTGGCTCCCGACTCGTCCACGAGTAAGGCCCCCTCTTTCCCGAGCGTGATCAACACGGTACCCACTCCCTGAGATCTGAGCGCCTCCCCAATTTCTCCCAACTCCTTCAATGCAGTTTCCCCGGCAAGCAGCTGTGCTTCGCCTTCATTAGGAACAAGCACCGTGACGAGTTTCAGGATTTCAGGGCTGAGGGGCTGGACCGGCGACGGGTTTAAAATACTCGGCACTCCCGCCTTATGCGCGATGCGCAGCGCCGTTTCAATAGCGGCCAACGGCACTTCCAGTTGGCAGACTAAGATATCCGCGGAAGCTATCGCCGACGACGCACTCTCCACGTCCTCTACGCTTACGCAGCCATTCGCGCCCGAGACGACAAAAATGGAGTTCTCTCCGGTCGTCTCATCCACGCCAATAATCGCGGTCCCCGTCGGCTGATTGCTATCCAGCGTTACATAGGCTGTATCGATGCCGTCTGCTTTAAAAGCGGCCAGGGCTGCGTCGCCGTATCCGTCGTCCCCTACCCTGGCTACAAACACCACGTCGGCGCCAAGCCTGGCCGCGGCCACCGCCTGGTTTGCCCCTTTTCCACCCTGCACGGTGGACATGGAACTGGCCAGTACGGTTTCTCCGGGGGCGGGCAGGTGCGGGGTTCTCACCACCACATCGGTGTTGCTGCTTCCGACTACGACGATTTTAGGACGCGAACTCTTCATTTTTTACCCCATGCTATAAAATGCTGTTAAGCATTATAGCCTGAAGTACGGCGTCCAGGAAGCGCTTGGAATCCAGGGGTTTTCCAATCCAGTCAATCACGGCATCTCCGGTAATGGCCCCTAAACCGTGCGGACTGGTGACGGAAACAACGACGACGGGAAGGTGCGCGGTGCGTGGATCAGACCGGACTTCCTGAAGCAGGTCCAGGCCGTTCAGGTCGGGGAGAAGGATGTCCAAAATCATGACATCGTACGCTTCCTGCGACAACAATTCCTTAGCCTGCGCAGCCGTGTAGGATACGTGGGCGGGTATGCCTTTCTGGGCAAGCAGGGCCAGGAGTATCTTTACGACATCTTTGTCGTCTTCGCAAATGAGGGCCTTTGCCGAATCCGTAATGGGAACGTTGACATGACCTGGAGCGGCCTGCGGCAGTTCGAAGCTGAAGCGAGTGCCGTTGTCGAGCGTATCGAACCAGATGCGTCCATCAAGGCGCTCCACAATAGACTTTGAGATGCTCAGGCCTAGTCCGGTACCGCCCTTCTGACGCGTATCGGCGCTGTCCGCCTGGGCAAAGCGTCCGAAAATGCGGGGTTGAAATTCTTCAGGTATTCCAGGTCCGTTGTCCTGCACCGACACTCGCACGCTTTGTTCCAGATTCTTCACTTCGACCACAACGTCGCCGCCCGCAGGAGAGAACTTGATCGCATTGGACATGAGATTACTTAAGACCTGCATTAGACGGTCCGCATCGCCGTTGACCTTAACGCCGGCCTCTTCCGCTCTTAAGACGAGATGCACGTCGAATTGATCGGCGTAGCCTTTGGTTGCCTCCACGGCGTTGCGAGCCAAGTCCGTCATGGAGCAGTCTGCCAGACTAAACGCCAGGTTTCCCGTTTCAATCTTCTCAATGTCGAGAATGTCGTTGATCAAGCGGACCAGACGCTCCGTATTATTGTTGGCAATATCACAAAGCCGCTGCGCCTGATCGGGCAAATCTCCCGCGGCCCCGCTGCAAACCAGTCCCAACGCTCCGCGGATCGACGTGAGTGGAGTACGCAGCTCGTGGCTAACCGTGGAAACAAACTCGCTCTTCAGGCGTTCCACGGCTTTACGCTCCGTCATATCGATAGTCGCTGTCATTACCCCCAGAGGCAGGCCATCCTCACCAACGAGGGGCAAGGCGTTCGACATTACTTCAATCTCCCTGCCGTCGCGCGTGCGGCAGGTCCACTCCACATTTTCGAACGATTGTCCCGCCATGACCTGAGCGGTAAGACCTCGTGCATTGGCAACCCCGGAAGGCCGAATGATAGTCCTGTAAATCGTCGTCTTTGTGGCCTCTTCGCTCGAATACCCAAACAGTAGTTCGCTGGCTCTGTTCCATTCAAGGATTTCTCCTTTAGGCCCTGTGCAGGTACAGGACACGGGAACACCTTGAAAAAGGCTCTCAAAACGTCTGAAGGCGACTTCAAGATGATCGTTGGCAAAGTTAAGGTTATCGCGCTGATTGCGCAAGCGCTCATTATGGTCGCTTAACATACGGGCGTTTTCGAGGCGTGCCGCACGGTCGCGGTTAATCATGATGAGTACGCCTACAAAAAGAACGAACTCAAAGGCTAGAAGGACAGACATCAACAGCAGTATGCGCTGATAGAGACTGTTTATTTTCCTGACCAGAAATTGGAACCTGGCTTCACGCTCCCCAGACAGCCCTGAAATACGGGTTCGTATTCTGTCCATCGCCTGCTTGCCCCGGTCGGTCATGATTACGGTGCGTGCCGCTTCATAGCCCTTGGTTCGTCGCAGGTCTATCGTCTGTTGAAGTTCCGACATCTTATCATTGATGTCATCGTTAAGGAGTCCGAGCGATGTCTGGTCCTCGCTCGGCATCAGCACCGACAGCCTTTTAAGCTCATCCGGCAGAGCGGCCTTGGCAGTGTCGTATTGCGCAAGGTAAGATTCTTCTCCGGTAATGATAAAGCCGCGTTGTCCTGTTTCAGCGTCATCGACCGACTTAACGACCTCCATGAGGGATCTCACTAAATCGTGGGTTGCGAAGCCCTGTGCGCGCAACGCCGTAAGTCGAGTTATCGTAGCATAGCTCTCAATACCAATAAGCAAGGCTGCCAGGAGCCCGACGATAAGAGCCGTAGCCAGTTTCTTCCCAAACATCTGATCTGTAACCGTTAGAAAGGCTTGCACGCGGACGTCAGGTTCAGTTGTCAAAGATGCTCTTGGAATCGACATTATAACGACCTATTCCAGATCTCATGCAGCTGCGCCGCCAACTTCATGGCCTCGAAAGGCTTGGCTATGACTGCGGAAGCGCCCATTGCAAGGAAAGCGGCGACCTCCTGCGGCTGTACCATGCCGGTCATAAAAATAACCGGAATGTGAGACAAATCAGGATCTGCCAGCATGAGTTTTAAGGAAGCTGGTCCATCCATGCCCGGCATCATCACATCGAGCAGAATAAGATCCGGCCCAAATGCAGCCGCTTCTGCAAGGGCTTGTTCTCCCGAAGCAGCCTGACCAACTACAAACCCTCCAATCAACTCCAGCGCCATGCACGCAACAGTACGAATATCCTCCTCATCGTCGACGATATATACCCTCTTAAGACCTGTCAATCTCATACCTCTCTCCTGAAGATGCGGTGGCGTAAGGCAAATGGAAGGTAAAACGTGTGCCTGTTTCGAGTGTATCGAACCAAATTCTCCCGCCTAGATGTTCGACAATGGCCTTTGAGATACTCAGACCAAGGCCTGTACCACCCTTCTGGCGAGTATCGCCGCTGTCCGCCTGGGCAAAGCGGTCAAAAACTTGGAGACGGAACTCCTCAGGAATTCCGGGGCCGCAATCCTCCACGGAAACGATAACACCTTCTGTGGCTCTATGCACTTCCACAATGATTTCACATCTATTCGGTGAAAACTTGATGGCATTAGAAAGGAGATTATTCATAACCTGAATCAGACGATCGGGATCTGCATACACCCTAGTATTGGATTCCTTGGCGGTTAAAGCAAGACTTATTTGAAATTGGTCTGCGAAGCCGCGGTTCTCCTCGATAGCGTTTCTTACCACGTCGGTTATGCAGCAGTCTACGTTGTTAAATGCAAGGTTCCCGGATTCGATCTTCTCCATATCAAGAATGTCGTTGATCAGACGGACCAGGCGTTCCGTATTACTGTTTGCAATGGCGCAGAGCTGGAGCGCCTTGTCTGAAAGGGTCCCAACCGCGCCGCTGCAAACAAGCCCGAGCGCGCCCCGAATCGAGGTGAGCGGGGTACGGAGTTCGTGGCTAACGGTCGACACAAATTCATTTTTAAGAAGTTCGACCGCTTTACGTTCCGTTATGTCAATCATTGCCGCTATGGTACCCATGGGTAAGTCGTCCTCTCCCAACAGCGGAATCAGGTTGGCAAATAACTCCCTCTCTTCACCTTTTTTGTTTAGACAGACCCACTCCATAGCCGAAAGCGATTGCCCGGCCAACGCTGCAGCCATTGCCTTGCGGGCAGTGGCGATATCCCTAGGTGGAACGACTGTCTGGAAAATGGTTGATCTAAGGGCTTCTTCGCGCGTGTAACCAAAAAGGCTTTCGGAGGTTTGATTCCATTCCAGAATTTTTCCTTTTGAGTCCGTATATACACAGGCTACCGGGATATGCTGGAACAGACTTTCAAATCGCATCGAGGCAGCAGTAAGCTGATCGTTGGCCGACTTGAACTCGTCTCGCTGGGCTCGCAGGAGAGCGTTTTTGGCGTTCAGAAGACGTTCGCTGTCGAGTCGGGCCGCCCGGTTGCGGCCAATCGTGAGGGCGGAAATTCCGCAGAGCAGGAGCTCGAAGACAATAAGACTGGATACAAGCGCGACAACACGTGAGTAGAGCCCGGCTCTCTCATTTTCCAGGTCCTCGAACATATTCTCCTGTTGGAGGATCATGCCGAGAATACGATCGTTTATCCCGTCCATCGCTCTATTGCTGCTGTCCGTGAGTGCCACAAGGCCGGGCCAGTTCGATCCATTTGTCCGTATTGTTGTTTCTATCGATTGGAGATCCGCCTGCTTAGCGTTGATTTCCACCACTAGAAGCTCCATCGATGCGTCATTTCCCATCAATTGTGAAAGATGGTTTATTTGACCCGGCAATGATGACTGGGCGAATAGATAGGGTTGTAAGTAGGATTCTTTCCCCGTGATCATAAAGCCGCGCTGCGCGCTTTCCTCACCTTTTACGGTCTGCAGCACATGGCCGAGTGAGAGGATTAACTCTTGGGATGCCAGAGATCGGACGTGTAATTCGTTCAGTCGTTGAATCGTGATATAGCAGGAGGAGGCGACCAGCAGTGCTACCAAAAAAGCCATGATAGATGCTTTAATTATATTCCGGCCGAACTTGCGATCTCCCGTCTTCATGAACGACAGATCCAGGTCGAACTCACGACGTACCAAGAGATCGCTTCTTACAGACATTACTCACTCAAGACCAACCCGGGTTGAGCCACTTTTAAGAAGATGAGGGTTGTTGGGATAGGATACGAATGATGCCAACTTGCGCCGATATATTTCGTGCTTCTTCCCTTATATAGGAGTTTCTCGCGATATCGTTACTAGTACAGAGCCTGCACTTATTTAATTCTGGTTCTCTTTCCAGATACGCAGAACCTGAGCTGCAAGTTGCATAGCCTCAAACGGCTTAGGAATAACGGCAGCGGCCCCAAGGGCCATATATCCCTGAACTTCGTGCGGCTGCACTTTTGCCGTCATAAAAATTACGGGAATAGTCCGTGAATAGTCATCCAGCTTCATGAGTCGGTATACTTCCGGACCGTCCATGCCCGGCATCATCACATCCAAAAGAACGATATCGGGCTTGAAAATTGGGATTTGCGTAAGCGCCTGCTGCCCGTTGCCTGCCTGTGCCACAGTGAACCCGCCTCCGTATTCGAGGGCCATGCTGGCTACTGTTCGAATGTCTTCTTCGTCGTCCACGATCAGGATTTTATTCAGTGTTTCTTCAGACATAATAACTGTCGCCCCTAACTTGTTTTTTGAGTGACGGCGTGCATTACAGAATCGATAAAGCGGCTGGAATCGAGCGGTTTTTTAATCCAGTCGACTATCGGATCGCCTCCTATGGACTCCAGTCCGTGCGGGTTTGACGAGGCAACGACGACAATGGGTAGCCGCTCGGTAGACTTCTGGCTCCGAAGCTCCCGCAAAAGCTCGAGACCATCCTGGTCCGGCAGCGCTGCATCCATGATCAAAAGGTCGTACTGCTCCTGGCCAAGCGTCTGTTTAGCATGCTGGGCAGTGTAGGAGACATGGCCTTGAATGCCGTTCTGTGTGAGCAGAACGAGTATGGTGTTCACGAAATTTTTGTCGCCCACGCAAACCAGCGCCTTTGTGGACGCATCCAGCGGTCTGTTGCCCTCTTTACTATCTGTCGGCACTTCAAAGAAAAAGGTTGACCCAAGATTGCCGGTTTCAAACCAGATCCTTCCGTTCAACCTCGTCATAATCGCTCGGGAAATGCTAAGGCCAAGCCCTGTCCCGCCTGCCTTGCGGGTGTCGGCGCTGTCTGCCTGCGCGAACTTTTCGAAGACACGGCTCCGAAAGTCCTCAGGAATGCCGGGCCCGCTGTCTCTCACGGAAACACGCACGGAGGATTGGAAGAGCACCGTCTTAACGACCACAGCGGTTCCTGAGCCGGAAAACTTAAGGGCGTTCGAAATTAGGTTGTTAAAGACCTGCGTCAGCCTGTCCGGATCGGAAGTGATGGTTATGTCGTCCTTAGCCAGATCCGCTATGATCTCTACATTGTACTCTTGCGAATAGCCCTTCATGGCATTGATTGCATTTAGGGTAAGTTCCTTTACCGAAAATGGAACCTGCTGGAAGACTATTCCGCCCTCTTCAATTTTTTCGATGTCGAGCAGATCGTTGATAAGCCGAACGAGGCGTTCCGTGTTGTTATTCGCTATGCTGCAAAGACGCTTCACCTGCTCGGGGAGCTGCCCCACGGCCCCGCTGCAGACCAGGCCAAGCGCACCACGGATAGACGTGAGGGGCGTTCGAAGTTCGTGGCTTACTGTGGATACAAACTCGCTTTTCAGGCGTTCCACGGCTTTGCGCTCCGTCATGTCAATCGTAGCCGTCATAACGCCGATGGGATGTCCGTTCTCCCCAACCAGCGGCATGAGATTTGACATGACCTCCATTTCCTTGCCCTCGCGCGTTCGGCACACCCATTCCACATTATCGAACGACTGCCCGCTCATTACTCCGTCGGACATGCTTTGAACCTTCGGTAAGCCGGCCGGCCGGACTATCGTATCGTAAATAGTTCGCTCGCGGACATCGTTGGTTGTAAAGCCGAACAGAGACTCGCTCGCGCTGTTCCATTCGAGAATCTCGCCGTCCGGTCCTGTAAAATAGCAGGCCACGGGTACCCCTCTAAACAGGCTCTCGAATCGCTTGAGCGATGCTTCCAGTTGATCGTTCGTTGAATTCAGATCGTCTCTCTCAGAGCGAAGGTCTTCGTTTTGCGACGACAATTCCTGCGCCGCAAACACTCTAGGCGCCTGATCGCGAATGACTACCCACAGTACGACACCCACCAGGATTAGCTCGAACGCAATAAGCACGCCAACGATACCCGAGACCTGTGCATTGAGCGAGCTCACTCCTGCGGAAAGAACATTAAATCGCGCCTGTTGTGAAGCGATGAGATCGCGGATTGACGTGTCCACTCCGGCAGCGGGGAATCTGGATTGGTCGGCCTGAAGCGCAGCCCGGGCGGCGTCAAAGCCGCTCTGATGATCGATGTTCAACACATTCTGCAAGCTGGACATCTGATGGCCAATTTTCGAATGAAGAGCCTGCAAGGTCGCTTTGTCGTCGTCGTCGAGCATATCGACGACATGTTGATACTGGTCCGGGTATGCGACGGCCGCCGCCTTATACTTTTGCAGTAAAGCCTGGTTTCCCGTAAGCAGATAGCCGCGTTGGGAGCTCTCGGCATCGTCGATGGTATTTAGCAGAGCGCCGAGCGAGAGCATGTCGCTGCGAACGGCCCGCGCCTGCGTGCGCGTAGTGTTGAGGTGAATAAGAGTAATCTCAGCCGCGACTCCAAGGATGGTCGCTCCAAGAAGTGCAACGATTAACGCTGTACCAAGCCATCGACCAAACTTGCGATCGGAAGATCTGATAAATTGCTCATCAATAATGCTGTCATCAGTCTCTAAGGACCGTTCAAGAGGGTTCACTTACAGGAATTTTCTGAGTCGTTGGATAACTTCGGTTGGTAAAAAGGGCTTCGTGATATAGTCGCTGGCGCCACTCTCCATCGCCTGCAGGACTGCCGTTTCCTGTGACTTGGCGGTGAGCATAATAACGGGCACGCCTTTCCAGCTTATCTTTTTACGGATCGCAGCCAGTATTTCGAGGCCGTCCACATAGGGAAGCATTATATCAAGAAGCACTAAGTCCGGATGGCTGGCCATATCCGGATCTGTTGGAGAATCGATCAGTTCCATGGCTTCGTTTCCGTCCTTGGCGACGGTCACTTCGAAGCCTTCTTTGGTAAGCATGAAATTCAAGATGTACGCAATCTCTTCGTCATCTTCAACCACAAGGACCGATCTGTCTCTTGCTGCATTGTCTGGGCTAGTCATTGTCACACCACATTCTAATTAGTTTCGTTTTCCGATGTCAAGGGCAGGTCAAAATAAAAGACGGTGCCTTCGCCGGGAACAGAGTTAAATCCCATGGTTCCCCCGTGTTTCTCTACAATGCTTCGGGCGATATTAAGCCCCAGTCCCGTTCCGTTTTTACGCCGTTTGTCTCCGGAATCCGCCTGGGAGAAGCGATCGAATATCCTCGACTGAAACTCAAGCGGTATTCCTGATCCAGTATCGACGACTTCCACGCGGGCGGCGAAATCGCAGGTCTTGAGCTTTAGAGTGACAGGACTGCCTGAAGTCGAGGCTTTAACCGCGTTGGAAAGCAAGTTGGTGAGAACCTGGATGATACGATCCGAGTCCCCGGTAATGGAGAGCCCCTGAGCTTCATCCTCCAGGAGGAGATCCACTCCGTACTGGTCGCCAAAGGAGATTGATTCGGCGACGGCAGATGCGGCAACCTCCGAGAGGCTTATCGGACGCATTCTGAACTCGGCTTTTCCCGATGCGATCTTTTCGCAGTCTAGGATGTCATTAATCAAACGGACAAGACGCTCGGTGCTGTGCAAAGCGATGCTGGTGAGACGTTTGGTGTCGTCGGAGAGAGGCCCCGTCATTCCGCCGTTGATCAAGTCAAGAGCGCCGCGTATGGAAGTGAGCGGCGTTCTAAGTTCGTGGCTCACCGTGGAGACAAACTCATCTTTCAGCTCATCGACGCGCCTGCGCTCGGTCACGTCGCGTACGATTCCCGTGTAGAATACCGTGTCGTCGTTGCGCCACAGGGAAATCGACAGTTCAATCGGAAATTCGGATCCGTCTTTACGCAGACCAAACAGCTCGACTATATTGCCGCCCTTGCCGTCTTGATCCGGCATCAGGTCGCTTATATTCTTCCTGAGTTCCATGCGGCAGCGCTCGGCAACAAGCATTTCGAAGTGCTTGCTGTTGACCTGTCTCTCCGTATAGTCGAACATGTTCTGTGAGGCGTCGTTCCAGAGGATGATTTCAAACTTATTATCGGCAAGAAAGATTCCGTCGTTTGCGGACTTGATCACCGACCGCAGACGCATTTCGGAATCGCGGCGAAGAAGATCCGACCAGCGCCTCTGCTCTTCTTCCCCTTTAATAACCTGAAGCTGATCTTCGATCTTCGTTAAAGCGTGGCTGTGGGCCTCCGCCAACTCTGCAAGCTCAAAATTTCGGCGTCTTAATTCCAACAGCGACATAACCTGACGCGCCAGCGCCTCGAGCGCATCATACTGACTGTCGGTAAGCGTCCTTGAGACCCTGTCTATGACACAGAGCGTGCCAATGGGATGTCCGCTTGCCGTAACTAGCTTTGCACCGGCATAGAATCGGATTTTTGGCTCCGAAACCACAAGGGGATTGTCTGAGAATCTGGCGTCCGCGGTGGCGTCCTCCACTGTCATCACGCCAGCTTCCGTCAGGGTGTATCTGCAGAACGACTGCTCGATGGGAGTTTCACCGGCGATAAGTCCAACCTTGGCCTTGAACCACTGTCTGTCCTTAGAAACAAGACTGACCAGGGATATGGGCGCTCCACAGATATTGGCGGCCAGACGCACTATATCGTCGTAAGATTGTTCCGGCGCCGTATCAAGAATACGGAGTTCATTGAGAGCTTGAAGTCTTTCTTCTTCAGTGCTCAACGGCCTTGAAATTTGTCCATCTGGTTTGACCGTCTGTGTTTTGATCATAGTTGAGGTCTAAACTAAACCGTGTCGCTTTAATTGCCGCGACCCGCCTAGTTAATTATATCATGTACAGTCTGTGCTTGAGAGACATTTGGCCTTTAAATTAATGCTTGCCTGCTAAATACTCGCAGAAATAAGTGCCCGGAACATTTTTCAGAATACTGCGTCTGTTGCAGTAACAACCGAGGAGTTGGACCGATCGACAATGATGTTTGATCTTTAAACTGGAAGGAATACGACAATGAACAGAGCATTAGCAAAATATGTACCCGCGGCCCTCGTGCTTGGAACTATGATCGCGGGTATCGGCCTGGCGCCACACGCTGCCAATGCCCAGAGCCCGTATTTTCAAGATGCTCAAAACCGCCGACATGAATTGGTTTGGAGTGGTGACGTGGACGATACCACCATAGTCTCTCTACACGGCGGTGATGTGGATGTCCGGGACGTCCGAGGTAAGTCCTCAATCAACGTCAACAGCCAAGTCTTTGGACGCCTGCCTACCAACAGGCCGGTGCAGGTATTCCTGAGACGCTCAAACGGCCGCGGCGAGATTCGCATCGTCCGCCAGCCAAATCCGAACAACAACTTCACCGCAGCCGTAAGAGTTAAGGACTGGCAACCCGGCCGGGGCCACTACTTCTTCGTACTAAGCTGGCGCCCCCTTGGACCCCCACACGGATTCTAGATAGTCGAAGCAACAGATATCGTTTCAGGCATCGCGAAATAACGATGCCTGAAGTTATGGTACATCGATTTTGTTTCACTTGCCAGATTTCTTCCTGGCCGATTTAGTCTCCCCATGCTCCGCGCGCTGCTTATTAACAATGCGCGCAGCCACTTCCTCTTCCCGTCCGGGATAGCGGTGCTCCTCCTGGAACTCCTCTTTCAACTTCTCATACTCCCTCTCACGCTTCGGACTTGCTCCTGCAGGCATAGGTTTACCCTCCTTATGCTGGGCAGATACCCGTGAGGCGCGAAGTATAAACTAAGCAAAATTGGTCAAACAGCAAGGTAAGGGTTCGCTCTTGATCCGGTTGCCACTCCGGTAGCCTTGGAGCGGAGTGGCCGTCCTAAGCCCCAGGCTTGATGTCACACACGCCGCAAAGAGCCCCAAATTCGCGGGCGCATTCTCAGCGTTCTCGCGGAACACGCCAAGCACCTCGCGGATTCTCGGGACGGGGTGAACGAGCACCCCTGCAAGCATGGGTTCGACCGGATGCAAACCGAATTTAAGAGACGCGACGACGCCAAAATTCCCTCCCCCGCCCCTTAGGGCCCAAAACAAATCGCTGTTTTGCTCTTCACTCGCAGTGTGAACGTCCCCATCCGCGGTTACCACGTCCACTTCCAACAGGTTATCCGAAGCGAGGCCGTACCGACTCATCAGAAGGCCTATTCCACCTCCCAAGGTCAACCCAGTCATGCCCACGGAAGAATGAGAGCCAACGGTCATAATTAGCCCCTTGGCCTCAATAGCATCCAGGAACTCCCCGACCGTAAGCCCAGGCTCAACACGCACCGTGCGCTCGGCCTCATTGATCTCCATCTTTTTCATTGACGACAGATCGACCACAACTCCTTCGTCACACACTCCAAATCCCGCGACATGGTGTCCCTGACCACGCACGGCTACTGTAAGGTTGTTTTCGCGAGCAAAGTTAACCGCGACCCTGACCGCCCGGGAAACCTCGTAGCCATCGTGCTCATCAGTCACCAGTCGTTCACCAAAAGTGCCGGTCAGGTCGGCCAAACCAGTGTTAGAGCCAAAAAGTTTAGTTTCAGGGGGCATACGTGCGATCTCCTACACAACAATAAGTGCGGTCTTTTTGTGCATCCAGCCCCTATTTTCCTGCAATCGATGTTGAGTTCACAAAGTTGGGAGGTTGGTGGGGTCTGCCATCTAACCGCGCAGCGGTCCTTCTTGCGTCTTGTCTCCCTTTTTGTGCAAGATGGTTAGTACATCTCTGCCTCATAAACAAGGCCCGCGGCCGGATCTCCTTACCTGACTGCTTTTGTATTTCGCTCGCTCAGGAGCTTGGCGGCGAAGTAGTCACCAGCGATCACGGCGAGTTTGACCCTCTCGTACCCCTTGGAATTGTCCCCATTAAATTTATTCGTTAGAGCCGGTGTGCGATCACTCTAGCCCCCGATACTGCCGCATCTTCATCTTTTCGTAACAGCTTTCAGGTACAACATTCCAGAGTATCTCTCCGATACGAAAACACTAAGGATAGGCTGTTTTGATTCAAGAAAAGGGAGCGCCGGACGCCAACGAGGGCCCAAAGCCAGCAGGTCTCTTCTCTTATGAGCGCTTTCCCGCCCTGCAATCTCGGGATTTTCGACTGCTCTGGATTGGCCAGGGGATTTCGGGGATTGGATCTTTTATGCAGATCTGGGTGATTAACTGGCAGCTTTATGCCCTCACCCATCATGCAATTTCTCTTGGAATGATCGGACTGTTTCGGGTTGTGCCTATCGTGCTGCTGTCTCTTATCGGCGGGACAGTGGCCGATGCATGGGACAGGCGCAAGGTGCTGCTGGCTACCCAGACGACACTTGCTCTTATCGCGGTTGTGCTTGGACTCCTGACATGGTCTCACCATCTGACCGCTGCCTGGATCTATGGACTGACCGTGGTGAGCGCGGCCGCGATGGCATTCGACAACCCTTCCCGGCAGGCGCTTATCCCTGCCCTTTTGCCCCGGACGACTCTCGCCAACGCCCTTTCCATGATGTCGGTCTCGTTCCGCACGTCTACCATCGTGGGGCCTGTGCTGGCCGGGCTGCTGATTGCGCGTGGGGGACTAACGGACACTTACTTCCTGAACGCTGTGTCCTTTCTAGCCGTCATCTGGGCTTTGCTGGCCATCCGCACCGATACCAGGCGGATTCATGTTGAGGGCACGGAAAAAGCGCAGGTCAGTCTTCAGGCTCTTAAAGAAGGCCTCGCATTCGTTCGCAGTTCCGAGCTTCTTGTGTCGTCGATCTGGCTCGATTTCTTCGCTACGTTTTTCTCTTCGGCGAACTCTCTGCTGCCCATTTTTGCCCAGGACATCTTGAAGGTTGGGGCCAAAGGCTATGGACTTCTTGCCGCTGCCGAGGCCGTGGGCGCCTTGATTGCCGGAATCTTTCTGTCGTTCAGCAAGCCAATCAGACGCCAGGGCATGGTGATGTTCATCGCCGTGGGGATTTACGGGGCTGCGACTGTGCTGTTTGGCGCATCCCGAATCTATGTGATTTCCTGGCTCGCGCTGGCGTTGGTGGGAGCGACGGATTCCGTCAGCACCATTCTCCGGCAGACCATACGCCAGCTCGTTACCCCGGATCGGCTAAGGGGACGGATGACGTCGGTGAATA
>Ga0302315_10001885_pt1 | contig 20465 bp, 15 predicted proteins | sample III_Palsa_N3_1_FD_200532 | JGI IMG/M metagenome (GOLD analysis project Ga0302315, IMG submission 200532) | Peat permafrost microbial communities from Stordalen Mire near Abisko, Sweden - III_Palsa_N3_1 | ecosystem: Environmental > Terrestrial > Soil > Palsa > Peat permafrost | place: Sweden...
GCACTGCTTTTATTGACCGTTTATTTATGTTAGTGCTTTTAGGCGTGTCAGTGCCTTTATTAAAAAGTAAAGATGTGGTGCCTGATTTATTAGAGCCTTATTTTGGCACTCGGCAGTATTTAAGACGCATGGTGCGACTGTTGGCGGTCTTGATCCCGCTGACGATTTTTTCTAATGCGGCACTTGGATTAATGGGGTACGTGAATTTGGCTTGGCGTATTGCGGTGATTGAAGCACAAATATTGTGTGGTCTGAGTATTTTGCTATTATTGCGCGGTTTATTTCGCGATGGCATGACGATATTGTCAGAATGGTGTATTCGTTATTTAAGCAATGGTTGGTTATGGATGGAAGCCATTTTAAAACCCATGCAAAAATTATTATATTTACTTTTGTTATGGCTTATCATTTGGGGACTGTTATATTGGATTTTAGCGGCACAAACCTTGTTAATGTTTCAACAACAATTGTGGTTGTGGATCAATCATCCATTATTTTCTATTGCCGATGCGCCGATCAGCACCTTGAGCTTAATTGAGTTTTTTATTGTATTATCGCTGGTGATTTGGGCGGCAAAGTGGAGCCGTGAATTTTCTTATCGTTGGTTATTTAGTCAATCAAAAGATCCGGGCGTGCGCAATAGTTTGTCTGTGTTTTTGCAATATGGCACGGTGATGATCGGTGTCTTTTTAATTTTACGTGTGCTGGGTTTAGACATTACCACTTTAACGGTAGTGCTGGGTGCGATGGCCGTGGGGCTGGGATTTGGTTTACGTGATATTGCAAATAATTTTGTCAGTGGCGTATTGCTATTGATTGAAAGACCTATCCGCAAAGGTGATGTGATCAAAATTGGCGAGCATGAAGGTGAAGTGACGCATATTGGCATGCGCGCGGTCACCATGCACACCAGTGAGAGTGTGGATGTATTGGTGCCCAATGCTTCGATCTTTAGTCAAGCCTTTAGCAATTGGACGCACACCGACAGTTTAATTCGCACATTATTTACCTTGCGTGTGGATTTTGGTGCGGATCCACATGCTGTGCAGCAGATGATACAAGAAGTCGTGACATCACATCCGTCGGTGATGCATCATCCCGCAGTAGAAGTATTTTTACAAGAAATTGGCGAGTCGGCGTTGATTTTTCAGATCCGTTATCATACCGATTTACGCACGCACACGTCGCGCACAAAAGTGAAATCAGAGGTGATCTTTAAAGTCTGGGATGCATTAAAGACAGCGGGTATTCGATCCCCTTATCCGCAACAAGACATTCATTTACATAAAGAATAGGACTTAAGATGCCGAACTATGGACTGTGGTGCATTATTTTGGTGGAAGGTTTTGTCACGTTGGCAATACAAATGCTCACCATTCGTCAACTGATGCCGTTTGTGGGCAATAGCGTGATGGTCACTAGCTTAATCATTGGCATTTTTTTATTGGCCCTGGCTTTGGGTTATCAACGTGGTGGTTTGGTGCCTAAAGAGGGGTTACAGCGTTTAATTCGCAATTTTGGATTAAGCGCAATATGGTCAGGCATTGGTTTGTCATATGTCTTTTTAGCGAGTTGGTTTTTCATTTTCAATGAATTTATGCATTTAAATTTATATGTTTTATTGCTGGGTTATTTATTGCTGGTCACGGCGCCCATGATTTATTGGTTAGGGCAAACGGTTCCCATCGTCATGAATTTATGGAACGCAACACATCAACGCGCTGGTGAAATTGGTGGTCGAGTGTTACAACTGAGCACCTTGGGTTCTTTTTTGGGTGCCATATTAACCAGCATTATATTGATGAATCTATTAGGCTTGGGTTGGAGTGTGTTTGTTGCAGCCAGTTTATTATTATTCATGGCTTGGTTTTTAAGTGTGCTGAAAAAAAATAGCATTATCAACATGATATTATTTGCATCTCTATTGACACTTTTATTTTGGGTGAACGTGATTGGCTCTGCGCGATGGTTTGTGGCGAGCAATAATTATGCCCAATACCGTATTATTGATCATGCACAAATAGAAGATAAGACCGGGAAAGTGTTAAACGTCAATCGCTCTTTTAGCTCTTTATTAACGCCACAAAACGAAGCATTTTGGTACATTGAACGCATGAAGCAAGCGGTATTTCATGATTTACATTTGCGCAATCAACCCATTTTAGTATTAGGTGCCGGTGGTTTTACTTTTTCTGCACAAGGAACGTATGACAATGACATCACTTATGTCGATATCGATCCTGATATTTTAAATATCGTGCAAAAAAATTATTTAAAAAATATTCCCGCACGCTTTGTTGGCGCAGATGCCAGAGTTTTCGTACAACAAGCCGGTGAACGTTATGCGGCTATTTTGGTGGATGCGTATAGTCATGAATTGACCATTCCAACCCATTTATTAACAGTGGAATTTTTTGCATCGATTAATAAAATTTTATTACCCAAAGGGGTAGCGATTTTTAATATGATTATTGATCCTCTTTTAACAGATCTTTATTCAAAAACAGTGGATGCCAGTCTGCGGGCGGTGTTTCAATCGTGTGTGAGTTTTCCGCATCAATATATGGATGCGGCGACGAATGTGGTGTATGTGTGTACACGCAATGACGATTTGGATTTGGTGACACTTTTAAAAAAGTCACATTTTTATTACACGGATGATCTGAATCGCTCTACGTGGGATCAGCAGTTTTTGAGATATTCGCAATAAATAGATTGGGTTATGGATGTAATGTTTTACTGGCCCACAACGCCAAAAACGCAGTAACGCATAACAACAACGACAAAGAAATCGCATTTTCATTGGGTAAAACCGATGCAAGTCCCGACACAAGAAAGGTAATCACCATCTGCAATGTTCCAAATACCGCCGCCGCTGCACCTGCAATATGACGCGCAGTGCCAATGGCAATCGCTGTGCTGTTGGCATGAATGCAACTGCCGCCAATGACATAAAGCATCATCGGTAATAGCAGCGTATAAACGTTCAAATCCATTGTATAGGCGCAAGCAAGCATCATAAAAGAGCCCATTAGCATTAACATACTGCCCAAGGTCACCATTTTTGAGGTGCCCATTTTTTTGATTAATATAATATTAACGGCATAGCCAATCCCAAATCCAGCGGCAATGGCGATGGTTAATAACCCGTTGCCAAATGGCGTAATGCCTAAGATATCTTGGTATAAATAAGCACTTAACATGTAGTAACTGATCACACCGCTGAGTGCCACACTGGAGGTAATCGACGCAGCGAGATAAACCGGATGTGTTAATAAATAGCGGAAGGTTTGTTTTAAAATATTCACTTTTAAAGCGTGTGGATTTAAGTTGACATGTGTTTCTGGTAAAAAACCTGCGGCGATGATAGTCACGGCGAGAAACCCCAAGGTTAATACCACAAAATTAGACTGCCAGCCAAATTCACCTTGCAAATAACCACCCAACGTCGGTGCAATGGCTGGTGCTAGGCTGATCACCAAACCAATATAAGAACCAACGCGTGATAACTTTTCACCTTGGTATAAGTCACTATACACCGCACGGGCCACCCCAAAACCAGCAGCGGCGCCAACGCCTTGTATAAACCGACCCAGCAATAAAATAGACATGCTGGTTGCCAATAAACACACAATACTGCCTAAAAATGCAATGCTTAATCCCAGCAATAACACGGGTTTTCGACCAAAGCGATCAGAGGCCGTTCCATATAACAATTGCGCGCCGCTCAACCCTAAGAAGTAAAGCGCAATGGTTAATTGCGTCATGCTTTCAGTGGCAGAAAAAAACACACCAATACTGGGTAAAGAAGGGATATACAAATCACACGCAAAAATAGACATAAAAGTGATCGACAAAACAATGGCCACTATCATGGGATGATGAAAGGTGGGAAGATGATCCGAGGTGGGATGCGATCGCATCATAATAAATAAACTCGAAAAATACGCGAGACTAAGCATGGTATCTTAGTTAAAGATTTAAAGCAATGCGTTGCGTCACCATATCAGGACAACCGCATCTAAATATCTTTTCATTACAATAGATTCTGTATTTCCCCCCTTTGAAAAAGGGGGGTTAGGGGGGATTTACAGGATGACTCGATGAACCATGCAATAAAAATAGTGCTGCACCGGAATAACATAACAATAAAGTTCAGCTGTACTAGCGTGCAAATCCCCCCTAACCCCCCTTTTTCAAAGGGGGGAAATATATAGCATATTGTAATGAAAAGATATTTAGATGTGGTTGCCCTAATATAAAATTGCTTTATAGTGCTGGATATGATTGTTTATAGTTGCATAACGGATAGATTGAGCGGTAGGATGTAAGAGTTTCAATTGATAGTCAGGATGCATGACGATATGGCTAAACGCTTAAAGCAGCGCCCCCAAACCGAACATAGCTGGATGGGGACGGATCTGTCGCCTTTGTTGCAGCGAATTTATCAAGCGCGAGGCATTTCTTGTCAAAATCAACTCTCACGCTCTTTAAAAGATTTACTTCCCGTCAATACATTATTGGGCATTGAACAAGCCGCGATGATCTTGGCGGATCAAGTCATGACACAAAAACGTTTACTCATTATCGGCGATTTTGATGCCGATGGTGCGACCAGTACGGCCGTCGCCGTGCGATCTTTACGTGCGTTGGGCGCAAAATTTGTTGATTATTTGGTGCCAAATCGTTTTGAATATGGTTATGGCTTAACACCAGAAATTGTGGCGGTTGCAGCCACCAGACAACCCGATGTGATCATTACGGTGGATAATGGTATTGCCAGTATCGATGGTGTTGCTGCGGCAAAAGCGCTGGGGATTAAAGTGGTGATCACGGATCATCATTTACCCGGGACACAATTACCTGATGCGGATGCGATGGTCAATCCCAATCAACCGCATGATACCTTTTTAAGTAAACACTTGGCCGGTGTGGGCGTGATCTTTTATGTGATGTTGGCCTTGCGTGCACAATTGCGGCAGTGTGGCTGGTTTAATGAAGCGCGAAAAGAGCCAAATTTAGCCGAATATTTGGATCTGGTGGCATTGGGCACGGTGGCTGATGTGGTCATCTTGGATGACAATAATCGCATTTTAGTGCATCAAGGTTTGCAACGCATTCGCGCCAATGAATGTTGTGCAGGGATTAAAGCCATTATTGAGATTGCCGGCAGACAATGTACCACATTGGTGGCCAGTGATTTGGGCTTTTTGATTGGACCACGCTTAAATGCGGCGGGTCGATTGGATGATATGTCTTTGGGGATTGAATGCTTATTGAGTGATGATCCACAGTTGGCACGGGACATGGCAAAAGAACTGGATGTACTCAATCAAGAACGCAAACAAATCGAGCAAGACATGCAACAACAAGCATTATCTGCCTTGTCATGGTTTGAAGGACATTTTGATGTGGATGCATTGCCGTTTGGTTTAAGTTTATTTCATGAAGATTGGCATCAAGGTGTGATGGGCATTGTCGCTGCGCGCATTAAAGAAAAAACCGCGCGTCCGGTGATTTGCTTTAGTCGTGTCAATGAGACTGAACTCAAAGGCTCTGCGCGATCGATTACTGGATTACATATTCGCGATGTCCTAGAAACCATCGCCACACGTCATCCAGGCATGATCCTTAAGTTTGGTGGACACGCCATGGCTGCGGGTTTAACCATCGATTCAACGCAATGGGAAGCCTTTACGGCCGCCTTTGATACTGTGGTTCGTGAGCATATCACGCACGATGATTTACAAGAAACCATTTGGTACGATGACGTTTTAACCGCGCATGAACTATCATTAGAAACCGCTCATTTATTGCGTCAAGCGGGCCCGTGGGGACAAGGATTTCCTGAACCGATTTTTATGGGGCGATTTCGTGTGGTTGAACAGCGCTTATTGGCCGGCAAACATTTGCGTTTCACCCTAGAAACTCAAGGGAAAACCACCCAAGCGATCCAATTTAACAGCGATCCGGAACAAGCCGCCAGCGCAATGAAATGGATAGACATTGCATATCGATTGGATCTGAATTATTTTCGTGATAATGTGACGGTTCAGCTGCAGATTGTTCATATATCACATCCGATGGATATCGTCGCTTCTGCTACTTAACAAGTATTAAGACTGGTTTTTTTCTGCAGTCAATACTTTAATTAAAAATCAGGGGATCTCCCAGATCCCCTGCTATTGTCTACTCTCCTGGCTTTTTCACTCGTCCTTTTTCCATTGTAAAAGCCGTGTCTTTTTTATAATACAACTCGGGGTTGTTGACAGTAAAGGCATCTATTGTGTACGTATCCTTCTTTTCATCTTTATAAGTGTCTAGCAAACCAGTCAATTGCTTTGTAAAACTTTGCATATTTTTTGCTTCTGTATTGAGATCTTTTACGGCAATACCTTCTTTTCCCCTAAATAATTCAACTTCCCTACCGTTGGGATCAAAAAATAAAATTTGACCCTCGCCTTTATCATTATATTTCACGATTAATGCCATGGCATGATCGGGCGAGTCTAAATGAATATAACAATTATTTTTACCGTACTTTCTTTCTCTTGAAATGATATCTTTATATATATCGTTTAAAAAACCTCTTAATACAGTCTCAGACATGTCGGGGGTACTTCTAATAAGCACTTTGTCTTTAAAATTAGTTATGTTCAATTTATTCATTTTTACTTGAAGACTCTGGATCCTAGGTAAATATCCTCTGGTATGTAATCCTTCAGGACTAGAATCTGCCTGTTTAAGGACTCGATCAAATATGGGACCATATCGATAATCCAGATCCTTTGCATGTTCAGGTTGCATGTGTTTACGCATGGCATCAGCGACAATACCAAAACATAATCCTCCACATTCTTCCACAATTGACTTGACTATATTTTTATGATGTGTCAGTTGATATTGACCTAAGAATTCTGCCTCTCTCAACCATGCCGTCACTTTGTAAGTTTTCACCAAAGCTTCTTTTCTATGGGTACGGTTCCCCCCGCGTAAAGGCTCTTTCAAAGCCCCGGTAAGCAACTCATTATTTTTTAAAACATTGTCAAGCGCTGGATAATTACGCATACGCTGAATATCTTGTGGCGTAATTTTTTTAAAAAACAAGTCATCTAAAAGACGGAAATTTGGTGAATCAACAGTGTAATTGGTTATTAATGTTTCAAGAACTTTCGTATGAATCATCAAAATAGACGAGAGTTGATATGATGATAACTCTCTAAAAAATCTACCTCGCAAATGTTCATAATCCACCCCTTCAGTCCCTTTTGGATTAAACAAACATTCTAACATGGCTGAAGAGGTTTTATCAGGGTTATTATAAAAATGAATGGCTAATTTTTGCAGGGGTATCATATCCACAAAGTTTTTATCTTTTAAATGTTCCTTAAAGTCAGCTTCTCCATAATCATAATTATAGAGTGTCCCGAACTTCATTAAGTTAATATCTTTAATCTCTTTTGATCTGTTTTTAAATAATAAATCTATGGCTCCTTTTTGTTTATGAGTACTTAAGACTGCAAAAATTTTAGAAAATTTTTCGTTACCCATGTCCTGTATCCATTTTGCTCCTATTTTATCGCTGGCAAGTATGTTGATAAGGGATTTGAATAGAGGGCTAGGAGGCGTAAAAACAGCGGTTTGAAAAATTAAAAATTGCACAACATTGACATCTGAACTTTTTAAGATGTCCGCAGAAATAACGGCCTGTTGTAAAAGTTTACTATATTCAACATCTGGCATATAACTTTTTAAACTTATTAAAGCATGTTGTGCATCTTTAAATGATGCGGGTGAATCAGATGCTGTCAGTCTCTTTAAAAGATCTACGGTGACGTCCTTTAATGCACTTTCATCAAAAATTTTTAATTTGCTAATTGCGTTAGATGAATGATAACCGTTTATTAAAATGGAAAAAATGGTGCCTTTGTCTGTAACCGGCCCTGGATTGTTATTTTCGATATACCTTAAAATGGGTTTGTTTCCCATCAATTTTTTTATTGTATCTTCGGGGGAAAACTGGAGTATGTGTAATACCTTATCTTTGTCTAAAAATTTCTTTGCGTCGTTCTCGTTATATAAAATATCTGTCCAACTTGACATGCATGAGTAAATACTGCACCATTCTTCAGTTTTGAGCGGGCTTGATAACAAAAACTCAAACTCATTTTTCTTCCATTCGGCGTTAGCAACGAGAAATTCTCTAAAGATATTAAATTCTTTACTGCCACTTTTTGGTATAAGATCAGGATGTTGGTATAGCAAAATAAAAAATTTTGTCATATCCACTGCTTTCTGATTCTTACTTGTTAACATTTTCTCTAAAATAGAACTCGCACTTTCTCTTGTTTTTGTATCTGGATATTTATTATCTATTATTAAATCGACCAAATTTTTGTATACCTGCTTAGGTAATTCTGCTTGCATATTTTGAAGAATTTCTAACGGGTTGGACGCTAATAAGAACAAGACATCAATTCTCTTTTGGGATTCACTTGTATTCAGTGATAATTGTGATTCTATTAAAGATGTCAACTCATAGATATTTGCTCTAGAGGAATGCAGCGGAGAATATAATTTTTTAAAATTTTCAATACTTTCATCCTGTAAACTTGTTGGTATTAATTCAGGATTTCTTTTAAATAAATAAATCAATTCTTCATTTTTTGGAGCAACGTTAATCAATTGATATAAAATATCTTTTATGGGGATTTTTGTTGATAAGTCTTTTTTAATGTCTACGTCTATCTCAAATTTCCTTTCAATACCTCTAATTTCATAACTGTTTTCTACAGACTGTACGATAGGTTGTAATGTTTTAGACTTAAGCAAGGCATCTTTTTTTATTTGATATCTTTCTTGTGAGTTTTCTTCCTTTTTTAAAATATCTATTATTTCTTTTTCTTGAAAATTGTTCGTGATATTTGGAAGTTTTTCTAGACAAAATGCAACGAAATCCATATTATCAAACCCATTAATAGCAGTTAATAGTATCGTTTCGGTGATAGAAGATTGTGTTCCATACGCTTCGTACAGTGTATTGTTTTGGGTTAAGTAGGTCGTTAAAAATTCTATGCCATAAATTTTGCAACCAATTGACAGTAATAACATGAAGCTGCGACCATCATCATCTTTTTCTCTTGGTTTGTGGTCATGTTGTTTTACTAAATTTAACATGTCAGGGAAGCTATTTTCTTTGCCGCATGTTTCATAGAGCGTTGTAAATAATTTATAAAATTCTTCAAACCCTGTAGAGGCTTGATCGTAGTATGCTGGAATAAAGAGAGGATTGCGAAGAAGACACTCATTAAGACCAGCAAACCCTATCAGTGCTGGGAATTTTTGTATGCAATATAAAGAAAAATGAATATCCTTGAATTCATTGAGTAAAAAAGAAATTTTTTCTTTGCTCATGAAGCCTGTTATATCTACACTTTTAGCTGCAAGTTCTGCAAAAATATCATGACTGGGAGTGAGCCGATTGGCCATTGAAACCAGCACGATAAGGCGGGCCTCCCGATCTTTTTCAGTTTCATCGCTTGCCAGAGCTCTGGTTGTTTGTGCCTTTATCAATTCTATGACCGTATCCAGATCAAAAGAATCGCGAAGTTTAGCATTCAAACTTGTATATTCTAATTGTCGACTGGCATTGGTTGGAATTGAAGTTGGGTTTTTTAGTAAGTCGGCAGAAATGTCATTGATATTTCTTTTACAAGTTTCAAGATCGTATAATGGCATGATGCACCTCTTGTTATTTATTAAAAACTAACTGTCATGCGAGTAATCATATCCCTTTTTTTGTTGACCTATATTCAAAATTAATAATTTTTTAATGAAAAAAATTAAAAATCTTAATAATGTCGCGAGGGGCAAGGATCTCTTGAACGTAACATAGAGGCGGGTTACGTTTAAATAATGTTAAAATTCAACAAGTTAATTTTATTTAAGCCATTATGGAATAAAGTGAAAGGATCCCGAGAATGTATGACACATATCAAATCCATAAGCACAATTTATGTGTTACACCCTAAAAAAAATGTTAAGCTTATTCGGTATGAAAATAGCTTCATGAGCATAAGGGATCAGTGACATGACTCAACGTACCGCGCTATACGACGCGCATATCAAAGCAAATGGAAAAATGGTTGATTTTGCAGGATGGCAGATGCCTTTGCATTATGGTTCGCAAATAGAAGAACACCATATCGTACGCAAATCAGCTGGTATATTTGACGTCTCGCATATGACGATTATTGATATAAAAGGTCAGGATGCGACATCTTTTTTGCGCCATTTAGTGGCCAATGATGTGGCTAAATTAACCATCACGGGGAAAGCCTTATATACCTGCATGCTCAATGAACACGCGGGTGTGATTGATGATCTGATGGTGTATTATTTTGACCATGACAATTATCGCTTGGTGGTGAATGCCGCGACTCGACAAGGTGATCTGAAATGGATCAGCCAGCAAGCCCAAGCCTTTAAAAATCTGACGATCCGTGAACGTGATGATTTGTCGATGTTGGCGGTACAAGGACCGCAGGCCTGTGAATTGGTTGGATTAACGTTTGATCCCGTTTTTCGCCAAAGCAGCCATGATCTAAAACCGTTTCACAGTGTTTGGTCTGGTGATATGTTGGTGGCCAGAACCGGTTATACGGGCGAAGATGGTTTTGAAATTTTATTGCCGCATGCGCAAGCGGTGCAATGTTGGGAAGCATTATTAAAAGCCGGCGTTAAACCCTGCGGCTTAGGTGCGCGTGATACCTTACGTTTAGAAGCCGGTCTAAATTTATATGGTCATGACATGGATACACAAGTGACACCGCTGGAATCCAATTTAGCGTGGACCGTTGCTTTTGAACCTGCTGAACGAGATTTTATTGGGCGCCGCGTGCTTGAAAAACAACGCAAAGAAGGTATTTCTCACAAACTCGTCGGATTGGTATTAAAAGAACGCGCTGTGTTGCGGGAAGGACAAGTGGTGATGAGTGCTGCCGGTGAAGGCGTGATCACCAGTGGTTCATTTTCTCCCACCATAAATGCATCCATTGCATTAGCGCGCATTCCTGCGACTGCAACAGGCGATTTAACGGTTGATATTCGTGGGAGACGATATCCAGTGAATATCACGCGACCACCGTTTGTCAAAGCAGGAAAAGCAACATTTTAATCGTTAATCAACAAGGAAATAGGATCATGACCCACGCATTACCGACCGAATTAAAATACACCAATACACATGAATGGACACGTGTTGAAAAAGATGGAACGGTGACAATAGGGATCACCGATCACGCGCAACAATTATTGGGTGATTTGGTGTTTGTTGAATTACCGTCCATCGGTAAAGACGTCAGTGCCGGCAGCGAAGTGGCGGTTGTTGAATCCGTAAAAGCGGCTTCCGATGTGTACTCGCCGATTGCCGGACAAGTCATTGCAGTGAATGAAGCATTAAATCAAAAACCGGAGTTTGTGAATCAATCGCCTTATCAAAATGGTTGGTTATTTAAATTAAAACCCCTTGCCATCAACGAATGCGATGGATTACTCAGCGCCAGCGACTATGAAAATAAAATAGGTTAATGCCATAACGAGGACAATATGCCGTTTATTCCACACACCCAACAAGATGTAGAATCCATGCTCAATACCATCGGTGTCAAATCGATGGAAGATTTATTTGATGAAATTCCTGCTGCCTTAAAAGCGGATCATTTGCAAGAGATACCCGATGGCTTAACTGAAATGGAATTATCGCGTTTAATGCAAGCGCGTGCGGAACAAGACAGTGGTTTGCAGTGTTTTATCGGTGCGGGAGCATATGAACATCATATTCCTGCGGCAGTGTGGGATGTGGCGGGTCGTGGCGAATTTTATACGGCTTATACACCGTATCAAGCGGAAGCCAGTCAAGGCACCTTACAATTGTTATATGAATATCAAACCATGATGACGCGGTTAACCGCCTTGGATGTTTCCAATGCATCCATGTACGATGGTGCCAGTGCGCTTGCCGAATCGGTATTAATGACTGCGCGTTTACAAAAAACGACACAAGCGCGCGTGGTTTTATTACCAAAAACATTGCATCCAGCGTATCGTCGTGTGGTGAAGGCCACCGTACAACATCAAAACATTCAATTTATTGATGTGGATTTTGATATTAAAACAGGCATGACGTCTATTGAACAATTAAATGCCTTGAACATCGATGCTCTCATGACCTTGGTGATCCCGCAACCCAATTTTTTTGGGGTATTAGAAGATGTCCATGCATTGACCGATTGGGCGCATCAAAAAGGTGCGTATGTGATTGGTGTTGTTAATCCAACCGCATTAGCGATCTTGGAAGCGCCAGGAGCGTGGGGCGAACACGGCGTGGATATTGCTTGTGGTGAAGGACAGCCGTTGGGGATCCCACTGGCATCCGGTGGTCCTTATTTTGGATTTTTATGTGCCAAACAAGCCTTTGTCAGGCAAATGCCAGGACGAATTATTGGTCGTACGGTGGATAGAGAAGGCAAAGATGGCTTTACCTTAACGTTACAAGCACGCGAGCAACATATTCGCCGCGCCAAAGCAACGTCCAATATTTGTACCAATCAGGGATTAATGGTGACCGCAGCCACCATTTATTTAAGTTTATTGGGCGCACAAGGATTGCAACAAGTGGCGACAAAAAGCCATCAGGCAACGACGTCTTTGTTACATGCATTAACCACGCTTCCTGGTGTGAGCGCATTATTTGATTCCCCCTATTTTCACGAAGTAGCGATACGCTTACCTAAACCAGTGAACACTGTTTTAATCGAACTAGAAAAGCGCGGTATTTTAGGCGGTTATGCGTTAACCCATGATTATCCAGCGTGTGATAACGCCTTATTAATTTGTGCAACCGAAACAAAAACGGACGCGGATATCCATGCCTATCAAATGGCATTACAGGAGATATTACTGGGATGAATAAGCTGATTTTTGATGCGTCCAGTCAAGGACGTTTTGCGACCGCACAAGCACCGCAAGTCAATCGTGCTGCATTAAATGATATTCCACAAACATTGCAACGGAAAAAACCATTGCGTTTGGCGGAAGTTTCAGAATTGCAAGTGGTGAGGCATTATACCAATTTGTCCAGACGTAACTTTGCCATTGATGTGCAATTTTATCCGTTGGGATCTTGCACCATGAAATATAATCCACGCGGTGTACATCGCATGGCCAGTTTATCTGGATTTTTAGGACGACATCCTTATGCGCCTTTATCACATAGCCAAGGTTATTTGGCTTGTGCCTATGAGTTGCAAGAATTATTACAAACCGTCACCGGTATGCAAGCGGTGGCTTTGTCTTGTATGGCCGGTGCACAAGGTGAGTTTGCGGGCGTTGCGATGATTAAGGCGTACCATCAATCACGCAGCGATACAGCACGTGTTGAAATGTTAGTGCCTGATGCAGCACATGGTACCAATCCGGCATCAGCCGTGATGTGTGGTTATCGCGTGCGTGAAATTCCAACCAAAGCCAATGGTGATATGAATTTAGACGCATTAAAAGCAGCCGTGGGACCGCAAACCGCAGGCATCATGCTAACCAATCCATCCACCTTGGGGGTGTTTGAACGTAATATTATGGATATTGCCAATATTGTGCATCAAGCCGGTGGTTTATTATATTATGATGGCGCAAATTTAAATGCCATTTTGGGTAAAGTACGACCGGGCGATATGGGTTTTGATGTGATGCATATTAACTTGCATAAAACCTTTGCAACGCCGCATGGTGGCGGTGGACCCGGATCAGGACCGGTTGCCGTGAGCGCACGTTTGGTGCCTTTTTTACCCGTGCCGCGAGTGGGGTATACGCAAGGTCAATATCATTGGTTAACCAAAAAAGAGTGTCCACAGTCTATCGGTCAATTGTCTGCTTTTATGGGCAATGCGGGCATTATTTTACGCGCGTATGCGTATGCGCGTATGTTGGGGCGTGAAGGTTTACGACGCGTTGCATTATATGCCACACTCAATGCAAACTATATGGCCGCTCAATTAAAAAAAGCCGGATTTGTGTTGGCTTATCCAGAACGACGTGCGAGTCATGAGTTTATTATTACGTTTAAAGAAGAAGCCAAAACATATCAAGTCACGGCGATGGATATTGCCAAGCGATTGCTTGATTATGGATATCATGCGCCCACGACCTATTTTCCGTTACTGGTTCCCGAATGTTTTTTAATTGAACCGACAGAAACAGAATGTAAAGAAGAACTGGATGGATTTATCGCTGCAATGATAGCGATTTTGCAAGAAGCGCGTGAAAATCCTGCGAAACTTAAATTGGCGCCTCTCACTTTATCCGTGAGCCGTTTGGATGATGTCAAGGCTGCAAGAGAATTGGATTTGGCCTATCATGAAGCGTAATTTTTTATATCGTGAAGAACAATCCATCCGCTGGGCTGATTTAGATGCGTATGATCATGTCAATCATGCGGCTTACTTGATTTATATGCAAGAAATGCGGATCCGTTGGCTGTCCAGTGTGAATTTGGGCATTGAAACATTGCCTTATTTGTTACCCATTGTATCGCTGACGATCGACTATAAAAGAGCGTTGAGCTATCCTGGAAATATACAGATAGAACTATTTGGCCATGTATCTGGCAATCGAAGCTGGACAATGGAACAGGTGATTTATTCAAGTGCAAACTTGACAGAAGTTTGCGCGCACGCTTCTATGAAAGCAGTGTGTATGGATCCGAAAACACAAAAGGCAATTGCAATTCCGCCGGAGTTATTGCAGTATTTACAAGATTAATTTTAAAAAAAAGTAATCAAATCACTTGAAAAGGCGAGAAAAAAAGCCAAAACTCGTGTATGATTAAATGCGTTGAATCAAAGGAGAAAATCAATGCCCGCTAAAAAACCTGTTAAAACAGTGAAAGCAAGTCCAAAAGCCAAAGCAAAACCAGCTAAAGTTTCAAAAGTTGCGTCTGCCAAGGTTGTTAAAAAATCGTCAAAACCGATTGCTGACAAGCAAACCAAAGCACAAATCATTACTGAATTGGCAATGGATGCTGGGCTTGAAAAGAAACAAGTGAAAACTGTTCTAGAAGCAATGAAAGATCTGATCGAACGTCACATGCATCCTAAGGGATCAGGTGAAGTGGTATTGCCTGATTTAGGCATTAAAGTGCGCCGCATTCGTAAGCCAGCCACCAAGGCTCGCAAAGGCCGCAACCCATTCACCGGCGAAGAGATCACCATCAAAGCAAAACCAGCACGCAACTCCATTAAGGTGTCTGCGATGAAGGCGTTGAAAACGTTGGCTGAATAGTCCGTAGAGTTTGACCTGATGCCGTGATACCGTCGTTTGATCGCGATATCTACTTTATCATCAGGTAATGCTGTGATACTGTCGTTTGATTGCGGTATCCACTTTATTATCAGGTGATGCTCTCATACCGCGGCTTGACCGCGGTATCCACTTTGCAGTGAACAAAGATTAAAATGCAAATATTAAACAAAAGCCTACTCACCAATCTATTCGCACTATTACTCCTCGGCATAGGATACGCTCTACACAACCCATTGCTCCATGCCATAGGCCTCTTCGCTTTCTCCGGCGCCATCACCAATTGGTTGGCTATCTACATGCTCTTTGAACGCATCCCAGGCCTTTACGGTACCGGTATCATCCCATTACATTTTGAAGCCTTCAAAAAAGGCATCCACGAACTCATCATGCTCCAATTTTTCACCCCAGAAAACCTAGAACGCTTCGTCTCCTTCGAACAATTCCAACCCAATTGGAAAGCCTTACTCGATAAAATCCACGTAGAACCGTTCTTCGATGGCCTATTAGAAGTGATCGGCCAATCCTCCTTTGGTAGCTTGTTAATGATGGCTGGTGGCAAAAAAGCATTGGAACCTCTGCGCCAACCCTTTATCGACAAAATGCAATCATTGGTAGAACAAGAACTCACTCGCCCAGAAACCTGGCAAGCCCTCACCCGTTCTCCCGAAACCGTGCATGTTTTACATCAAAAAATATCCGGCATCGTGCACGCCCGCTTGGCCGAATTAACGCCACAAATGGTCAAAGAGATCATCCAACAAATGATACGCCAACATTTAGGCTGGCTCGTGGTTTGGGGCGGCGTTTTTGGTGGTCTGATTGGCGCAGTGAGTGTGTTTATTTAACTAATATTGTATTCAGATTAAATTTCACTTATTGTAATAAGTGAAATGCGAAGTGATTTAGATAGACGACATGCAAAAACCAAAAAAGAAGCCGCAGAAAAAGAAGCTGAAAAATCGCCGATGGTGAAAAAGACGCTACGATCCAGTGCCCCCGCTTCACCAGTGGAAACAACGTCCGCAATAAGAGTGACTTCTTTTGGAGATAGGGCAAAAGCACACATTGATAAGGCAGCTAAAGAAAGAGACGAAGCGCATATTGCACAGGCCAGTCGTACTCGTCCAAGTACCAAAAAGCCCTGAGTTAGTAATTGAATTGACTAAATAAAGGGTGCGTGATAAGCTGACACTAATCCTGTTTACTCTTGACAACGCTCCAGCCTTCTCGCTAGAATACTTCATTTGCACTGTTGTAACAGTACATGTTTAATCGAGAAGGGTGGATTATGTCTAACAATTTCAAGCGCTTTGTAAAAAAATCAAACTATGGGTTGTTGGCTTTGCTCTGTTTACCTTTATCATTGATGGCTAAAACCATCGGCGTGATTGTGCCGATGGAACATTCTGCATTAAACGATATTGTTGCGGGCTTTCAAGACACGATAGAACAAAGTGTCAATGGCAAGAACACAGAAATCATCGTCAAAAATGCACAAGGCGATATGAATCTTCAGCGCGCCATTATTCAACAAATGCAAGCACAACAACTGGATATGTATGTACCCATTGGAACGGCGGCGACGCAAATGACGTTGTCGATGGAAAAACGTGCGCCGGTATTGGCGTTGGCGGCTATTTATACAGAATATGAACGTCAAAAACAAAAACCGATCCACATGACGGGGGTGCTGGATGAAGTGGCGGTTGCGAAGCATTTTGCGTTGTTAAATAAACTGATTCCCAATTTAAAAACGTTTACGTTGATATACAGTCACAGTGAAAAAGTATTTAACGATGTGGACGCATTAAGCCAATTGGCTAAAGAAAAAGGCGTGACTTTGCAAAAATTAATGGTGCAAGCACTGCCAGATTTATACACCGTTAGTCGTCAACTGGATCCCAACACACAAGCCATTTTTGTATTGAAAGATCATTTGATCGTTAGCGGCATGCCTACCTTGGCGCGTGAAGCGGAAAAACGGCATATTCCGGTGATTGCTTCTGATGAAGGATCGGTGCATCAAGGGGCGGCGGTGGCGTTGGGGGTGAGTGAACGTGAAATTGGCGTGCAAGGTGCGGCGTTGGCCATTAAATTGCTTGGCGGTGCGGCGATTGATAGTTTGCCGCTTGAAAAAATGAGTCACTTATCTTTGTTTTTAAATGTAAAAAATGCAAACAAACAAAATATGAGTGTGCAGCAGGTGGATAGTGTTGCAAAAGAATTGGGTTATAGCGTAAAAGATGTTAAATAAATATTTCCTCTTTGAAAAAGAGTTTTTGCATAAATATGAGACCCGCTGTCATACCGCGGCTTGACCGCGGTATCCACTTTGCAGTGAATCTAAAATTAGATGAAGATCGATAGATCATATGAACTTCTAAAGTCTCTGCAAAGTGGACCCCGCGGTCAAGCCGCGGGGTGACAGCACTCCATTGATGCAACAGTGTCTTTTTCAAAAGAGGAAAGGGGAAACACTCGGTGAATATTTTATTTCCTGCCTTCGAACAAGCCTTATTATTTCTACCTCTCGCACTAGCGATTTATTTAAGCTACGGCATTTTACGCATCACCGACATGACCGTGGATGGCAGTTTTGTATTGGGCGCAGCGGTTTGTGCGCGTTTGTTAACAGAAGGTATGCCACTTTCTACCGCCATGTTATTTGCTATTGCAGCAGGTTTTATGGCGGGCGTGGGCGTGAGCTTGATCCAAGCAGGTGGACGCATTCATTCGTTAATAGCGGGTATTCTTGCACTGTTTATACTCTACAGCGTTAATTTCCAAGTCATGGGTCGTCCCAATATTAGTTTGCATGATAGTTCCACATTGGTGTCATTGTTATTCCCTTGGGGTGAATATGCGATTTGGTGGGTGATTGCAGGCATCAGTGTGATGTTGATGTTATGCATGGCGTTGTTTTTAAAAACCCGTTTTGGTTTGTTGATGCGCGGCTTTGGTCAAAATGCAGCTTTATTTAATCAGCTGGGACATTCGCAAGAATATTGTCGTACGATAGGTTTGGGGATCAGCAATGCCTTGGCGGCGTTATGTGGTGCGCTCACTGCGCAAGTCAATGGATATGCTGATTTAAACATGGGTTTTGGTATGGTGTTGACCGGGATTGGTGCTGTTGTGATAGGCGAACAATTATTGTCACGTTTGAGTCGACAAGCCCGGTTTAATGTAATGATTGCGATGTGCAGTTGTTTGGTGGGTGTGGTGATTTATTTCTTGGTATTGAATCTGTGCTTGCGCATTGGGATTGATCCGGTGAATTTAAAAATGGTATTGGGTTTGATGCTGATATTCTTTTTGCGCAGCGCAATGGGGAATGCACATGGGCATTAAATCGTCTGCTTCATCGGCAATATTAGAGCTACAACAGCTTTCATTACGTTTCCCTTCGATGGACAAAGCCATTCTAAAAGAGATTGCGTATACGGTTTATCCAGGCGATTTTGTGGTGATTTTAGGCGGCAATGGCTCTGGCAAAAGCTCTTTGATGAAGCTGATCACCGGACAATATCATCCAACCGCCGGAAAAGTCGTCTGGCCTTTGCAAAAAAACAATCAAGAAAAAAGACGTGAAGTGGCGCAGCATACCGTCATGCTGACGCAAGATCCCAATCAGTCATTATTTACTGAATTGACCGTATTAGAAAATGCACTGCTGTGGAATACCCGCGGACAGTCTGTCGGCTTATCCATGGGAACGCGAGTGATGCGAGAACAACTCAACGCACAATTGTCTGCATTTAATCCCAATCTGGTCCACAAACTTGATACGCCTTGCATGCGTTTATCCGGCGGCGAAAAACAAAGTTTGTTGTTGGCCTTGTGCTTATTGCAACCCATTGATGTATTATTGCTCGATGAACACACCAGCGCATTGGATCCCAAAACGGCGGTGTCTTTGATGGAATTAACTGCTAATACCATTGCGAAACAACGCATGACATGTTTGATGACCACCCATGATTTGGATGATGCACTGCGATATGGCAATCGATTAATTGCCTTAAAAGACGGTGAAATTGCGTTTGAAGCGCAAGCGCATGAAAAGCAAAAATTAGCCAAACAAGATTTATTGCAATTTTGCTATTGATTTTTAAAGTTTTTGCTCTAAGCTATTGATTATGAGAAATGCAACACTATATGTAGAAGGTTGATGCATGTTAGATCCCAAGTATTTGCGAAATGAGTTGGATGACACCGCTAAAAAATTAGCAGTGCGCGGTTTTAAATTAGATGTCACACGTTTTTTACAATTAGAAACAGATCGTAAACAATGGCAAGTGCAAGTGGAAAGTTTGCGTAATGATCGCAATGTTCGCTCTAAAGCCATTGGACAAGCAAAAGCAGCCGGACAAGACACCAGCGAATTAATGCAAGATGTGCAGGGATTGGGAGACGCATTGGCGCGTGGTGAACAAGCCTTAGAAGAAATCACCAAGCAATGGCAAGAATTGGCGTTAATGGTGCCGAATATTCCTGATACCAGCGTACCGCTTGGGAACAGCGAAAAAGACAATCAAGAAGTTAGACGTTGGGGTGAACCCACGGTATTTGATTTTGAACCTAAAGATCATGTGGATTTAGGTGAACAATTAGGCGGTATCGATTTTACCGCCGCGAGCACTTTATCTGGCGCGCGATTTGTAGTTTTGCATAAAGGCATTGCCAGATTACATCGTGCTTTAGCGCAATTTATGTTGGACACGCATACGCAAGAACATGGCTATCAAGAAGTCATGGTGCCTTATTTGGTGAATGTGCAAGCATTGTACGGTACCGGACAAATGCCTAAATTTGAAGAAGATCAGTTTTTTACTCGTGGTGAAAAAGAGTGGGTATTAATCCCCACCGCAGAAGTTCCTGTGACGAATTTAGCGCGAGATCAAATTATCGAAGCGAATGATCTGCCTAAAAAATACGTTTGTCACAGCGCCTGTTTTCGAAGTGAAGCCGGTTCGTATGGTAAAGATACGCGTGGCATGATCCGCCAGCATCAATTTGAAAAAGTAGAATTGGTACAACTGGTCAAACCCAATGAGTCATTTGATGCGTTAGAAGCATTAACGGGTCATGCAGAAAAAATTTTACAA
>Ga0302315_10001887_pt1 | contig 20460 bp, 13 predicted proteins | sample III_Palsa_N3_1_FD_200532 | JGI IMG/M metagenome (GOLD analysis project Ga0302315, IMG submission 200532) | Peat permafrost microbial communities from Stordalen Mire near Abisko, Sweden - III_Palsa_N3_1 | ecosystem: Environmental > Terrestrial > Soil > Palsa > Peat permafrost | place: Sweden...
TCTGGCCGCTCAAAAAGCCGCCGCCAAAGATGAGCCGTCTGCCGACGATATCTATGAAATCGGATGCGTCGCCAATATCTTGCAAATGCTGAAGCTACCCGATGGCACCGTCAAGGTGCTGGTCGAAGGCGCGCAGCGGGCCCGCATTCATCACATCAGCGAACTTGAAACGCACTTCGTGGCGGACCTGACCCCGGTTGAATCTGAAGCCGGCGATGAGTCCGAAGTCGAAGCCATGCGCCGCGCGATCGTTCAGCAATTTGACCAATACGTCAAACTGAACAAAAAGATTCCGCCAGAGATCCTGACATCATTGGCCGGTATCGATGACGCCGGACGCCTGGCCGACACCATCGCCGCGCATTTGCCGCTGAAGCTTGAACAGAAACAAGTTATCCTCGAAATATTCAACGTAGCCAAGCGGCATGAGCATTTGCTCGGCCAACTCGAGGGCGAACTGGACATTCTGCAAGTCGAGAAACGCATCCGTGGTCGCGTCAAGCGCCAGATGGAAAAATCGCAACGCGAATACTATTTGAACGAGCAAGTCAAAGCGATTCAAAAGGAGCTCGGCGAAGGCGAAGAGGGCGCGGATATTGAAGAGCTTGAGAAGAAGATCATCGCTGCCCGCATGCCGAAAGAAGCACGCGACAAGGCGCAGAATGAGCTGAAAAAGCTGAAGCTGATGTCGCCGATGTCGGCCGAAGCGACAGTCGTGCGCAACTATATCGATACCTTGCTCGGCCTGCCGTGGAGGAAGAAATCCAAGGTCAATAATGATTTGGCCAATGCAGAAAAAGTATTGGAAGACGATCACTACGGGCTCGACAAGGTCAAAGAACGCATCCTGGAATATCTTGCCGTGCAACAGCGCGTCGACAAATTGAAGGCGCCGATCCTGTGCTTCGTCGGTCCTCCGGGCGTTGGCAAGACCTCGCTCGGGCAATCGATTGCGCGCGCGACCAATCGCAAGTTCGTGCGCATGGCCTTGGGCGGTGTGCGCGACGAAGCGGAAATCCGCGGGCATCGCCGCACCTATATCGGCTCGATGCCAGGCAAGATATTGCAAAGCCTGGCCAAGGCCGGCGTGCGCAATCCCTTGTTCCTGCTCGACGAAATCGACAAGCTTGGCATGGACTTCCGTGGCGATCCTTCATCGGCGTTGCTGGAAGTGCTCGACCCTGAGCAAAACCATACCTTCTCGGATCATTACATTGAAGTCGATTTCGATCTGTCGGATGTGATGTTCGTAGCGACCTCGAATTCCTACAATATCCCGCCGGCATTGCTGGACCGGATGGAAGTGATTCGCTTGTCCGGTTACACCGAAGACGAGAAGACCAGTATTGCTCAGCGTTACCTGATGCCCAAGCAAGTCAAGAACAATGGCTTGAAGGAAGAGGAAATCAGCATTTCCGAATCGGCGATTCGCGACATCATCCGTTATTACACACGGGAAGCCGGTGTGCGTTCGCTGGAACGGGAAGTGTCCAAGATCTGCCGCAAGGTGGTGAAAATGCTGCTGTTGAAGAAACAGGACAAGAAGGTCACCGTCAATTCGAAGAACATCGATAAATTCCTTGGCGTACGCCGCTTTGATTTCGGCATGGCGGAAAAGGAAAACCAGGTCGGACAAGTGGTTGGCTTGGCGTGGACCGAAGTCGGCGGCGACTTGCTGACGATCGAAGCGATGAGCATGCCAGGCAAGGGGGGCGTGATCCGCACCGGCACCTTGGGCGATGTGATGAAGGAATCGATCGAAGCCGCACGCACGGTGGTTCGCAGTCGTGCGCAGCGGCTTGGAATCAAGGCCGATGTGTTCGAGAAAAGCGATATCCATATTCACGTTCCAGAGGGCGCAACACCGAAGGACGGACCGTCTGCCGGCATTGCCATGACGACTGCATTGGTATCGGTGTTTACGGGTATACCGGTGCGAGCCGATGTCGCCATGACTGGGGAAATTACCTTGCGCGGCGAAGTGTTGCCAATTGGCGGGTTGAAAGAAAAATTATTGGCGGCGCATCGCGGCGGCATCAAAACAGTGATGATCCCGGAGCAAAACGTCAAGGATTTGGCTGACATCCCCGATAACGTGAAGAACAAGCTGGAGATCGTTCCGGTTCGCTGGATCGATAAAGTGCTGGAAATTGCACTGGAACGTCCTCCAGTGCCATTGACTGACGAGCAGGCAGCCGTTGCTGCTGCAGCTGCGGTAGAAGCGGCTGCAGCGACCGACAAAAGTAATAACGTAGTTAAACATTAATGGCACGCATGAGTACTGCGCATTGATGTTGATCGGTGAGGTCTAATAAAGGGCGGTGAATTCACCGTGCCTGTTAATGAAAAAGCGCTCGCAAGGGCGCTTTTTCGCCATATGGGTAATGAATTTCCTGCATCCGAACTCTGAGAGAGTCTCGCATAGCGGTGCACCGCTTGACACAAAGCTGTGCGACTTGTTTAATACGGATTGCAGATTTTCCTGCATAACGCAATGCCAGTGCAGCGAATAATGACTTAAAAGCACAATTGCGAAATCCAACTAATGTAAGGGGGGAGCGTAAGTGAACAAAACAGAATTAATTGACCACATTGCCGAATCCGCTGATCTGTCCAAAGCTGCTGCCACACGCGCAATTGACGCAATGATCGGCGCGGTTAAAACCACTTTAAAGAAAAATGGTTCGGTGACATTGGTTGGGTTCGGGACATTTTCTGTGGGAAAACGTGCGGCGCGTATTGGTCGAAATCCCCGTAGCGGAGAGGCAATCAAGATCAAGGCAGCCAAGGTTCCTAAATTTAAGCCTGGCAAAGCATTGAAAGATGCGGTAAACTAATGCCTCTTTGGCGTGATGACAAACGCCAGCAGTGGCTGACTAGGTAATAGTAGGGTGCTTAGCTCAGTTGGTAGAGCGGCGCCCTTACAAGGCGTAGGTCGGGAGTTCGAGCCTCTCAGCACCCACCAAGCAGCCAGCACGAGAGTAAAGAAGTTCAGGAGTGGTAGTTCAGCTGGTTAGAATACCGGCCTGTCACGCCGGGGGTCGCGGGTTCGAGTCCCGTCCACTCCGCCAAAATCTAAAAGGCGAACGAGAGTTCGCCTTTTTTCGTATGCGCTAAACTAAGGGTGTCACCGTAAATCGTGGCGAGCGGCTTAATGTCTGAATGCGCGTTAGATTTGCGGAAATGCCCATAAACTGTTTGTGAATGGCTGACTATGTTTGAATTTATTCGTACCCATCAGCGGTTGATGCAATTTTTCCTGATGATCTTCCTCGCGCCTTTGTTCGTTGTCGGCGGTCTTCAAGTCGGTCATTTCGGCGAGACTGAAACAACGATTGCCAAGGTCGGTGACAAAGCGATTTCTCAGCAAGAACTCGACAACGCCGTGCGCGAGCAGGACCCACGTTCGGCAGCCATTCCCGGCATCAAGAAAGAACTTCTTGATCAAATGATTTCTGAGCGCGCACTGAGCGTTGAAGCGGCCAATGATCGCATGACGCCTAATGCCGCCGATGTGGGTGCATTTGTATTGCAAAATTTCCCAGAGCTCGGTGATCCATCCCTGTCGAAAGAAGCTCGCGCTCAACGCTATGCTGACATCGCGCGCGCGCGCGGTATGTCGATTGACGGCCTGGAGGCTAAAGTTCGTCAATTGCTGGTATATCAACGTACAGCCGGTGAAATTGAATCGTCCACTTTCGCACCTAAAGCCGTAGCTACGCGTATCGCGGATGTGATTGCGCAAGAGCGCGAAGTACAGCAAATGCCGTTCAAGAGCGCTGACTTCACGGGACAGGTGAAAATTACCGACGACATGCTGAAGGCCTATTACAACAAGAACCTGGCGCAGTTTCAGATTCCTGAGCAGGCGAAGATTGAGTACGTGGTGCTGAGTGTGGATAACCTCGCGCAGCAAATCACCGTCAGCGATGCGGATGCCGAAAAATTCTATAAAGACAATCAAAAACGCTATACCGACGAAGAGCAGCGCCGCGCCAGCCACATCATGATCAATATCACCAAAGGTGCTACTGATGCAGAGAAGATAGCAGCCAGAGCCAAGGCGGACAATTTATTGATTGAGGCTCGTAAGGCGCCAGGCGAATTTGCCAAGCTGGCGAAGACAAGTTCCGAAGATGTGGGCACCAAAGACAGCGGTGGAGATCTTGATTATTTCACGCAAGGGTCGATAACCAAAGCGATTGCAGACGCTGCTTTCAAATTGAAAGTTGGCGAGATCAGTGATGTCGTGCAGTCGGATCGTGGCTTCCATATTATTATGCTCACTGCGATCAAGCCCACTGCCGTCAAGCCATTTGACGATGTCAAAGCCGATATCATCAATGAATTGAAGAAACAGCAAGCGACCAAGAAGTTCTCGGACCTGCGCGAAGCATTCTCCAATACCGTGTTCGAGCAAGCCGACAGTTTGAAGCCGGTAGTCGACAAAATCGGCGACAAGGCGCAACTGAAGATAGAAGCAGCTTCTGGCGTTACGCGCAAACCTGATCCGGCTCTTGCTCCGACGGTTGTGTATAACAACCAGAAATTCCTGACCGCGCTATTTGCGGACGATTCGATCAAGAAGAAGCAAAACACCGAGGCGATCGAAGTGGTTCCGGGAACCTTGATTTCCGGCCGTGTCACCGAATACAAGGCAGCGGCGCAAAAGCCGTTCGAAGAAGTACAGGCAATTGTGCGCGAAGCAGTGACGCAAACCGAAGCGCAGAAGCTTGCGCAAAAGGCCGGCGAAGACAAAGTGGCTGCGCTCAAGGCAAAAGACGATTTGACTGGCTTTGGCGACGCACAGACGATTTCACGCGTCAAGCAAGCAGGTATGAATCCGGCCATCTTGCAAACTGTCATGAAAGCCGATGCCACCAAGTTGCCTGCGTTTGTGGAAGTCGAATTGCCTGGAGTGGGTTACGCTGTTTACCGTATCAACAAGATCAACCAACCTGCCACTCCTGATCCGGCTCGCAACGCCTCGATACAACAGCAACTGACGCACAGTTTGGCGCAACAAGAGATGCTGGCCTACATCGAAGCGGTGAAAGCCAAGGCCAAGGTAAAAATTCTGCATCCTGAAACACTCAATGCACCAGCCGGCGAAGGCGAGAGCAAGTAAATAGCATCCGACAGGACACTAGAACCAAGTGAACCAATTAGTGCTGGCCCCGGCCAGTCGATTTGCGAAGATTATGCAGATCGGCTGGCCGGGGCCATTTTTATGGTAGGTCGTTATCTACTTCGCAGCCGGGGCTTCGGTCTGCAATACTTGCGCTGCAAGCTCAAAGTCTTCTGCTGAGATTCCGCCAAGACGTAAAGACTGCGCTTGCGATATCGATGTGAAATTGCGCTCTATCGAACGCGTATAAGCAGGATCGTAATGGTCGCGCAGCAATTCTTCGACAAGTTGTTCGATTTCTCCCGTTAATGCCAGCACATGCCAGTGATCGATCTTTGCACGGCCATGCAGGGTTAGCAGGCAACTGAGTTGTGTATTCAATACCAGCGGATTGGCAATGAAATGCTCATAGTCTTGCATTAATAGCCGCACGCGATCCGGTAGAGATAACGATAGCGAGATACAGGGGGAAGCGCGCATCGCTTCTATCAATGCATCCGGCACCCGCAGGTCTCCCACTTTTTTGCTTTCCGACTCGATAAAGACCGGGCGTCGCGGATCGAAGCTCCGCAAGGCCAGCCACAAGCTGCTCTCAAATGCTTTCTGCGATGGTTGCGGTGTGCTGGGTAAATGCCCGAGTATCGAGCCGCGATGCGCAGCCAATTGTTCCAGGTCAAGCACTTGTGCGCCTTGCGCCGCTAGCGTCTGCAACAGGCGGCTTTTGCCGCTGCCGGTAGTGCCGCATACCACCCGATAGGGAAGCCGTGCCGGCAATTCGTCCAATGCCGCATTGACATGGCGGCGATATTCCTTATAACCGCCATCCAGTTGCGCTACCGGCCAGCCGATGCGCGCCAGAATATGCGCCATCGCGCCGCTGCGATTGCCGCCGCGCCAACAGTAAACCAGGGGGCGCCAATCGCGGTCGTGAGCGAGGAATTGCGATTCGATATGCTGCGCGATATTGCGGGCGACCAGGGCTGCGCCAAGTTTTTTAGCCTCGAATGCATTGACTTGCTTATACAAAGTGCCGATCTTGATGCGTTCTTCATTGCTCAGCACAGGGCAATTGATCGCGCCCGGCAAGTGGTCTTCGGCAAATTCAGCGGGGCTGCGAACGTCAATGACGGCGTCGAATTGATCGAGCTGCGGCAGGATTTCTGCGAAGGTGAGCAGCGCGGGAAATTTCATGCTTATTTTGCCAGCAACGGCTTGAGCGACGGCCACACATTATTCAATAGTATCGCTTGCGCCTCGACTACAGGGTGAAGGTGATCAGCCTGGAATAGTTGCGGCTTGTCTTCCAGCCCGGCAAACAAAAACGGCACCAGTCCCGTTTTGGCGTCTTTCGCCAATTTGCCGTACAGCGCGGCAAATTTCTTCGTATAGTCCGGGCCGTAGTTCGGCGGCAGTTGCATGCCGACCAGCAGTACCTTGGCGTGCACCTCTTGCGCGGCATTAATCATGCTTCGCAGGTTGCTCTCTGCCGCAGCGAGCGACAAGCCGCGCAAGCCGTCGTTGGCGCCCAGCTCGATGATGACAATCGATGGATGCTGCTGTAATAGCGGGGGCAAGCGTGTCAGGCCGCCACTGGTGGTTTCGCCGCTGATGCTGGCATTGACGATGGGCGCATCGATTTTCTCGGCTGCCAGACGCTCCTGTAGCAGAGCCACCCAGCCGGTTCCGCGCGGCAAACCATATTCCGCAGAAAGACTATCGCCTAGCACAAGGATGGTTTTTGATGCAGAATAGGCGCACGACATGGATAGCGCGCCGATAAGCAGCACCGCCAGCCGCAAAAACTGTATCCGCTTACCCCAAACCTTGAAACCAACTTGCATGCCTGAATCTTCCACACTGTCTCCTGCCATTGAAGCGATTGATCTCAGCAAACGGGTCGCCGACGCCAGCGGCGAGCTCACGATTTTGCAACACGTCAATTTTACCGTGCAAGCCGGCAGTACGCTTGCCATTGTTGGCGCTTCCGGTTCCGGCAAGTCGACTTTGCTCGGTTTATTGGCCGGTCTCGATACACCGTCTACCGGCACGGTCAAGTTGGGCGGCGTCGACATTTTCGCGCTCGATGAGGATGGCAGAGCCCGGCTGCGCAAGCGGCAACTGGGATTCGTGTTCCAATCCTTTCAATTATTGTCGCATTTGAATGCGCTGGAAAACGTCATGTTGCCGCTCGAATTGCGGCAAGAGGCCGATGCGGGGGAAAAAGCCGAAGCCATGTTGGGCCGGGTAGGTTTGAGCAGCCGTTTGAAACACTATCCAAAATATTTGTCCGGCGGCGAGCAGCAACGGGTCGCCTTGGCGCGCGCGTTTGTCAGCGAACCACCGCTGTTGTTTGCCGATGAGCCTACCGGGAGCCTGGACGCGGTGACAGGTGATGCAGTGATCCGCCTGATGTTTGACCTTAACCAAGAGCGCGCATCAACGTTGGTACTTGTTACGCATGATCCGGCCATTGCGGCGCTGTGCAAGCGCACGATTACCATCGCTGCAGGAAAATTGCTGCAATGATGCGACCGAAGGTGCGTTATATCGGCATCGCGCAATTACTTTATGCCAGCCGGTTGCCGACGGGGGCGTAGTTGAAATAATCGAATCTCGCTATATAGATCTTCGTATTTGACGCCAAATATCATGTTGAAAACAAACGAAGAATTGAAAGAATTGCATGGGCACGCCTATGCTTCAAGGTTTGATGAGACGCAGTTGCCGTCTCGGCTTGAACGCCTCATCGCCAATATGAACTTCACATCGCAAGACAATGTCGTGGATTTTGCGTGCGGTAGCGGCTTGTTGATGGAGTATATTGCTCCGCTGGTGAAGTCTTATGTCGGCGTCGATTTCTCGCAACCCTTTATCGATATCGCCAACAACAAAAAGAAAAAAATCGAAGACCTGGCAGAGGGGAACTTCCGTGCAAAGAATGTGCAATTCGAGTGTGCATCCATTCAGGATTTTTGCCGCAGAAATCCACGTTCTTTCGAAATTGCCTTCGCAATGGATATTTCCGAGCACGTTTATGACGAAGAATGGCTCGATATGCTGACCAGCATGCGAGCAGCGCTGGTCAAAGGGGGGAAACTTTACTTGCATACACCCAATGCAAGGTTTTTCCTGGAAGTCATGAAAAAGCACAATATTTTCGTGAAGCAGTTTCCCGAGCATATTGCCGTTCGCACCCTTGAAGACAATGTGACGCTACTGAAAAAGGCAGGATTTGCCATTGCCAAAACACGCCTGATTCCCCATTACAACGTACTTCGATTGCTGCATCCGCTTTCCTTCATGCCAATTCTTGGCGCCTGCTTTCAGGCTAGAATATTTGTTGAGGCGGAAAATAGGCAAGCACCATAACGTGCCTGGACAATCACTACCAACAGTGTCCAATTAAATCTGTTCATTTTGTTTTCCATTTTAAATTTGTTTCTCCGTAAAGGCGCAATCATCATGCCAACCGATCTACAAACCCCTTTTGAACTTGGCAACGGCAATCAAACCACGACCTGGGAAGAATGCATTGCCTTTTATACGACTCTGGCAAAACGCTTTCCAAACGTGCTGCGCTTTGATCGGATCGGCTTGTCCGATAGCGGCGTGCCGCTGCATGCGGGTGTGGTGAGCGCCGATGGTGTGTTTGATCGCGAGCAAATCAAACGCGATGGCCGGCCGGTATTTTTCAATAATAACGGCATCCATCCGGGCGAACCGGAAGGCATCGATTCCTGCATGGCGCTGGTGCGCGATTTTTGCGTGGAGCCGGCGCGACTGGCGGCGCTCGGGCGCACAGTGTTCTTGTTCGTGCCGCTCTACAATGTGGACGGCAGTTTGAATCGTGCCAATACATCGCGCGTGAATCAGGACGGGCCGGAGGCGTTCGGCTTTCGCGGCAATAGCCTGCATCTGGATTTGAACCGCGACTTTATCAAATGCGACAGTCTTAACGCCCAGGTCTTCAATCAATTATTTACGGCATGGGATCCGGACGTGATGGTCGATACCCATACCTCCAATGGCGCCGACTATCCGTACACGATGACGCTGATCCATACGCAAGCGGATAAATTAGGCGGCGAACTTGGCGCGTTCCTGCGCACGACTATGTTGCCGGACATCTACCAACACATGGAAGCGCGCGGCTGGCCGACCTGCCCATATGTGAATCCGATCAAGGAAAGCCCGGATCAGGGGATTGCCGAGTTCCTGGAAGTGCCGCGCTTTTCTACCGGCTATGCCGCCTTACATCACACCATCGGCTTCATGCCGGAAACCCATATGTTGAAACCGTTCGCCGACCGCTATGCATCGATGCGCGCATTGGTGGAGGTGACGCTGGCGTTTACGGTATCACATGCAAAGCAAATCCAGGCATTGCGAGAAAGCGCCAGACAGCAAAGTCGACACAAGAAGCAGTGGCCGGTGAGTTGGAAGATGGATGAGGCACGGCCTTCCAAGCTACGCTTCAAAGGATACGCCGCCAAACATAGCAAGAGCTTGCTGGGCGACTATCAGCGCTTGTCTTACGACCGCAGCCAGCCCTGGGAAAAGGAAATCGATTACTACAATCATTTCATCGAAGATGCCGTGGTAGATACGCCGCAAGCCTATGTGGTGCCGCAACAATGGCGCGCGGTGATAGATCGCCTGCAATGGAACGGCGTGCAATTGGAACGCATCGATGCAGCCAGGACGGCGACTGCGCAGTATTACAAGATCCGTTCCGTGACATCCCGCCCCGGGCCTTATGAAGGCCACATGTTTCACGACGAGGTGCAACTGGACAAGCACTGCGCAACAGTGGAATTGCGCGTGGGCGACTACCTGATTCCGCTCGACCAGCCGAATGCCCGATACGCGATTGAAACCCTGGAACCGCAGGCGCACGATAGCTTTTTCCGATGGGGATTTTTCAACAGCGTGATGGAAAAGAAAGAGGCGTTTTCCGACTACGTGTTTGAAGACCTCGCGGTGGAAATATTGCGCGAGGAGCCCGGATTGCAGGAAAAATTTGATGCCTGGAAGACCGCTCATCCAGCGTTGCTGTCGAATCAGGCAGAGGTACTGGGCTATATTTTTACCCATTGTAAACGGCAGGAGGAGCCGGAGTGGGGGCGATATCCGGTGTGGTCACTAGTGTGAGTCGCGCGCAACATTTAAGTCATGTTTTTGTTTTAGCCGCGAACAGCAATGCATCTTCCAGCCTATCATTGCCCCAGAACATTTCGGTGCCGACAAAAAATGTCGGCGCGCCGAAGATACCGCGTTGACGGGCATCATCCGTTTGCGCACGCAGTCGAAGTTTGTTAGCCTCTGACTGCGCATCGGCAATGATGGTCGCCGCGGGCAGCTTGAGTTCGCTCAGCACGGCACTTACTACTTCAGGCTCATCGATGTCGCGATCTTCGACGAAATTGATTTGCATCATCCGCTTATTGTAGTTGCCAAGCCACGGTTGATCCGACCCTAGCATAGCGACGCGCATTGGTAGCAGCGCGCTGCGCGGGAAGCCGGTCGGCTTTTTCCAAGGCAAATTATACTTTTCGCATTGACGTGCCATATCTTGCCACGTGTAGGCGCCTTTCTCTTTTTGCAGCACGAAAGGAGAGCTCATCCATCCAAAGGATTTGAAAATCGGCCCCAACAAGAATGGCTTCCAGATAATTTGCACGCCATAGTATTCAGCCAGCGCATCAATGCGCATGGCGGAGAGGTAACTGTAATTGCTGCCGAATTCATACCAAAATTCAAGGGATGGCAGTGTGTCGATGGCGTGCATGAATAGGTTCTCCTTATTCAAAAATGACCAGGCAGCGCGCTTCAATGCTTTCACGCGGCGGCGTGTTGGGAGGCGTGGCTGGATGATCGAATGCAGCGTGAGGCGTATAACGGGCCATCCCGCTAATTTGCGAGTCGTATTGCTTGAAGATCAGCGCTTCATGCCTATCCATCGCGGAAAAATACGACCAACGCTGGCGCGATCCATGTTTTACCAGATAAATTTCACCGGTCCGCTGTGGATAGCGCACTTCAGCATTGACCAAATCAACCGCGTCGACGCTGCGGGCGTCGCAGACGGCTAGCGGGGTATCAAGTACCGGTGCCTTGATGGAGCGCCAGACATTGACGATGGCATAGCGGGTAGACGGCATTTCCTCGGCCAATGCGCCGAATACCAAGCCGAAGCGCCGGCGTCCGGATTCTTCCGTGTAATCATTGTGGACACGGCCATTGGCAGAGGCGGGAACTCCCTTGCTGGAGCGGCCGAAGCCGAGCTGGCCACGATCGACATCGCGTTTGCGAACCAAGTGATCGAACACATAACCACGCGTCGCGCCGGTCGCTGCACAAGCCAACTCTGCGACTTCGGCATAGTAGCGTTGGGTAATTGCTTCGCGGTCATTGAAGTCACGTAGCGCAGTTGGCGCATCCCATAAGGCAAAGCCTTCGACGTCGAGAGAGCCGGGGGCGGTAGCATAGCGCCGATCGGTGATAACGACGCGACGATTGTCGTGCTGGTAGTTTTCCCACGGCGTGCCGGCTGGAGGCTCATAGGCATAGTTATATGGGCGATTGTCGGTCGGCAGCAGGAAGCTGAGTATGCCGTCGACAGCATCGTATACGTGATCGTCGGTTGCGGAATGAGAAAGTTGAGTGATATTCACGTTTGGCTCCTGTGGACGTGGGCGCAGTGCCCGTCTGAAGCTATATTGAAACGCACCTTGAGGAGCTTGTTCAAGCGCAAATTATGCACAGTTCACATGCATTGAAGGAATGTGATGCGTGTTATTGGCGCGCCTCGTCAAGAATCCAGCCGATGACAGCCGCTACATCCGGGCGCGGTGCCGGATCGGTTTGGATGAGCCAGTATGCATGTTCGTTTTGAGACCCGGCATGCACTGTCGAAATCTGTTTAAGGCGACCATCGGCTAGCATCGGTCGTATCAATTCCAGGCGTCCCAGTGCGATGCCTTGCCCGGCCATGGCCGATTGCACGACTTGATCGTATTGATTGAAGCGCAGGATGCCTTTCGGTTTTACGTCACGCCATCCGGCTGCCGCCAGCCAATCGTTCCAATGCAGCCAAGGACGGCCGGGGTCGTCGAATTCAAGCAATACATGACGCTCGATGTCCTGTGGCGTTGCCAAGCGATCCAGGCTCAGTGATGGGTGCGCGACCGGGGCAACGGTTTCATTGAATAGTATTGCCGCATCTTCGGCCATGGCAGAACGCGGCCCGTAGCGTATGGCAAGGTCAATGCCTTCGCTGGGAAGGTCGAGGAAGCGATTGTTGGCGGCTACTCGCAAGTCGACGCTCGGATGCAATTGCTGAAAGCGGCTTAGCCTAGGCAATACCCATAGGCCGGTGACGCCAATACTGGCGCTGAGCGTTACTGCCTGGCGTTTGGTGTCGAGGGTGATGGAGGAAAATGCATCTTGCATCTGCTGGATGGCGCTGTCGGCGCTGCGAAATAGTCGTTCGCCTTCGGCGGTAAAGGCAATCGAACGGTGTCCGCGCACCAGTAATTTGACGCCGAGGCGTTCCTCCAGTGCTTGCACTTGTCGGCTGAGTGCCGATTGCGTCAGACAGAGATCGCCGGCGGCGACGGTAATGCTCATGCGACGTCCGACCGCAACAAAGCCGCGCAACGGCTCCATCATGGAAGCGAGTCCAAGTAGGGATCTTGACATGCTTACCTCTCATGTGAATGAGAAAAGTATAGCATTGATGTAAAACTCGAATTGAGCTCCAATTCCGGACTTTAGGATATTTACTTCTTATGCTCCGGACTATGTCGCCATTGGTAAATTCTCGATATGAACAGCTTCAATCTCGTCCGCCTGCATGAATCCAAATACCTTGGCGTAGAAATACAACTCCGCATCCAGCGCCCGCTTGATATTTTCTGCGCGGCGAAAGCCGTGTTGCTCTTGTTCGAAGGTCAGATAGGCGACTGGAATGCCTTTCGCTTTCACCGCATCGAACATGGTTTGTGCCTGGTTCGGCGGGACTACCTTGTCTTTCAAGCCCTGGAATAAAATCAGGGGGCTTTCCAGCCGGTCGGTAAAGTTGATCGGCGAGCGATCGAAATACAGCTGCTTTTGCGCGGGGTAGGGACCGACCATGCTGTCGAGATAGCGCGATTCGAATTTATGGGTATCGCTTGCCAGAAGCGTGAGGTCGCCGACGCCGTAATAGCTCGCTCCAGCCTTGAAGAAGCGGCGAAAGGTGAGGGCGCATAGCGTGGTGTAGCCACCGGCACTGCCGCCGCGAATCGCGAGTTGATCCGCATTGACCTCGCCGCGTTGAATCAGGTAACGCGCAGCATTGACTGAATCGTCCACATCGACGATACCCCATTGCCCATTCAGGCGCTGCCGGTAGGCGCGGCCGAAGCCACTGCTGCCGCCATAATTGATGTCGACCACGGCGAATCCACGGCTGGTCCAGAATTGAATCGAGAGATTCAAGGTCGCGGTCGTCATTGCGGTCGGGCCGCCATGATTGAACACCAGCAGCGGCGGCCGGGTTCCAGCCGGAGCTTGAAACGCCGGATTGCGCGGTCTGTAGAAAAATGCATGGGCGGTCAGGCCGCCTTCGGTCGGGAATTCGATCGCCTCCGGTATCGATAGGTTCTCGTGATCCACTGCCAGTGTGGTGGAACTGCGCAATACGCGGCATTCTCCGGTGTGTAAATCCATTCTCACTACGGATTCCGGTGTGGTTGGGGCACCGCCGATAAAGGCGATAAATCCATTGCCGACCTGTAAATTAGAGATGGCCTGATATGGTGTCGCGATGGCCTCGAAGCTACCCTTGTTCGCATCCAGAATTGCCAGTTGTGAACGGCCATCAAGAACGTAAGTGCAGACGACGCGGTCGCGTTCATCGAACCCGTAGGTCGACATGCCGAAGATCCATTGGGCTTGGCCGAATTCCGCCGGCATCGGCTGCAAGGCTTGCGCTTGTTTGTTTCGATAGCGATACAAGTTCCACCAACCGCTGCGATCCGAAATGAAATACAACTCGCCTGCAGCGGACCAGTTCGGCTGGAAAATTGATTCAGTGGGGCCACCGGCAACTTGTTGCGTGGCTTCCAACCCGCCATCAATTGCAATGTTTGCCTGCCATAATTCTGTCCCATCCCATGGCATATTCGGATGGCTCCAACTAATCCATGCAAACATTCTGCCGTCGGGGCTTAGGCGCGGCGATGAATAAAAGTCATGGCCGGACTGTAGTACGGTTTCTTGTGCAGTCGTCAGGTCGATGGCGACCAGCGTGTTGATGGGTTCGTGATCAGCGTCACGATGATCTTCCCGTACCGCGATCAAGCGCTGACGTTCGGTGTCCATGACGGCATCGGCGTAACGCAAGCCGTTGCCGGTAGTCAGGGCTTGTGCCGATCCGCCGTCGGTAATCCGATAGATTCGTTGATCTTCGTTGTTGCAAAAAAATACGCGGTCGCCTGTTACCAGAAAGCTGCCACCGCCATATTCGTTGGCGCGGCTTCTTACGCTATGCGGGGCGCCGGTCACGTCTGCACATTGGTCGCCAACGAAGCGAACCAACACGTCGCGCCCTTCCTCTTTCGGACGTCCCTCGGTCCAGTAAATCTTGGTTCCGCTGATCCTCACTTGCCCTAGCCGCACGGTGTCGGCGACGATCAAATCGGAACTGATCGGTGATTTCCAGGAGCCATAAGTGGCGAGGGAGGACGAATTCATAGGCTGCACGCTTGGATGTGATTACGGTGGATGGCAGTCTAGGGTGTTGGTATTGCCATTGTCAATCCAAGCTTCAGGCACGCATGCGTGAGAAACGGGCTTCCATAAGTTTCATAAGGTTTGACGTTTGATATTTCGTTGGTTAGTAGAAAGATTTTGGAGGTTGAGGGGGAGTGTAATGTATTGAAAACACCATATATGTGTTGCGCAAATTTAACAGTCGCGACGGCGTGCAAATTTCTTTATAGTTGCTTGCGCACATGAGATGACATTCGCTTATTTCTGTAGGGCATCGTTGCTGCTCTGCAGCACACTATGAGAAGTCAAATGCAAGCGAATTTTCTGCTGCAAACTTCAAACTGGTATTGCCGCTCTCTACAACAATCCTTATGCGCATTGGGGACTTTATGCCGCAATTAGAGCGTTTCATCTAGTTCTACACCTCTGCTACGATCGCCCATGCCTTGACATCAAGCTGTCATATTACTTTGCCAGAATGCCGCGATGCTTAATATAGGTAGCTAGGTAGGTGGTATGGTCGGGCCGACTGTAACAACATCGACTTTTACACGATGCAACAACGATATAACAACGATAAATAAATAGGACAAGTCATGAAACTTCATTCCCTGGCGTTAGCCTGCGCGACGATGGTCTTCCTAGCGGGCTGCGGCAATAGTTCGAATAATTCGAACTCATCCAGCACGGCTACTTCTACTTACAATGTCAACGGTGTTGCGGCCATCGGTAATCCGCTGGTCGGCGTAGTGGTTACCGTTACCGACAGCGCGGGAACCGTAACGCAATCAACGCCCACGGATGCCTATGGTAATTTCTCCTTGTCCTTGAAAGGCGGCGTTGCGCCGTTTGTTCTGACAGCCCCATTTAATGATGCCGACGGTACGCCGGCAACCTTGTCGTCTGTTGTCGACCCATCTGCCACTTCTACTTCGACCGTGACAGTGCAAGCCAACCTGAATCCGCTCACTTCATTGGTGACGCAACGCGTGCTGGGCTTCGTTCCCGTCGGTGCGCCAACTTCTGCACAAATCAGCAGCGCGAATGTGACCCAGACATCGATCACCGCGGCATTGCAAAGTGTCGTCTCAGTAATGCAGCCGGTTTATGCCGGGCTGAATATTTCCGCCGCCGAATTTACCAATCCGATCGGTACGACCAGCTTCAAGGCCAACTCATCCGACTCGTTGGACAACCTGTTCACTTTGGCGCGCTTTACCGTGCACACCGGCCAGATCAGTATCGGCACCGACGCCGCCAATGCGGTGGTGTCAATCCCGGCGACTGGCGCGCTCTCCAGCCCCGTACCGGCAACCGCTGTGACTTCGTTGGTCGCCTTGAATGAGGGGCCGACCACTACAGCGATCCAGAATGTGATCGTGGTGATCGGCGAAAACCAGACTTTCGATGCGGTTTTCGCGACCTATCAACCAAGCGCCGGACAGACGGTGAAGAACCTGCTTTCCGAAGGAATCATCAATGCGGACGGCACGCCGGGCCCTAATTTCAGTGCCGCAATCCAGAACCAGGCTGCGCCGCTCAGCGCGTACACAATCAATCCGACTCGTACGACACCGTTTGCAACATTGCCGCAACCAGAGTTGATCGGCGTGCTCAACGCGGAGCTGCAAGCGCAAGGCGGCGTACCTGATCCGCGTTTCCCGGCCAATTTGCCGAATGGCCCATTTCAAACCACCAAGTACGCTCCATATGCGCTCACAGCCAACAATCCGCTGGGCAATTTGACTGGCGACCCGGTGCACCGTTTCTTCCAGATGTGGCAGCAAACCGGCGGCGATAATTCCAAGCAAGACTTGTTTACCTGGGTTGCCACCACGGTCGGCCAGGGCGGGGATACGGTTGGCGTTACGCCGGCCAATCCTGCGCAGGGTGGCGAGTTGATGGGCTTCGTCAATATGGCCACCGGCGACGCGCCATTCTTCAACTCATTGGCCGCGCAATACGCAATCAGCGACAATTACCATCAATCGATTCTTGGCGGCACTGGGGCCAACTTCTTTTCGATGGCGACTGCGGATTCCCCTTACTTCAATACCAGCGGCACGGTCGCAGTGCCGCCGGCAAACCAGATCGAAAACCCGAATCCAACTCCATCGACACCGAACTTTTATTTGCAGGACGGTTATAGCGGCGGTTCCTACGTCAATTGCTCGGACTCGACCCAACCAGGCGTGGCGCCAATCTTGAGTGCCTTGAGCGCCAAGGGCGTCAAGTCGAATTGCGACGCGGGTAAATACTACCTGGTCAATAACTACGGTCTAGGGTACGACATGAACGGCAACCCACAGCCGATCGGCCCCAACAACTACAACTTGCCGCCGCAAACCGTGCCGACCATCGCGGAAGCGTTGACAAACAAGGGCGTGGCGTGGAAATGGTATACCGGTGGACGTGATTTGGCGGATGTCACCGCCGACGCGGCAGCATTCGGCGTTCCCGTGGCGTTTGCGCAAGCAGCGCAATACAACACCATCGGCGATCCGTTGGTGGCGTCCAGTAATATCATGACGATACCGTCATTGAAGGCTGGGCTGGCAGGCTTGACCACCTTGTATAGCGATATCGCGGCCGGCACATTGCCCGCAGTATCGTTCGTTGTGCCGAAAAATCTCGATAGCGGTCATCCAGGCTATTCGGTACCGGCAAAATACGAGCTTTTCCTGCAAGGCCTGATTGCCAAGGTGCAAGCCAATCCTGCGCTGTGGGCCCATACCGCGATCATCATCACAACAGATGAAGGTGGTGGACACTTCGATACCGGCGCCATCCAGAATGTCGACTTCTTCGGCGACGGCCCGCGCATTCCGTTGCTGGTGGTGTCGCCGTATGCACGTACCGGTTATATCGATCATACTTACCACGACCATGCATCGGTACTGAAATTCATCGAACGTAACTGGCGCTTGCCACCATTGTCTGCCCGTAGCCGCGACAATTTGCCTAATCCGGTTACTTCGACAGCCAACCAGTATTTGCCGATCAATAGCACGACAGCAGTGGGCGATTTGATGTCCTTGTTCAAGTTATAGGCAAACTGCGAAAGGGGCTTACCCTTTCGCCATTTAGCGGTATTCTCTACAGCGGAGCCTAGTGCTCCGCTTTTTTAGTTGAGTGAGACGATTTTTATGCCGGCATTTTATATGCAACGTGGATGGGGAAAATGCCTCGCTGCGTTGTGCCTTGTTCTAACATTGACGGCTTGTCACGATCAGGGTAAATCGCAGGGTGTTGCTGTTGCGGTTGCGGCGAAACCAGGACCAGGTGCTACAGCGGTGGCGGCACCGGCGGCGCATTCGTTAAAAATGTGGGTGCGTTACCCTTTACCTGCGACAAGCTTGAGTCCAATGGCTGTCCTCGGTAAGCAGATCTTCTTCGATACCTCACTTTCTGCGTCGGGGAAAATGGCCTGTTCTTCTTGCCATAGCCCGGACCATGCATACGGCCCACCCAATGCGCTGGCAGCCCAGTTAGGTGGTAGCGACATGCATCATCCCGGCACTCGCGCCGTGCCTTCACTACGCTATATGAGTTTCACGCCGAAGTTCACGCGCCATTATTCAGTCCCCGACGCGGACGGCGTGGAAGATGAAGGCCCGACCGGCGGCTTTACCCATGACGGCCAGGTGGATAGCTTGCATGAGCAAGCGCTTGTCCCGCTGCTTAATGTCAACGAGATGGCGAACACCGATGCTGCAGCGGTTGGTAGCAAGTTTCGAAAGGCGCACTACGCCGACCAATTCCTCACACTATTCGGTGCGGATATCTTCAGCCATCCTGCTGCAGCTTTGGAAAAGGCGACGCTCGCGCTGGAAGCATTCGAAACTGAAGATCCAAGCTTTCAGCCATACACCAGCAAATTCGATGCGGCGATGGCGGGAAATGCCGATTTCAGTCCTGAAGAGCTGCGTGGCTATATCCTGTTCAATAACCCGGCCAAAGGCAATTGCGCCAAATGCCATATTGATTATCCGGGGCCGGGCGGGCGTCCCGCACAATTTACCGATTTCGGTTTTGAAGCGGTGGGCGTTCCGCGCAATCCGGAAATTGCGGCAAATCGGGATACGAAATATTTCGACTTGGGACTGTGCGGACCGGCGCGCAAGGATTTGGCGAAGGAAACCAATTTCTGCGGAATGTTCAAGACGCCTACGTTGCGTAATGTCGCCAGCCGACAGGTGTTTTTCCACAACGGACGCTTCCACACGTTGGACGACATGATGCATTTCTATGTTGAACGCGATACCGATCCGTCGAAATGGTATGCGAAACAAAACGGCAAGACGCTTGAATTCGACGACCTGCCGGCAACCTATCGAGAAAACGTCGATCACCTCAACGCGCCGTTCAACCGCAAACATGGCGATCCACCGGCCCTGAACGACGAAGAAATTCGCGACGTGATCGCCTTTCTGAAAACGTTGGATGATGGTTACTCCAAGCAATCAGGGGAAAAGCGTGCGAACTAGCAGTTACTCATGCAGTAGTTACTCATGCGATGCTACCGAGCATGCTTCGTGACTAAGCGGTTCAATACGCCTCGGACCGCTGGAACCAATTCGCCGGCGGTCAGGCCGATCGGTCCAATTCCCTGTTGAACCAGCAAGTCTGCGGCTTTTCCATGGATCCACGTTGCCGCCAATGCGGCTTCCCACACCGGCCAGCCTTGCGCCAGTAACGCGCCGCAGATACCTGCCAGCACATCGCCGCTTCCCGCCGTGGCCAGGGCCGCATTGCCGGTTGGGTTGATCGCCAGGCTGCCATGCGGCTGCGCGACGATACTGCCGGAGCCTTTCAATATAACGATGGCATTGAGGTCGCGCGCTAATTTGCGTGCGGCTGCGAGTCGATCGGCTTGGACTGCCGCACTGCTGGTGGCAAGCAGGCGCGCCGCCTCAAGCGGATGCGGAGTCAATAACGTCGCATCGGCACGGGCAACAAGTTGCTGGCGCAAGTTTGGCTCATGAGCGATCAGGTTGAGCGCATCGGCATCCAGCACCAACGGGACACGCGCATCGAGCGCCTTGGAGACCAATGCTTTGGCTTCAGGGGAATTGCCTAGTCCCGGACCGACCACCAACGTTGCGGTTGAGAAATCAAGATGCTGTGCGTCACGAAACATCAATTCTGGGTGATTGCTATCATAGGCCGGCGCAGTTCCCGCAAACCCGACATAGGTGCGACCGGCCCCACATTTCGCGGCCGCACTGGCAGCCAATATGGAAGCGCCGGCCATACCGACGCCGCCGCCAATGACAGCGACGTCGCCGTAACTGCCCTTGTGTGAATTCTGCTGGCGACGTTTGAGCGCCTTGGAGAATAGCCACACTTCCGAAAGTTGCGCCTGCGGCACCGTGAACAGCAGCGGATCGATCTCCAATTCCTCTATCGTGATTTCCCCGGCGTAGTCCCGGCCATCCGCAGTATGCAAGCCGGGCTTGTCGGCAATAAAGGTAATCGTATGGGTTGCACGGACGGCGATGCCGGGCTGCCCGACGACATTGCCGCTGTCGGCATCGAGCCCGCTGGGGATATCCAATGCCAGAACCATATGGGCT
>Ga0302315_10001891_pt1 | contig 20447 bp, 20 predicted proteins | sample III_Palsa_N3_1_FD_200532 | JGI IMG/M metagenome (GOLD analysis project Ga0302315, IMG submission 200532) | Peat permafrost microbial communities from Stordalen Mire near Abisko, Sweden - III_Palsa_N3_1 | ecosystem: Environmental > Terrestrial > Soil > Palsa > Peat permafrost | place: Sweden...
GAGCGATAGCGAAGAATCTGCAAAGTAGTGCACCAAGCGACAGATTCTTCGCTGCGCTAAGAATGACAAGTTTGTTAAATTAAGAAAATGAAAAATTCCGTAATAAAAATAATCCTGTTATTAAGCGTTATGGCTTTTACGAGTTATATCGCGGCAGCACAAAATAAAAGTGGTTTTGTGAGTTTGTTTGATGGCAAAACGCTGAAGGGCTGGAAAAACATAAACGATATTGATAAAGCGAAAGGCTTTAAGGTCATTGGAGGCGGGACTGGCCTTTTTGTAAACAATGGTGTAATAAAAGGAATAAGTGATTCAAATGAAAGTGCTTTACTTGCGACTGAAAATGAATATGGCGACTTTATATTAGAGCTTGATGTTAAATCTGATGGAACAGTGGCAGATGCCGGAATCCAGTTGCACGGGCAAATAGTAGTTATTGGTTATTCAAGCGTACTTACAGGAACACAATGTGAAATTGACCCTCACGACAAAAAATGGACTGGTGGCATTTTTGACACTTACAAAAGAGGCTGGCTTTACCCGGTAGATTTAAATGCCAAGGCTAAGAACGCTTTTAAAACCGGAATATATAATCATATTAAAATTGAGTGTATCGGGAGCGTAACTAAAACATGGGTTAATGGCATAGCAACGGCTTACATTATTGATACAATACATGCTAAGGGATTTATAGGTTTACAGTTACATGGAATAAGTAATGATGCGGTTAATGATGGTACAGGTATTTATTTTAAAAACATCAAAATAAAAACTACAAACCTCATGCCTACACCTTTCCCCAAAGGCATTTATGTAGTTAACCTGCAACCCAACACTTTAAGCGAATACGAAATGCAAAACGGCTGGAAACTGTTATTTGATGGTAAAACATCCGCGGGCTGGCGCAGCGCTACAAAACCTAATTTTCCGGAAAAGGGATGGGATATCAGCAACGGAATAATTATGTCTGATCCCCAGGTTAAGGATCAGCCGAGCGGTGGCGATATTATTACGGAAAAGAAGTACCACGCTTTCGACCTGTCGTTCGAATTTAAAACAACACCTGCCGCCAATAGCGGCGTAAAATATTTTGTAAAGCTGGATGAAAAAAGCGGCGCGCCCATAGGCCTGGAGTACCAGGTGCTGGATGATGCCCTAAACCCCGATGCCAAACTGGGCAGGTATGGCAACCGTACCGAAAGTTCGTTATACGACCTTATCCCGGCGAAAAAACCTGTGGTTGCCCAAAGGCCTGTTGGCGAATGGAATATAGGCCGCATTATTGTTTACCCTAATAACCATGTGGAGCATTATTTAAACGGCGTAAAGGTATTGGAATATGATAGGGGCTCGCCGGCCTTCAGGGATTCGGTGGCGATAAGCAAGTTTAAAAATTTCCCCAATTTTGCCGAAGCGCCCGAAGGTTATATCCTTTTACAGGACCATGGGTGCGTGGTAAGTTACCGGAATATTAAGATCAGGGAACTTAATTAAAGCAAAAAAAAATCCGGCATGCAGGCACGCCGGATTAAATATCCTGATTACATTAAAGCTTAATTAACCTTAACGCAGTATTGCTCAAACGCACCAATTAAATTATCAGCAATCATTTGTGCAGGGCGGCCTTCAATTTGATGGCGCTCTATGATATGCACTAATTTACCATCTTTAAACAATGCTATAGCAGGTGATGACGGTGGATAAGGCAGCATATAATTACGGGCAGTATTTACCGCGTCGGCTTCCATACCTGCAAAAACTGTTACCAGTTTATCGGGATGTATATCATTTTGGGCAGCCATACGTGCAGCGGGGCGCGCGTTTGCTGCTGCACAACCGCAAACCGAATTTACCATTACCAACACTGTTCCTTCGCTTTCAATAGCTTGCTTTACAGCATCAGCATCCTTTAATTCTTCAAAACCAACATTGGTTAGCTCGGCCCGCATAGGGGCAACTAAATATTCCGGGTACATAATTATCTAAATTAAATTTCAAACAAAAATACCAAAACCTAAACAATATATTCATCTAACATAGAATATTAATGATTAATTGACGTTTCGCTTATAATTTGCTGTATGATTTCTGAAATTTAAATTAGAAATTAATATATTGCAAACCCTAATTTTAATGTCCCTGGTTAATTAAACTATTGTATGAACGTAAAACTACAAGACGTAAAAAGAGTGCTATTTTTGCGTAAGGACCCTGCACAGATATTACAGGTTAAGGCCCGGCATTTTAGCCGCTTAAAATCGGTTTCGGCCATTGCCATTTGCTTCACCATTATTTCAACTTTTGTGGTGGTGCACCTCAGCAGCCGCACACAGCAGGAAGTTGTCGAAAACAACAAACTGCAATCAGAAGTTACCGCGCTGCAAGCGCAAATTGATAATAAAACCGCTGCGGATGATTCATTAAATACATTAAAGGCAACAAGTAACAGCCAGGCGGTTACTTATATTGAGGGTATACAAGCAAAGTTGAAACAGATAAATGATTATTTGAGAAAACGCGGCTTGGCAGGTATCACTTATAAAAAAATTAATACAGATGGCAGTACCGATCAAAAACTATCGGATAACCAATTATACAGCACTTATGATGATTATTTAACCCGTTTGGTAGCTGATGTATCATTAATGCCGATGGGCTACCCGCATATTGGCGCTTTAACCTCATTTTTTGGCTATCGCAGCAACCCCTTTGATTTTGGCGAAAATGAATTTCATCCCGGTATCGATTTTAAAGGCCACATTGGCGATCAGGTGAAATGTACCGCAAGCGGAAAAGTTATTTTTGCCGGTCGTGAGGGTGGTTATGGTAATTGCATCCATATACAGCATGCCAATAATATCGAAACCTGGTATGGGCATTTATCGCACATAAATGTGCACGAAGGCCAAAGGGTTAGTGTAGGCGATGTAATTGGCAGGGTAGGCTCAACCGGCCGTTCAACCGGGCCGCATTTGCATTACGAAATACGCAAAAACGGAAAACCAATTAACCCGATAGCTTATTTAAGCTTGAATAGATAGTACATTTTTATGCGCTTATAACGCTGTTTTAAAATTTAACATTGTAATTAAGTGGAATAGTTATATTGCAGTCCCTAATTAGTTAAATGCAATGAAATTGAAGCGATCTGACATCAGTACTGTTATAGTGGTTGACAAGAGCGGAGGGCGCACAAAAACATTACAGGTAAAAACAAAACACATTAGCCGCGTTAAACACTACGTTGCCGGCGTATTAGCACTCATACTTATCCTCTCGGGAGTTATTTTTTATTTAAACGCGCAAAATACACAGCACAAGCAGGAAGAAACCAAACTGCTGGCACAGCTAAGCCAGTTTAAAAACAACACGCCATCGCCACTTGTACAGGCAAAAAAACCTGTTGATGCAGAAAGCTATATACAGGCTATTGAAACCAAGCTGCAAATTATAAACACATATTTAAGCAAACGCGGGCTTAAAGGCTTTTCGAAAACAGCCGTGGGAGGTAATGATGCCGGCGATAGCAAACTTAGCGATTCGGAGAAATATTCATTATACAATGAGTACTTAAGCCGTATGATAAATGCCGTAGCTTTTACACCAATGGGTTATCCGCGTATGAGTGCATTAACCTCCTATTTTGGGTACAGGAGCGATCCGTTTAATGCCGGCCATGCCGAGTTTCATCCCGGTATTGATTTTGAGGGCAAACGCGGCGATGCCGCCAAATGTACCGCTAATGGCAAAGTAGTATTTACCGGATGGGATGGCGGTTATGGCAACTGCGTACGCATTGCGCATGCCAACAACTTCGAAACTTTGTATGGGCACCTCTCGCGCATTACGGTAAAGGTTGGCCAGGAGGTTACTGCGGGGCAAAAAATAGGCGAAATAGGTTCAACCGGGCGCTCAACAGGTAACCATTTGCATTACGAAGTACGTATAAACGGTAAGCCGGTAAACCCGATAAATTATTTATCACTTAACAGCAAAAGGTAAGTATGGCCCTGTTTAAAAAAGATAAAGTAGCCTTAGATATGCAATCAATATCAACCCTTATAAGTGAGGGCTGCATTTTTGACGGTAACCTTAAAGCCCCGGCTTATGCACGTATTGATGGGCAAATAACCGGCGATGTAATGGTTGATGAAGGATTAATAATAGGCGAAAACGGGTCGATACATGGCAACGTTGTTACCAAAGAGATGGTAGTATATGGCGTTGTTAATGGCAACCTGCAGGTAAATTCGCTCGAAATTAAAGCAAGCGGAAAAGTAACCGGCGAAATACGCACCCAAACACTCGAAGTTGAAAATGGCGCCGTTTATAATGGCAGCCTGTCTATGACACAAAACAATAAACTCGCGCAGCAAAATCAAACTGCTAAGCCGGCGCAAAAAATAATTGAGGTATAGTTTACACCTAAGTACGGAGAGATTTGTTAACGGAGCAAATCGCTTAGTCGTTTTTGTGGCAAATGCCATCTTTTATATCAATCAACAATACCGATATAACACTTATTCCTGCTGCTGTACCTATAGTTAGCAGCCAATCCATAACCGATAGCCTGAAAAATATCAAATAAATAATGGTGCCGTAATAGGGCGTCATACATATCGGACAGCCGTAAATAGGCTTGTATAAATGGCCTTCGGGTTTAATTATATTTTTTACGCCTTCAAATATCATCCCCTTCCAGGTACAGGCGTGGATAAATAATACTATCATGGCTATAATGAAGGCGTGGGTAATAATCATGGCTGCGGCTGCTAATTTTATAATCCGTGTTGTTTAATTAGGAAATGATTTTTCGGCACATTTGTTTTGCAGGATGCGTTTAAGTTGTAACCCCCGATTTTTATTCCACATTTTTATTGCCTATTTTTGCATTTCAAAAAAAATAAAGATTATGTCATCAGTAGAAACTGCTTACACAAAATACAAAGTAAAAGACTTTTCGCTGGCTGAATGGGGCCGTAAAGAGATTGAACTGGCCGAGGCTGAAATGCCGGGCTTAATGGCGCTGCGTAAAGAATACGGCCCGGGCAAAGCCCTAAAAGGCGCACGTATTGCAGGCTGCCTGCACATGACCATACAAACTGCCGTTTTAATTGAAACACTGATTGAGCTGGGTGCCGAAGTTACCTGGTCGTCATGTAATATATTCTCAACCCAGGATCATGCCGCCGCTGCAATTGCTGCCGCAGGTACTTCAGTTTATGCCTGGAAAGGTATGAATGCCGAAGAGTTTGACTGGTGTATTGAGCAAACACTATATTTTGGTGAAGACCGCAAACCATTAAACATGATTTTGGATGATGGCGGCGATTTAACCAATATGGTTTTGGATAAATTCCCTGAGTTGGTTGCCGGCATTAAAGGGTTATCAGAAGAAACTACTACTGGTGTACACCGCTTATATGAGCGTGTTAAAGCCGGTACATTGCCAATGCCTGCTATCAACGTAAACGATTCGGTTACCAAATCGAAATTTGATAATAAATATGGTTGCCGCGAATCGTTAGTTGACGCGATACGCCGCGCTACCGATGTAATGATGGCCGGTAAAGTTGCTGTTGTTTGCGGTTATGGCGATGTGGGCAAAGGTTCGGCCGATTCGTTACGTAACGCTGGCGTACGTGTTATTGTTACCGAAATTGACCCTATTTGCGCTTTGCAAGCTGCAATGGAAGGTTTTGAAGTTAAAAAATTAGATACCGCCATTAAAGAAGCTGATATTGTTGTTACTGCTACGGGTAATATGAATATAGTGCGTGAGCAGCACTTCCGCGCGTTAAAGGATAAAGCTATTGTTTGTAACATTGGCCATTTTGATAACGAGATTGACATGGCCTGGTTAAACGGCACTTATGGCAATACCAAAATTGAAATTAAACCACAGGTTGATAAATATACCATTGACGGCAGCGACGTTATTGTTTTAGCCGAAGGCCGTTTGGTAAACTTAGGTTGCGCCACAGGCCACCCAAGCTTTGTAATGAGCAACTCGTTCACCAACCAAACTTTAGCGCAGCTTGAACTTTGGAACAATGGCGATAAATACGAAAACAAAGTTTATACGCTACCTAAACACCTTGACGAAAAAGTAGCCCGCCTGCACCTTGCTAAGATAGGTGTTGAACTGGAAGTACTTGACCAGGACCAGGCCGAATATATTGGCGTAACTGTTGATGGTCCGTTTAAACCGGAGTATTATAGGTATTAATAGGTTAAAGGTTTAAAGTAAAAAGTTAAAAGGGCATGGTTTTAGGATCATGCCTTTTTTTGTTTAGCTTTATGTATTATTAACCTTGTCGGCAGCAAATGTTAAAAACTTTATTTTATTCTATATTAACGATAGCTATTGTCATTGGAATTGGATTTGTTTGGTGGATGTATTCATTTGGACATAGTTTTATGAAGCCGTGGGGTAGATATACTGATGCACAATATTTTCATATTCAAAATCGATTAGAATTTACAGTCGCTTATAGGGGCGAAATATTAGATTCATTGTTAGTTAACGGAACAAAAACAGACACTGACTATGTCATACACGAAGATCTTTCGGAAGCTGAAGCCCCTGACAGCCTTTCGCATTGTTGGTGTTATTGCAGTAGTTATACCCGGGTCTTAAAATTTAACCAACCTCCAAAAGAAATGTACCTTGTTACTTATGACCCTGGCGAACATACAGTAGGGATAGATTGGATATTGCAGTTGAAAAATGGAAAATGGGTTTGCAATCCTTCATCCAAAATGGATTCATTAGAACAAGAACGGGTTGAAAATAGATTTAAATCAATTGTGGTAAAATTCCCTCTGGCAGATACATCTAAAATCTCAAACACCTGGCAAGGGCACATGATTGATTATAATTCAAATTAATCTTCTTCGCATTTTTGAGGTTGTCGCTAACAAGCCGAATTATTCCTTTTTAAATATCGAATCCTTTTCGGCGGCGGGATCATATATCTTTAAAAACTCATCAAAACTGGTCTTGATGTATTGTATTATTTCATAGTCTGTCATGTTTTGTACATTATCAAAAGTAGGGCGGTACATCCGCATAAATGTTTGCAGCGAATCACCGTGCATACTGGTAAAGCGGGTAACTTTTGATTTTGAAAAAACATGGTCTACGTAATTATCCTTTTCGTCCTGCTGTAGTTCCTTTTGAAATTTGGCACCTTGCGTTTTGCTCTTTCCAAATAAACCGGCAACAGATAATAAATCCAGGCCGCCAATTGATGTGCCGCTGTTGGTAGCGCCACCGTTATTTGGTACATAGCCCGGTAAATCTGTTTTCAGGAAATCTTTTATTTTGGGTTTTTGGTAATTAAACTGTTTGGCATAATCCTGCCGTAAGCGCAATGAATCGGACTTGTAATTACGCTGGCCGTTTATGCTTACATTATTTAACAGTATGGAGTTTTGTTCGAGGTAGATATTAACGGTATCGTTGGTTTTGTAAACGGTAAACACATAGGTTGTATAACCTACCGAGCTTACCCTTACCGTATCGCCTGCGCGCACATTGGTTAAAATAAATTTACCATCACTGCCAGTAAACGCAGTAACACGGGGGCTGGTTACGGTAGCAAATGCCAAGGGGTGCATATTAGCCTGATCGACCACGGTGCCACTCAAATGCTGTGCGAAAAGGCGGCCCGACAATAACAACAATAAAATTAATACAGGGAACTTCCTCACCACTTTGCTTTAGTTTCGGCTAAAATACTTTTTTATCCTTTTTGCCGGCAACAAATTTAACAGATATTAACGAAACTTTTACACTGCTCGCCGGCGGCAAGGAATAGCAGTTTAATGCAAACAGCTATTGTTTTTTATTTGTGGAATCTGCGGGGCTTTCAAATTCTTCATCAACGCTTTGTGTTAAATCGTACAACAGCCATTGTTTTTTGGCTACCGCAGGCGCTTCTTCTTTTAATAAAGCTATAAAATCGTTTACACCCACAGGTTCGTTACCGTTGCCGTGTATCAGCACAATACTGCCGGCATGCGGCTCCTGACCTTTGGCCAACCAGGCATCTGTACCAATAGGTATCAGCCCAAAATCTGTTATACGATAAACCAGTTGCTGATCCGACACCAGGCCCGGGAACCTGAAAAACGCCGATGGCAGCAAACCATTTCGCAGCATGGCTTTTTCTGTTTCCAATACCTCGTAATTAATATCAGTGCCGGGCTCCAGCAAAAAGTTTTCCTTTAAGGGCTCTTTTAGGCTTACGCGGTGGTTAAATGAGTGATTTATCCATGTAATATTAATTTCGCCGGCCTGCTGCAGTTTTTTAAGCCACTCCAAATCCTCCAGGTGGTCGCGCATCCAGATGCCGGTGATAGATAAAGCGATAGGTACCGGTTTTTCAACCTTTTTAAACTCGGCAATAATATCGGTAAATATCCGGCGGTCCAATGGCCGGTGTGATGGGCATAGGTCGGCCGTAAGGCTAATGCCGGTTTCTTTGGGCATGCCGTTTTCAATACCCGCGTCCTGCAGCATTATAGATGTTTTTTCGGTTTTTAATAAAGCTTTCTGGTAAGGCGTGTTTCTGAAATAATTGCGCGCTTGCGTTATAGTCATAGGTACAACCTGGTAAAAGTTGGTTTCATCAACCTTGGTTTCCAGTGTTTGCGGGTTTACCAGTAAAAAGTATTTTCTTCCATCATTATCAAACTGACGCAATATCATCCATTCCTGGGGGAAGTGCTTGGCCGAGCCATAGTAAACCTTATAATTTTCTATTTTAGTATAATTAAAAAAATTGGCTTGTGCCTTAGCTGCAAAACTTGCGGCGCTAAGTATTATAATTAATAATAAGTATTTTAATATTTGTTTCATATCAGGTAGTAAATAATCCAATCATAAAAATGTTTTATATGTTAATAAAGTAATATTGATATTTACCGCGCCAAAAATATAGTTTAAATATGACCCGATTATCCATCAACATAAATAAAATTGCTACCCTGCGTAATTCGCGTGGCGGCAATAACCCCGACTTGATAAAAGTAGCTCTGGATTGCGAGCGCTTTGGCGCTGAAGGCATTACAGTACATCCCCGGCCGGATGAAAGGCACATCAGGTATAATGATGTTTTTGAGCTGAAGAAAGTAATTACCACGGAGTTTAATATCGAAGGCAATTGCCAGGAACAAAAATTTATAGACCTGGTATTAGCCAACAAGCCTGCGCAGGTAACGCTGGTGCCCGATGTTTTGGGGCAGATAACATCAAACCACGGTTGGGATACCATTAAAAATCAGGATTATTTAAAGGATATGATACAGGTTTTTAAAAGCGCCGGCATACGTGTATCTATATTTGTTGACCCGGTACCTGCAATGGTTGAAGCCGCCGCCACAACCGGGACCGAGAGGATAGAACTATACACCGAAGCCTATGCCCACCAATATCCGCAAGGCAAAGAACAGGCAATTGCGCCTTATGTTGCTGCCGCGAAAATAGCACAGCAGGCAGGCCTCGGTATTAACGCCGGACATGACCTGGACCTGCAAAACCTTAAATACTTTGCCCAAAATGTACCCGGCTTGCTGGAAGTAAGCATTGGTCACGCGCTGATAAGCGACGCTTTATATTACGGGCTGGAAAATACCATACAGATGTATTTGCGGCAACTGGCTACCGTAATTTAAAACTATTGGATGAATGTAGGCTATATAAATTTTATGTAAATTCATCGTCAATAGGTGCCACAGCTAATTGATACTCATCTGCTAATATTGTACCTTTGCCATGAATTTAATTGCCCTCCGTTCATGAAGTTGAATATTGATTACCAGGAAAAATTCCAGTCGCGGCATATCGCCCCTAATGAGGCCGATACCGCGCAAATGTTAAGTAAACTCGGCGTAAGCTCGCTCGATGAATTAATCGGGCAAACCATTCCCGAAGGCATCAGGCTAAAAAAGCCGTTGAACCTGCCCGCGGCCAAAAGCGAGTTCGATTACCTGAACAGCTTAAAGCAAACCGCATCAAAAAATAAAGTTTTCAAATCATACATAGGCCAGGGTTATTATGATGTGATAGTGCCCGGCGTAATACAGCGCAACATACTCGAAAACCCCGGATGGTACACTCAATACACCCCTTATCAGGCCGAGATTGCGCAGGGCAGGCTACAGGCGCTGCTAAACTTCCAAACCATGGTGATAGACCTTACCGGGATGGAAATTGCCAATGCCTCGTTATTGGATGAAGGCACTGCTGCTGCCGAAGCCATGTTTATGCAATACAGCCTGCGTAAAAATCAAAAAGCCAACGTGTTTTTTGTATCGCAGGAACTGTTTCCGCAAACCATTGATATTTTAAAAACCCGCTCACAGCCTTATGGCATCGAGCTGCAAATAGGCGATCACCGTACTGCCGAACTGACCGAAGATATGTTTGGCGCCATTGTGCAATACCCTGCCGGCGATGGCGAAGTGTATAACTATACTGATTATGCTGCAAAAGCACACGAAAAAGGTATTAAGCTAACTGTAGTTGCGGATATCATGAGCCTGGTACTTCTAACCCCTCCGGGCGAATGGGGTGCCGATATTGTTGTTGGTAGTAGCCAGCGTTTTGGCGTGCCCATGGGTTTCGGCGGTCCGCACGCGGCATTTTTTGCTACTAAGGAAGAATACAAACGCTCCATCCCTGGTCGTATTATAGGTGTAACTATTGATAGCGCGGGCAACTATGCGTTACGCATGGCCTTGCAAACCCGCGAACAGCATATCCGTAGAGATAAAGCTACTTCAAATATATGTACAGCGCAGGCGCTGCTGGCTATTATGGCCGGTATGTACACCGTTTATCACGGTCCGCAAGGTTTAAAGCTAATTGCCGAACGCATACATGGTTTAACCGTTTTGTTAGATGGCGCACTGAAGCAATTGGGTTACGAGCAATTAAACAAACAGTATTTTGATACACTAAAAGTTGAGCTTGGCGCATTAGCCGGCCCACTGCATGGCGAAGCGTTGAATAATGAAGCAAACCTGAACTACAAAGGTTCGATAGCCACCATATCTGTTGATGAAACTACTTCGGTGGAGGATATTAAAACCATAATGCGGTTTTTTGCCAAGGTAAAAGGTAAAACGCTAAACGATGTTGGCTTTGACGAATTAACAGCAAACATAAAAACAGTAATTGAGTCTGATTTACAGCGCAAATCGGCATATTTAACCCACGCGTTGTTTAACTCGCACCATTCGGAACACGAGATGCTGCGCTACATAAAATCATTGGAAGCAAAAGATTTATCGCTTTGCCACTCTATGATAGCCCTGGGTTCATGCACCATGAAACTGAACGCTACCACCGAAATGGTACCCGTTACCTGGGCGGAGTTTAGCAAGATACACCCATTTGCCCCTGCCGATCAGGTAGGCGGCTATATGCAGTTGTTTGATGAATTAAATAACTGGCTTAGCGAAATTACAGGATTTGCCGCCATGAGCCTGCAACCAAACGCCGGCGCGCAAGGCGAATATGCCGGACTGATGGTGATACGCGCTTATCATCACGATAGGGGCGACAGTCACCGTAATATCGCGCTTATCCCTTCATCGGCACATGGTACCAACCCGGCTTCGGCAGCAATGGCAGGCATGAAAATTATTGTTGTGCGTTGCGACGAAAAAGGAAATATTGATGTTAGCGACTTAAAGGAAAAAGCCGAACAACATAAAAATGAGCTTTCGTGCCTGATGGTTACTTACCCATCAACCCACGGTGTTTTTGAAGAATCTATAATCGAAGTTTGCGATATCATACATCAAAATGGCGGCCAGGTTTATATGGATGGCGCCAACATGAACGCACAGGTAGGCTTAACCAGTCCGGCCAATATTGGTGCCGATGTTTGTCATTTAAACCTGCATAAAACATTTTGCATACCGCATGGCGGCGGTGGTCCGGGTATGGGGCCAATCGGCGTAGCTAAACACCTGGTTCCGTTTTTACCAGGGCACGCGGTGGTTAATATTGATAAAGGAAAATCTATCCACGCGGTATCATCAGCGCCTTGGGGCTCGGCATCTATATTAATTATATCACATGCTTATATCGCCATGATGGGTGCCGATGGCCTAACCAACGCCACACGTTACGCCATACTAAATGCCAACTATATTAAACAAAGGCTTCAGCACCATTACCCGGTATTGTACACCGGCACCAAAGGCCGTTGCGCGCACGAAATGATACTTGATTGCCGCGCGTTTAAAAACTTTGGCATCGAGGTTACCGATATTGCCAAGCGTTTAATGGATTACGGTTTCCACGCACCAACTGTATCCTTCCCGGTTGCGGGTACAGTGATGGTTGAGCCGACAGAATCGGAACCAAAACATGAGCTTGACCGCTTTTGTGATGCCATGATAGCTATACGCCATGAAATTGACGATGTGGAAAAAGGCCTGTCCGATAAACTGGATAACCCGTTGAAAAACGCGCCGCATACCGCAGCAGTAATTACGGCTAATGATTGGGAACACCCCTATACCCGTCAAAAAGCTGCCTTCCCGCTGCCTTATGTGTCGGCATACAAATTCTGGCCATCGGTTGGCAGGGTTAACGATACTTATGGCGACAGGACACTGATATGCTCGTGCCCACCATTAACGGATTACGAGTTTGAAGAAAGCGAAGTAACTACACCGGAGTACGGTACGTGATTGATGTGCAGATGAATCGTCTTATGTCTGAATTATAATCTGCACATTATATAATTAAGAATTTGCAAGGTTGAAAGAGATTATAGTTCTGAACAATAATTTATTATATTTATTAAATAATATTTATCGTTTTAAGAGTATAACCTTTTTAATGCCGTTTCGTATAAAGATCATGAACTTCCGTAATTTATGAACAATAGCAGCCGTGCAGTAAGCATTTTGTTAGTTGATGATGATGAGATAAATAATTTCATCTCCATTAAGCTGATAAAAAAAGCTTTAATAACCAGCGAAATTATGGCTTGCCTTAATGGGAAGTTTGCTATTGAGCAACTGGTAGATATACAAAAAAAGGATCCTGATACTTTACCCGATTTTATTTTGCTGGACATTAATATGCCTATTATGAACGGCTGGGAGTTTTTAGATGAATACAAGCGTCTAAACATCGACCCGCTGGGCAAAACTAAAATCTATATCATTTCTTCATCCGTTTTCAGTAACGATATTAACAAAGCCCGCTCATATCCGCTGGTAAAAAGCTTTATCTCTAAACCGTTAAGCGTTGAAAAGATAAAAGAGATGTTTGAAGTAGAAAACCAGGACTAAGCCGGTATAATCCCAAAATGATCGTTAGTATAGGTAACCTTACCTGCGGTGGTTAATTTTGCGTGATAAAATAGACATATCCAGCCTTCAGCAGCAGCTTTTTTGCCATATTCTTCGCGCAGCATCATGGCTTTACGGCCATCATAATCGTATTTGGCTATAAATTTTCGTATTAGCTGTTCCGGTTCCGGTAGCTCATCTCCCCCAAAAAAGCATTTTTTATCGTCGCCCTCAATCCAAAACACCTGGTGATAAGGGCAATGCCCGCCGGATAGTTCATACTTTATCCCCGGCTTCAACTCGCCCGAACCTTCTACAAAATGTAAATGTTGCGCAGTTTTAAGGGCTTCAAATATTTCTTTATGGTAGGATGATGATTTCCCGGTTATGGCAAAGTCCCATTCCTGCTTTTGTATTACATGCGTGGCGTTAGGAAAGGCGGGTACTAATTGTCCGTTGCGTTCGACGACCAATCCACCCGAATGGTCATAATGCAGGTGCGACATCAGTACCAAAGTAACATCCTCCGGATCAAACCCCGCATTGCGGATATGTTGGTGCAGGTAAAGTTCATCGCGGGTATCTTTATAGCCCAGGCCGGTATCTAACAGGATTAAGTCGGTATCTGTTTTTACTAAAAAAGGGTTAACATGTATAAAAAGGGAAGCAGGGCGGTCTTTCGGGTTATCAGTTTGCGGGTCGAAAGGGACAAACTTTTTGGATGCATCAACGGAATAAGAGCCTTCGCCTAATGGGAATATTTGCATAGTGGATATTTTAATGTGCAAATATGCTGATGTGCAGATATGCAAATGATTATCTAATGTCAAATTCTTATGAAATCCGCGCATCTCACAAAAATCCGCACATCTGCATATTTGCACATCCGCACATCCGCATTTTTCATCTATCTTTACTGTTTAAGCAACAAAGATATGCAAAAACGGTGGGCGATTAAGGATAATGCGGATGAAGCAGCTGTAAATGAGCTGGCCGCGGCCCTGGCTATCGACCCGGTTTTGAGTAAACTGCTGGTGCAAAGGGGTATCGATAATTACGATGATGCCCGCTATTTTTTTCGCCCCGATCACCGCCACCTGCACGACCCTTTTTTGATGCAGGACATGGAACAAGCCATTGAGCGTATTGAAGAGGCCATTAAGCAAAAGGAAAAAGTGTTAATTTATGGCGATTATGATGTGGATGGAACCACATCGGTAGCGGTTGTTTACAGTTTTCTGAAAAAATATCATTCGTTTTTAGAGTATTATATACCCGACAGGTATAACGAAGGCTATGGCATATCAACCCAAGGCATTGATTATGCTTTTGAAAATGGGTTTACACTGATTATTGCGCTGGATTGCGGCATAAAATCGGTTGATAAGGTGGTTTATGCCACCGAAAAGGGGATTGATTTTATCATTTGCGACCACCATACCCCCGGCGATGAAATACCTGCTGCGGTTGCCGTGCTCGACCCTAAACGTGCGGACTGCGAATATCCTTATAAGGAGCTTTCGGGCTGCGGTATTGGCTTTAAGCTGATACAGGCGTTTGCCGAAAAAAATAACATTCCCTTTGAAGAGGTGAGCTGCTATTTTGATTTGGTGGCGATAAGCATAGCCTGCGATATTGTGCACATTACCGGCGAGAACCGTGTGCTGGCTTATTACGGTTTGCATAAACTAAATAACAACCCATGCATAGGCGTTAAAACGTTGATGGAGGTGGCAGGGCGCGGCACTAATTATACCATATCCGACATCGTATTTTTACTTGGCCCGCGCATAAATGCCGCCGGGCGTATTGATGACGCCAAACACGCCGTCGAGCTTTTGATTGCCTGCAACGAGGAAAGTGCCAAGGAAAAAGGTGAGCTCATCAACATAAAAAATACCGAACGCAAAGGGCACGATTTATCTATAACGGATGAGGCGCTTAGTATGATAGATAACGATGATGTACTGATAGCCCGCAACTCCACCGTGGTATTTAACGAGAAATGGCATAAAGGGGTAATAGGTATTGTGGCGTCGCGCTTAACCGAGAAATATTACCGCCCAACGGTGGTGCTTACCCGCTCCAACGGGCATGTGGCAGGCAGCGCGCGCAGTGTTTTGGGCTATGATTTGTACGAGGCGCTATGCGGCTGCAGCGATTTGCTTACCCAATTTGGCGGCCATAAATACGCCGCCGGACTTACCATGCCGCCCGAAAACGTGGAGGCATTTATTAACCGCTTTGAAGAGGTGGTTAGCGCCAGCATTTTACCCGAGCAACTGGTGCAGCAAATACATATTGATGCCGAATTGGAATTAAAACAAATCGCCCCTAAATTTTTTAGGATACTAAATCAGTTTGGCCCCTTCGGGCCCGAAAATATGCTGCCGGTTTTCATAACTAAAAATGTGTATGTTAGCGGCTATGCAGGGCTGGTGGGCGGCAATCATTTAAAAATGACGGTGATGCAGCCGGGCTCGCAACTGTTTGACAGTATTGCCTTTAACCAGGCGCAGCACCTGCCGCAAATAAAAAAAGATGTGCCTTTTGATATTTGTTACACGATAGAAGAAAATATTTGGCGCGAAAAACGTTCTATACAATTAAATATAAAGGGGATTAGGTTTAGTGATTAGAGGTTGGAGATTAGTGGTTAGTTTTTAATCAGATAATTCAATATCAGTGTAATCCTATTATAATCGGTGAAATTATAAACATGAATTTAAGAGCAGAGCATTTACTAAAAAAATATAAGCAGCGTACAGTTGTAAACGATGTAACCTTTAATGTTTCGCAGGGCGAGATTGTGGGGTTGCTGGGGCCTAACGGCGCAGGCAAAACAACATCATTTTACATGATTGTGGGCCTGATAAAACCAAACGAAGGCACCATATTTTTGGATGATGAAGACATAACCGGCGACCCGATGTACCGCCGCGCGCAAAAAGGCATTGGCTATTTAGCGCAGGAAGCATCAGTTTTTCGTAAGCTATCGGTTGAAGATAATATTAAGGCCGTGCTTGAAATGGGTACCATGCCCAAGGATCGCCAAAAGGACAAACTGGAGGAGTTGATAGACGAATTTAGTCTGCATAAAGTACGCCGAAATCGTGGCGATTTATTATCAGGCGGAGAACGCCGGCGTACCGAAATTGCCCGCGCGCTGGCTGCCGAGCCTAACTTTATTTTGCTGGATGAGCCCTTCGCAGGTGTCGACCCCATTGCGGTTGAAGAGATACAGGCTATGGTTGCTAAATTAAAGCACCGCAACATCGGTATATTGATTACCGACCACAATGTACAGGAAACCTTGTCGATAACCGATCGCGCCTATTTGCTTTTTGAGGGAAAGATATTGGAATCGGGCGTTCCGGAAGTATTGGCTGCCAATGAAATGGTGCGCAAGGTTTACCTTGGCGCTAACTTTGTACTTAAACGGAAAACATTTGCAATGTAATTAAACATGGAAATCTTTAACTCCGTATTTACCTGGTTCATGAAAAAGCGCATCCACCAGATAGAGCTTTTTATGAAATACCCAAATGAAGTACAGGAGGAATGGTTTGAACAACTGCTAAGCGGCGCCGAGAATACCGAATGGGGCAAAAAATATCAATACAAAACCATCACCAATCTGCACCAATTTAAGCAGCGGGTACCCATACAAAATTACGATACATTAAAACCCTACATAGAGCGCATGCTGCGGGGCGAGCAAAACGTGCTGTGGCATTCGGGCATACGATGGTTTGCAAAATCATCGGGCACAACCAGCGATAGGAGCAAGTTTATACCTGTAAGCGAGGAATCGCTGGAAGATTGCCACCTTAAAGGCGGTAAGGATATGCTTACGCTCTACTTTAATAACCGCCCCAACGCGCGCATATTTACCGGTAAAAGTTTAACGCTTGGTGGCAGCAACCAGGTAAACCAGTTGCACCCCGATGCTTCATTTGGCGATCTATCGGCAGTGATTATGAAAAACCTGCCTTTATGGGCCGAGTTTTACCGCACACCGCATTTGGATATTGCCCTGATAGAAAACTTTGAGGAAAAGATTGAAAAAATGGCCTATGCCACCAAGGATGTTAACGTTACCAGCCTTAGCGGTGTGCCTACCTGGAATATTTTATTATTTAAGCGCATATTGGAAATTACCAGCAAAAAAAATCTGCTGGAAGTATGGCCCAACCTGGAACTGTACTTCCACGGCGCGGTTAATTTTACCCCTTACCGCGAGCAGTTTAAAAAGCTGATTCCCGATGATGATATGTACTACCTGGAAACTTATAATGCCTCCGAAGGCTTTTTTGGCATACAGGATAGTTTTGACAGCGGCGATATGCTGCTGATGCTGGATTACGGCATATTTTACGAGTTTTTACCGCTGGAACACCTGCACGATGATAACCCGCATACTTTAACACTCGACGAGGTAGAGTTGAATAAAAACTATGCCCTTATCATCAGTACCAACGCGGGCTTATGGCGGTATATGATTGGAGATACGGTTAGGTTTACTTCGCTTTCGCCCTTCCGCATACAAATTACGGGGCGCACCAAGCATTTTATCAATGCCTTTGGCGAGGAATTGATTATTGATAATGCAGAACGGGCGTTAGCTGAGGCTTGCAGCCAAACGGGTGCCATCATCCGTGATTATACTGCCGCCCCCGTTTACTTTAACGGCGATCAGTGCGGCGCGCATGAATGGATCATTGAATTTGACCAAAAGCCCGCCGAGTTTGAGCGTTTTGTTGATTTACTGGACGAAACCCTGCGCCGCATCAACTCCGATTACGATGCCAAGCGTTTTAAAGATATGGCCCTGCGCCGCCCCATCGTGCGCAAAGCCACCGCCGGCACCTTTTTTAACTGGATGAAAGAACGGGGAAAAATTGGCGGTCAGCATAAAGTACCGCGTTTGGCTAATAACCGGGAATATGTGGATAGCATTTTGAAGATGATGGAGTTGGTGGGGTAGTGCCTGCGGCTTAATGCTTCATACTTACTGTATAAAACTGTTCAACAAAAATACGGGCGACAAAAGTCTTTAACTTTTCCCACCAGCTTGTTTGATAACTAACTTGCGGTTCCGGGGTTAATACATCGTTTCCAGGCCCATCATTATCTTCCGCAAACTCTTCAAAGTTTTCGCGGAGAACCTTTTCACGAAGATTGGGAACACGATTAACTATTTCATCCAGTTCAACTAATTCCTTAAAGCTGGCAGTACCGGCTTTTTGCCTTTTTATCAGGGCATAATAGCGGTCTTCAGAGTAAGTGCGGCGTTCAAGTATTTTGTGTGAATGTGCCATGTTCAATTGATTACACTATACCCCGTCAAATATAATGCCGTGCATATAATACGTTGTATATCAAATAATTAATTCAATATATAGCTTAATTTTTTGACTCGTTATGATACAGTTGCTGTACGCTTTCGAACTATCGGCACATCTCCCAAATCTTCACTGTTTCAACAGCTTCTTTTACATCATGCACACGCAAAATATAAGGACTTTTAATTTGCGCTATTGTTCAACTATATTACTGGTTTCATCAGGTTGTGGGCTTGCTTTTAAATTCCGATAAATGGTTATTAATACTATGAATATAAAAACTGCAATTAAATTTATTTTAAGAAGAAAAGTACCGGTAGAATTAATTTCCATTGCAAAATTAGAGGTAACAACTGCAAAATTGCCGCTAAGCGACAAACCTTTTAAACCTATCACTAGTTCCATACCCGAGCTATAAACCAATTCGTAACCAAACATGCCCCACTGTAAAAATTGTAGTGCCTGATTAATCAGCGAAAGAATAATTCCTGTTTGTATACTATGACTGAATAGTAATTTTGTACCGCAATAAATTGAGAATATAAATAAACCCAAGCCTATTAAAAACAGTAAAAGCACCGGCCCTGTTATTGCATCTGTTCGCAATAACAGGTAAGCTATTAAATATAAGCCCGTTATGCCGCCTATTATTTGTATCCAACCAATGATTTTTAATGTTATAGTTGCGTGTTTTACAAAAAAATTCATAAATGGTTTTCCTAAATATACAATGTATCAAAATTAATTACACATCTCCCAAATCTTCACTGCCTCAACCGCCTCCTTTACATCATGCACACGCAAAATATTAGCGCCTTTGGTTAGGCCTATGGCGTTTAGCGCGGTGGTGCCGTTTAAAGCTTCGTCAGCAGTAATTCCTAATGTTTTATAAATCATGTTTTTGCGTGAGATGCCTACCAGTACCGGTAATTGCAAGGCATTAAAATCCTGTAAACGGTTCATCAGCGCGTAACTGTGCTCAGTTTTTTTAGCGAAGCCGAACCCAGGGTCGATAATTACATCATGTACGCCAAGTTGTTTTAATTGGTGGTATTTAGTACTGAAATAATCAAATACCTCATCAAACACATTATCATAATTGGCATACTGGTTCATGTTTTGGGGTGTACCTTTCATGTGCATTAAAATATAAGGCACCTGCAAACGGGCTATGGTGGCAAACATATCCGGGTCTAATTGTCCGCCGGATATATCATTGATGATATGTGCGCCCGCTTTTATGGCAGCTTCGGCAATTTGCGCGCGGAAGGTATCGATAGATAGTATCGCATCGGGGTAAGTGGCAACAATAGCTTCAATTACAGGCAATAGCCTATCACTTTCTTCCTGTATCGAAATATCCGCTGCACCGGGGCGCGATGAATAGGCGCCGATATCTAAAAATGTGGCGCCTTCAGCCAGCATTTTACCGGCTTGTTGTAGCGCATCATCAACACCTTGTTTACGGCTGCCGGCGTAAAATGAATCGGGCGTAAGGTTAATAATGCCCATTACTTTGGGCACGGTTAAATCTATCAGTTTACCGCCTGCATTTAGGGTTAGCTTTTTATGAAAAAACGTATCTTTAGCCACGGATTTTTTAGTGAGATTGAAATGATTTGAGCTTATAAAGTTAATTATATCTTTATAAAATCAGCCTGCAAATACAATATACAACATTATAGCATTGAACAACACAGCAGCAGAATACGACGCGGTAATTAACACCTGCAAAGGCCTTTTTATAAAAAAGACCATCGACTACGGCACGGCCTGGCG
>Ga0302315_10001899_pt1 | contig 20396 bp, 32 predicted proteins | sample III_Palsa_N3_1_FD_200532 | JGI IMG/M metagenome (GOLD analysis project Ga0302315, IMG submission 200532) | Peat permafrost microbial communities from Stordalen Mire near Abisko, Sweden - III_Palsa_N3_1 | ecosystem: Environmental > Terrestrial > Soil > Palsa > Peat permafrost | place: Sweden...
AATGCTAATATTAAACGCCATTCGGAATAAACTAATACATAGAATATTCGCTGTCGTCAAAACCGGAATGCCTTATCAAAAAAATTATATTAATCCTTTGGTATTGTCATAGAAATCACCGCACCACTTGGAAATTTTGGCGATATGGAAGTCTACAAAAGCACTTTAACGAGGTGCCACTGTTTTTAGTCGCCGTTTAGAATAAGGCAAACCCAAAACACGGAGCTGATTAAAAGGCTAATGATGGAATAATAATGCTAATCATCATATAATTAATCGTTTACATCTTGTAATATTAAAACCTTATTGTAACTTTCAGGTTACAAACCCCCACGATATGTATAAGCATCTTTGTATATTTTGTGCTTATCTGCTTATAACCAGTTTTGTAGCCTTTGCCCAGCCCAACCGGGGCCAAAAAATATATCAGCAATTTATAAGTGAAACAAAGGGCATGAAAGAGGATACCAGTAAAGTTTTACGCTATATTAAATTTGCAAATTTACTTAATCAGCATGAGATGACCGATACTGCCTTAGCTATTATTAAAAGGGCAAAGGCACTGTCGGGCAAATTAAATTATCAGCACGGTATCGTATTGTCAATATTCGAGGAAGGAGCAAATGCTGAAATTAATAAAAACTATCCCCTGGCCATTCAGTATTATAGGGCAGCAGCCAGGATAGCCGAATTACACAAATTATATAATGATATTTATCAAACATATAATTCATGCTTAAATATATATTATTATCAGGCCGATTACCCCAATGCTATGGATTTAGCGCAAAAGGGTTTATCGCTTGCGCAACAATTAAACAACAAGGAAGACCAGGCGCATTATAATAATCAAATAGGGTTTGTTTATCAGAAACAGGAGAATGTGGACAAGTGCATTAATTATTATACCCAATACCTGAACCTGGCGAATGAAATGCATAACAATATGATGGTTGCCGATGCCTGTAACGGCATAGCTGATGGGTATTTGTTAAAGAAGGATTATAAAACTTCGCTCATTTATTTTTTTAAGGCCCTGGGCATATATAATGGATTAAAAGAAGAAAAGAGTCAAAAACTATATAAGCTGATGGGTATAACACGGCATGAAAGGGTTGCTTATACCTTATTTAGAATAAGTACCACCTATAAACAAGCCGGTGATGATAAGAAGGCTTTATATTATTCGCTGCCAATTTTTGATATTTATAATAAAAGGGAAAAAATAGGCCTGGGCACATTTAACGCTTATGATCTGGCCGGTTATTATATTAACATGGGTGATATTTACCGCTTGCTAAAAGATTATAAAAAGGCGGCGGTTTTTCTTAATCAGGGCTTACTAATTTCAAGATCGATACTACATCGTGAAGACATGCGTGATGCTTATGAAGCGCTTTCAAAAAACTTTGCCGCACAAGGGCAATATGGCAAAGCGTATCACTACCACCTGTTGTTTACAGGGCTTAAAGATTCAATTATAAACGAAAAAGTAAACAGGGCGATCAATAACCTGGAGGTTGAGCGGGGAAATAAAGAAATATCCTTACTTAATCAGCAGCAAAAAACTAAAGCAGCCGAAGTAGCGCGTGAAAATTTAACCCGTAATTTTTTCATCGGGGTTGTTATGCTTGTTGCGGTTATTGCGTTCCTTTTGTTATATATCCATAATGGCAGCAAGGTTCAAAAGCTGAAGGCTGAAAAGCAATTGGCATTACAAAACGAGCGCCAAAGGATAAGCAGCGATATGCATGATGATATAGGCAGCGGACTATCAACCATGCTGATATATATAAATATGCTGAAAATGGAGCTTAGGGATAATGAAGATATAAAGAATGTTGACCGTATAGCCATTTTAGGTACAGGCATTGTTGAGCAAATGAAAGAAATTGTATGGTCGCTAAGCCCGGGTAACGATAGGCTTGATAGCCTGCTACTATTTATAAGGCAATACGTTGTAATGTTATTTGAACCCCTGGCGTATAACGTTAATGTTGTTTTTCCAATATCTATACCCGACGTTGAACTAAAGAGCGAGGTAAGGCGAAATATATTTTTATGCGTTAAGGAATCAATAAACAATATAATTAAACACGCAAATGCTACCAGTGTTGAGCTTAACGTGCAGATAATAAAGCCCGTGTTAATTATTTTGATAAAAGATAATGGGAAAGGTTTACCAATAGCGGAGGAAAATATAAGCGGAAACGGGTTAAAAAATATAAGCAGGCGTATGAATATGATAAATGGCAAATCGGATATTTTTAATGAAGGCGGGGCCGTTGTACGGCTTGAACTTAATTTGTTATGGTACTCAAACGGGTAGTTTTTTATTGTGATATAATCAGTAAATTTCCATCTGCATAAACATATCAATGATAACGGTAGGGCTTATTGAGGATATTGAGGATTATAGTACAGCCATAGCATCATTGCTAAGGTTATCGGACGAAGTACAGGTTGCCGGGATATGGAAAGATGCCGAAAGCGCTATGGTTGGGGTCCCCGACGTTTTGCCCGATGTTATTTTAACAGATATTCAACTGCCGGGAATTAATGGTATTGAATGCATAAGAAAGCTAAAAATAGATTGCCCGAGCATCCAATTTATGATACTGACGGTATTTGAGGAGGATGAAAAAATATTTGAGGCCTTAAATGCAGGCGCTACCGGCTATTTACTTAAGAGCGCGCCGCCCGAAATTATATTTAATTCCATTAAAGAAATACATAACGGGGGCTCGCCCATGAGCCCCGGTATTGCGCGCAAAATAATACGCCACTTTCAGCCCGCAATGGTACGCGATGGGCAGCAGATATTTACCTTACGCGAGAAACAGGTACTCACCCTGATGGCCGAAGGAAAATTGGTGAAAGAAATTGCTGCAAGTTTAAACGTTACGGTACATGCCATAAAAAAGCATATAAAAAATATTTATCTGAAAATGCACGTGCAAAATAAGGTAGAAGCCGTAATGAAATGGAAATTTCAATAATCTATTAAGCCCCACCGAATTTACCCATAGTAACCTTTTGGGTACTTGATACGCTTTTACGTACCCGTTAAATTTAGAATTTACAGTTAACGATATGTATGATAAAAGTGTATTGAATTTTTGCTCGGTTATAATCGGGGTTTTCTTTATCATTTCCGGGGTGGGGAAGTTATTAGATGTATCTGCGTTTAGCAATCTTCTTTACCAATATGGTTTTGGTTATTTTAAGATACTCGCGCCGCTTATTATAATTATTGAAATACTATTAGGTGTGCTGTTGGTATTACTCATCAAACAATATGCCTTATTCTCATTTGCCTTGCTGCTTATTTTTACCATTGCATTTGCTTACGGTCATTTTTACCATGGTGTAAATAACTGTGGGTGCTTTGGTACCTTACAGCCTGCAAACATATCGCCTGCATTTTCATTTATCCGCAATTTTATATTATTGGGCCTGTCGCTTTTTGTATGGCTAAAATATCCGGATGGCAATTTTGAAATGTCCCAATGGAAAAAAACATTAATTCTATCTGTTTTGTGCATTTCGGCATTTATAGCAGGTTTAACATTTAACACGCCTTCGCCAACCCAAACCGTATCAACACCTGTAAAATTTAATTATCTGTATAAGGATGTAAAAACAACCATTCTTTCAAAATATGTTCAGACAGTGCCGAATAAAAAATATTTATTTTTCTGTTTTTCATACGGCTGCCCCCATTGCTGGAATTCAATAGCGAACCTGGAGCAATACAAAAAAATGAAGGCTGTTGATACTATTGTTGCATTTGCGGTAGGTGCAAATGCGGATAAGCAGTTTTTTTACCGGCATTTTAACCCTGGGTTTCACATTAACGACATTTCATCTAACGAAATGGATAAAATTACCGATAGATACCCGACTGCGTTTTTTATAGCGCACAATACGATTAAAGTTTTTTTACAGGCTGAATTACCATCGCCGGTCACATTTGAAAATATCATGCAACTATAACCCCAATAATTTTAAATTAAACTGTATTTATTATGAAAAAGTTACCTATAAAATTAATGATCCCTATTGCAGCAGGCTGCTTCCTTCTCGTTATTACTGTAATGGGCGTACTATCAGGATGTAAGAAAAATGGCGTAAGTACCGGGTACTTTTATGCCAACTGGAGTTGTGGCGGATCAGCACAATGTGCATCATTACTGGGTGCTTATGAAGGGACGGACGGCGCCTTTTGCACGCTGGCATCATGTGATGCCTGGGGAAACAGGTTTATACCCGGTGGATATACCTGCGACGAATCTATTAAAACCGAACCCTTACTTGGAGGCATCCCAAGCGGAACATGTACCAGTTCAACAAGTTTTTAAGTTTTCGGCTCCATGTACGGATGTCTGAAATACAAAATTTCAGGTAATAACAACTTTAGTAACCCTAAATTAATAATCATGAAAAAGCTATGTTTAATTCCCGTTATTTTTTTAATTCTGGCCGGGTGCGGTTCATACACCAGTTTAGTTAAATATCAAAAGTTACCCGATGATGTTTACGCTAATAATAATTTAAAGGAATATTTGCAAAATAACCCAAGCCCTAAAATAGTATTGCGTGTGCCAAATACATCTGATAAAGCAACAAGCAATACGGTAAATTCACAAGCCAATAATGTGCTTTATAATGCTATAGAAAAGGAGCTTTTAAAAGAAGGGTTTAATGTACGAGATCGCGGGCTTTTTAATGAGATCATGGATAAATCAAAATCGGCCGACTATTCACAACTGGGAGTAGAAACCGATACTGACCTCATATTAGAGGTTGTAAACATTAATACCGATGTTACCTATTCAACTAACAAGGTAACGCTGGTAAATAATGGAGGGGGCGCGGAAAGCGGCCTGATTGGTAATGTAGATTATAAAAGATCGGGTGCAACAGTTGAATTTAGGCTGATAATGGTTAAGAACAATGAAATTGCAGGTAACTATAAATATAATTATACACCATGTGTAGATGGATGCCCATTAACCGACTGGATATATAATAAACATACCAAATTGCTTGAATTAAAGGAAACTGTTGCAGTAAACGCTTTAGAAGAATTTATTACAAGTTGCACCCGTGACCTGGTAAGGTCTTTTAAGTCATAATGCAGGGTGTCCCTTTAGGGACTACCAGGCCCTTTTAAAATGAGTTAGTTTAGTATAGATAAATTAACCCATCGTGAAAAAGTATACTTTATTACGCGTGTTCTTTTGCCTTGTATTGTTTTTGACAATTACTTCAATTTTTTCCTGCAAAAAAAGCCCTTCATATAAAACGGGTAATAGTAATGTTGGCATTTCCGGTAACTGGCATGGGATGATTTTATCATCTGATAAAAGTGATGCGGACACTGTTACATTAGTGATTTCGCAATCGGCGGCAAATTTTACCGGTGTAATTTCATTTAACGAAACAGACTATAGCGCTATCCCGCCGGTACAGAAAAGTTATACAGGAACTTTAATAGGAACGGTTATGGGAAACAATGTGACGATGACACTAACCGCACCGGGAATAGATGACGGCCAGGCCACGCTTGCCGGTACTGTTAATGTTGCAGGTAATTCGATGAGTGGCACGTATGGTATTGGTACCGGCGGCACCTGGAGTTTTATCAAGGATTAAATTAAAACAAGGGTGTTCGCATTAACCATATTATAATACTACCCCTTAAGATACTCACGGGTTAAGCATCCACGTTTAACCTTAAATAAATTCAAGTGTCGACACTTGAATGGGAGCAGATGAACCATTTATGGTTCGCTTGGTTCATGCATTCTTCTCACAGCTTCCCAATAAATCCCTCAAAATCCCCCATCAAATAAATTATAAAAAAATAACTTACTATCTATTTGACAATTAATGTAAAATACCTATCTTTGCCGTCCCTTAACGGGGGATAATATGTCTTGAACGAAGCCCTACTGCTTCGATGGACACAAATAAAATTAAAGAAAATGTCAGGAATTATTGGTAAAAAGGTAGGAATGACCAGCATTTTCGATGAAACAGGGAAAAACATTCCTTGCACGGTAATCGAAGCTGGCCCTTGCGTTGTAACACAAGTTAGATCTGTGGATACAGACGGATATGCTGCAGTTCAGCTGGCATATGGCGAAAAGAAAGAAAAAAACACCTCCGGCCCTTTAAAAGGCCACTTCCAAAAAGCCGGTACTACACCAAAACGTAAACTGGTTGAATTCAAAACTTTCGAGGACGAAAAGAACTTAGGTGACACTGTTACCGTGGATATTTTTGCCAGCGGAGATTTTGTTGATGTGGTTGGTACTTCAAAAGGTAAAGGTTTTCAGGGTGTTGTTAAGCGTCACGGTTTTAGTGGTGTGGGTATGCAAACTCACGGTCAGCACAATCGTTTACGTGCACCTGGTTCATTGGGAGCGTCATCATGGCCTTCACGTGTATTTAAGGGCATGCGTATGGCGGGCCAAATGGGTAGCGAGCGTGTAAAAGTTCAAAACTTAGAAGTTTTGAAGGTTTATCCTGAGCAAAACCTGTTAGTAGTTAAAGGTTCCATCCCCGGAGCTAAGGGTTCATTCGTAATAGTGGATAAATAAGATGGAAGTTAAAGTATTAAATGTATCAGGTAAAGAAACAGGTGCCAAGGTGCAGCTTCCTGAGTCCGTATTCGGTATCGAACCTAACGATCACGCTATCTATCTTGATGTTAAGCAGTTTTTAGCTAATCAGCGTCAGGGTACACACAAATCAAAACAGCGTAACGAAATTGCAGGTTCAACCCGCAAATTATATAAGCAAAAAGGTACCGGTGGTGCCCGTGCAGGTAGTGTAAAATCGCCATTGTTTAATGGTGGTGGCCGTGTTTTCGGTCCGCAACCACGCGATTACAGCTTCAAGTTAAACAAGAAGCTTAAATCACTGGCACGCAAATCTGCCTTATCATATAAAGCAATTGATAACAATATAGTAGTGTTGGAAGATTTCAATTTCGAATCAATCAAAACTAAAAACTATATACAACTGGTAGCTGATTTAAATGTTACTGATGTGAAAACATTATTAGTATTAGCTACTGCAGATAACAATGTGTATTTATCAAGCAGGAACCTGAAGAAAACGAAAGTTACCACTGCCGATCAGTTAAACACTTATGATGTGTTAAACGCAGGCAAACTTATCCTAACCGCAGGTGCTGTTAAAACTTTGGAGGAAGCATTAGCTAAGTAATTATGGAAATATTAAAAAAACCCCTACTTACCGAAAAAGTAACTCAATTAACTGAGAAGCTTAACCGCTATGCTTTTATAGTTGACCCAAGGGCCAACAAAATTCAGATAAAGGCAGCGATAGAAAAAATGTACGGTGTAAGCATTACAGATGTAAATACCATGCGTTATGTTGGTAAATTAAAAAGCCGCAATACTAAAGCAGGTGCCGTTAGCGGCCGCGCTGCAGCGTATAAAAAAGCGATAATTACGCTTAAAGACGGTGAAGTTATAGACTTTTACAGCAATATATAATAAGAGATGGCAGTTAAAAGATTTAAACCGGTTACCCCCGGCACACGTTTCAGGGTTGATGTATCTAATTCAGATATAACAACTAATGTACCTGAAAAGTCGTTGGTTGTTTCAGCCAACACACGTTCGGGCGGGCGTAATAACAGCGGTAAAATGACTATGCGCTACATGGGTGGTGGTCATAAACAAGCCTATAGGTTAATAGATTTCAAACGCAATAAGTTTGATATCCCTGCAAAGGTTGCAACTATCGAGTACGATCCTAACCGTTCGGCACGTATAGCACTGTTACACTTTGTTGATGGTGAAAAACGATATATGATAGCCCCTGAAGGCTTAACAGTTGGACAAACTGTAGTATCAGGCGAAACAGCTACCCCGGAAGTTGGAAACACAATGCCTTTGAAAAATATCCCTTTGGGCTCTATTATTCATAACATTGAGTTAAACCCCGGCCAGGGCGGTACCATAGCACGCAGTGCAGGTACTTATGCACAGCTTTCGGCACGTGATGGCAAATACGCTATCATCAAATTGCCTTCAGGCGAAACACGTATGATACTGTCAACTTGTTTGGCAACTATCGGTACTGTTTCAAATGGCGAAAAAGCAAATGCGGTGTTAGGTAAAGCCGGCCGCAAACGCTGGTTAGGCCGCAGGCCGAGAGTTCGTGGTGTAGCCATGAACCCGGTAGATCACCCTATGGGTGGTGGTGAGGGAAGAGCCTCAGGTGGTCACCCACGTTCACGCAAAGGTTTATTAGCTAAAGGCTACAAAACTCGTGACAAAAAGAAAACATCGGATCGGTATATCATTGAAAGAAGGAAGAAATAATGGCTCGTTCAATTAAAAAAGGACCTTACATCGATCATAACCTTGACAGAAAGGTTACGACACTGAATGATGCAAACAAAAAATCGGTTGTAAAAACATGGTCACGTCGTTCCATGATCTCTCCGGACTTTGTTGGTCATACATTTGCAGTACACAACGGTAATAAATTTATACCGGTGTACGTAACAGAAAACATGGTTGGTCATAAGTTGGGCGAATTTGCTCCAACTCGTACATTCCGCGGTCACGCAGAAAAGAAAAAATAAGACATGGAAGCAACAACTAAAATCAAAAAGTCTGTATTAGTAAGACAACAAAAAGAAGCTGCCAAAGCTATAGTAGGCGGCCCTTCTGTTGCAACTTTACAAAACTGCCCAACTTCACCACGCAAAATGCGTTTGGTGGTTGACCTGATCCGTGGAGAGAACGTTGAGAAAGCGTTGTACATATTAAAATATACTAATAAGGAAGCTGCTATACGCGTTGAAAAGCTATTACTCTCGGCCATTAAAAACTGGGAAGCTAAAAACGAAGACAAGCGTGTTGAAGACAGCGGTTTGTTTGTAAAGGAAATTTCGGTAGGCGGTGGACGCCAGCTGAAAAGGTTACGCCCTGCACCGCAAGGCCGTGGATACCGTATCCGTAAACGCTCAAACCATGTAACTCTTATTGTGGACAGTAAAAACGATAACAATTAATTTAAATGGGACAGAAAGCAAATCCAATAGGTAACAGGTTAGGAATCATCAAAGGTTGGGATTCTAATTGGTTCGGTGGAAATCACTATGCCGATAAATTAGTTGAAGACGAAAAGATCCGCAAATATTTATCAGCACGTATTAACAAAGGTGGTGTATCTAAAATAGTTATCGAGCGTACTTTAAAACGCATCACTGTAACTATACACACTGCACGCCCGGGTATTGTAATTGGTAAAGGCGGCGCCGAGGTTGATAAAATCAAAGAAGAATTGAAAAAACTTACTAAAAAGGAAGTTCAGATCAACATCTTTGAGATTAAACGCCCCGAGCTTGACGCACAATTAGTTGCCGAAGGTATAGCAAAACAACTGGAAGCACGTATATCATTCCGCCGTGCCATGAAAACTACTATCGCTTCAACCATGAGAATGGGTGCCGAAGGGATAAAAGTGATGACAAGCGGCCGTTTAGGCGGTGCGGAAATGGCACGTAGCGAACAATATAAAGAAGGAAGAATACCACTGCACACTTTCCGTGCGGATATTGACTATGCATTGGCAGAAGCATTAACTACCTATGGTAAAATAGGTGTTAAGGTTTGGATATGCAAAGGCGAAGTTTACGGCAAACGCGATTTATCTCCAAACATTGGCGGTACAAGCAGCGCAAGCGGTAAAGGTGGCCGCCCCGAAGGTAACGCGCCAGGTTTCGGCGGGCGTGGTAACGAAAGAGGTGGTGAGCGTGGTGGCGATCGCAGAAGCGGTGGCGACAGAAGGGGCGGAGGTGCCCCGGGCGCAGGTGGTAATCAACGTGGTGGCGGCAATCGCCCGGGTGGCCCAGGCCGTCAGGGTGGTGGTAATCGCCCGGGTGGTCCAACTAAAAGATAATCAAAGTCGAGCAGACATCGGTTTATATATAAAAGCTTAATAAAATGCTACAGCCAAAGAGAACTAAGTTCAGGAAAATGCAAAAAGGAAGAATGAAGGGCAACACCAGTCGTGGTGCTGAACTGTCATTCGGTTCTTTCGGTATAAAATCACTCGAGCCGGCCTGGATAACCAGCCGCCAGATCGAGGCTGCACGTATCGCTGTAACACGTTTCATGAAACGTGAGGGACAGGTTTGGATCAGGATATTTCCAGACAAACCGGTAACTAAAAAACCAGCAGAAGTACGTATGGGTAAAGGTAAAGGTGCGCCGGAATACTGGGTGGCGGTTGTTCGCCCGGGACGTATCATTTTTGAAGCCGAAGGTGTGCCTTTAGAGGTTGCCAAAGAAGCTTTACGCCTTGCAGCGCAAAAGTTACCGGTACAAACAAGATTTATAGTACGTAGAGATTACGTAGAAGCATAAATAAAAACAGTTAGCAGTTTTGAGTTTGCAGTGATAAGCGGGCTTGGAACTAAAAACTCAAATAACTAACAAAGAAAATGAAGAACTCAGAAATTTTAGAGCTAACAACCGAAGAGGTAGTGGCAAGGATAGGCGAGGAAAGGGCAAACCTTACCAGACTTAAATTTGCGCACGCGGTTTCGGCTATCGAAAATCCAACACGCATTACTAAAGTGCGTAAAGATATCGCTCGTTTAACTACTGAATTAACTAAGCGCAAAGCTGCGCCGGCTTCTGAAAAGAATTAATTTTTTAGAAATGGAAAGAAATTTAAGAAAAACGCGTACCGGCCTGGTAGTTAGCAATAAGATGGAGAAATCTATTGTTGTAGCGGTAGAGCGTAAGGTGAAACACCCTATTTATGGTAAGTTCGTTAAAAAAACTACCAAATTTATGGCTCATGACGAGACTAATACCTGTGGTATTGGCGATACCGTGTTGATTATGGAAACACGCCCGTTGAGCAAAAGCAAAAACTGGAGATTAGTTTCAATATTAGAAAGGGCTAAATAACATGGTACAACAGGAATCAAGATTAAATGTAGCTGATAACAGCGGCGCTAAAGAAGTTTTAGTGATACGCGTATTAGGCGGTACCGGCAAAAGATATGCCTCTATCGGCGATAAGATAGTAGTTACCGTAAAAAGCGCTTTGCCATCAGGCAACGTAAAAAAAGGTACTGTATCAAAAGCAGTAGTGGTTAGAACTAAAAAAGAAATCCGCAGGAAAGACGGTTCATATATACGTTTTGACGATAACGCGGCAGTTTTGTTAAATAACCAGGACGAACCAAGAGGTACACGTATTTTTGGCCCTGTTGCAAGAGAGCTGCGCGAAAAACAATTTATGAAAATTGTATCATTAGCACCGGAGGTATTGTAACAATGGAAAAGAAAAAACACGCGCAACCCGCAAAAATAAAAATCCGCAAGGGTGATACGGTAAAAGTAATTGCCGGCGACTCGAAAGGATCTGAAGGAAAAATATTAGAAGTGATATTAGCTAACGGCAGGGCTATTGTTGAAGGTGCTAACTTAGTATCAAAACATACAAAGCCTAACGCTGCCAACCCTAACGGGGGCATTGTAAAGCAAGAAGCTGCTATACACATTTCAAACTTAATGCTTATCGACCCAAAATCGGGCAAACCAACCCGCGTTGGCCGTAAAAGGAACGATGCAGGTAAATTGGTTAGGGTAGCAAAAACAACCGGGGAGGAAATTAAATAATGACTTACGTACCAAGATTAAAATCGAAATACAAAGAAGAGATACGTGCCACGCTGAAGGATAAATTTCAGTACAAAAGCGTTATGCAGGTACCTAAGCTCGAAAAAATTGCCATTAACCAGGGTGTAGGTGGTGCTACTACCGACAAGAAATTGATCGAGAACACCATTACCGAGTTAACTACCATTACCGGCCAGCAAGCAGTTTCTTCAAAATCTAAAAAGGATATATCAAACTTTAAATTGCGTAAAAACATGCCAATTGGCGTACGTGTTACCTTGCGCGATAATACTATGTATGAATTTTTAGACCGTTTAATTGCTGTTGCCCTGCCACGTATACGTGATTTTAAAGGCATTAACGATAAAGGCTTTGACGGCCGCGGAAATTATACATTAGGCATAACAGAGCAAATCATATTCCCCGAGATTAATATCGATAAGATAAATAAAATACAAGGTATGGATATTACCTTTGTAACCTCGGCAACAAATGATGTTGAAGCTTTGGAATTGCTGAAACAATTTGGTTTACCATTTAAAAATCAAAATAACAATGGCTAAAGAAGGTGTAAAAGCACGCGAAGTAAAACGTGCCAGATTAGTAGCTAAATATGCCGATAAAAGAGAGGCATTAAAAGCAGCAGGTGATTTTGTAGGTTTAGATAAATTACCTAAAGCCTCATCGCCGGTAAAATTGCATAACCGTTGTAAATTAACCGGTCGCCCGCGTGGTTATATGCGTCAATTCGGCATTTCCCGCGTAACATTTCGCGAAATGGCTTTAGACGGCAAAATACCGGGAATACGCAAAGCGAGCTGGTAGTTAAGTAGCAAGTAATTAGTATCAAGTAGCAAGATAATTGCAGTTGTACTAGATACTTTATACTAGTTACTAGATACTCAAAAAGAATATTAACCGATGGCAGGTCTACGGAAACCACCATCATAAACAATAAATAATGAATACAGATCCAATAGCAGATTATCTTACCCGGGTAAGAAATGCAATAAAGGCCAACCACCGTGTGGTTGAGATCCCTGCATCAAATCTGAAAAAGGAAATCACTAAGGTGCTTTTCGACAAAGGTTACATTGCTAACTACAAGTTTGAGGATAATGGCCCGCAAGGCACTATTAAAGTGGCATTAAAATACCACCCGATAACTAAAATCCCTGCTATACGCAGCATTGCACGTATCAGCAAGCCAGGTTTGAGAAAATATGCCGGCATGGATAACTTGCCACGTGTATTAAATGGTTTAGGTATCGCCATCCTGTCAACTTCTAAAGGTGTAATGACCGATAAAGAAGCACGTGTGCAGAATGTTGGTGGTGAGGTTTTATGCTACGTATATTAATAGGAGGAGCAAAACAATGTCAAGAGTAGGAAAATCACCAATAGCATTGCCACAAGGCGTATCAATAACCGTATCAGCAGATAATGTTGTTACAGTTAAAGGCCCTAAAGGCGAATTGCAGCAAGCGGTTGATAGCGATATCACCATTGCCCAGGAAGACGGCCAATTGTTAGTACAACGCCCTTCTGAACAAAAACGTCACAAAGCATTGCACGGTTTATACCGCGCACTTATAAATAATATGGTTGTAGGTGTAACCGCCGGTTACAAAATTGAGCAGGAATTAGTGGGTGTAGGTTACCGCGCAACCAATACAGGTAATACATTAGATTTAGTGTTGGGTTACTCTCACCACTGGGTATTTGAATTGCCAACAGAAATTAAAGTTTCAACAACTGCTGAAAAGGGTAAAAACCCAACTATCATCCTTGAATCAATTGACAAACAATTGATCGGACAAGTAGCTGCAAAAATACGCTCGTTACGTACACCAGAGCCTTACAAAGGTAAAGGTATCAAGTTTGTTGGCGAAGTATTGAGAAGAAAAGCAGGTAAATCAGCATCTAAAAAATAATCGTCATGGGAGCTAAATTATCAAGAAGAGACAGGATTAAGAAAGGCATACGTAAACGCCTTTCGGGTTCAACAGCGCGTCCGCGTTTGTCAGTGTACAGAAGCAATAAAGGTATTTATGCCCAGATCATTGACGATGTATCCGGAAAAACAATAGTATCGGCATCATCTTTATCAAAAGATTTTGTTGCTACAAATGGTACTAAATCAGATCAATCTGTTGCCGTAGGCAAACTGGTTGCTGAAAAAGCCATTGCCGCAGGTATTAAAGATGTGGTTTTCGATAGGAACGGTTATTTGTACCATGGCCGTGTTAAGTCACTGGCCGATGGGGCACGTGAAGGCGGTTTAAACTTTTAATCGAACAAGAGAATGTCAACAATCAACATAAAAAGAGTAAAAACCAGCGAGATCGAATTAAAAGACCGCCTGGTAAGCATACAACGTGTAGCCAAAGTAACCAAAGGTGGCCGTACATTCAGCTTTTCTGCTATCGTAGTAGTAGGCGATGAAAACGGTGTTGTAGGTTACGGTTTAGGTAAAGCGAAAGAAGTTACCGAAGCTATTGCAAAAGGTATTGATGATGCTAAAAAGAACCTGGTAAAAGTGCCAATTATTAACGGTACTGTACCTCACGAGCAAATCGGGAAGTTCTCAGGTGGTTTTGTTTTCATTAAACCTGCAGCAAACGGTACCGGTGTTATAGCCGGTGGTGCAATGCGTGCCGTATTAGAATCGGCAGGTATACACAACGTGTTAGCTAAATCAAAAGGTTCATCAAACCCGCACAACGTGGTTAAGGCAACCGTATCGGCATTATCGCAATTACGCGATGCTTATACTGTAGCACAGCAGCGCGGCGTTAATTTAGGTAAAGTATTTAACGGATAATCAGCGATGGCAAAAATTAAAATAACGCAGATAAAAAGCGTAATAGATAGAAGTGAGCGCCAAAAAAGGACTGTTGAAGCCTTGGGCTTGCGTAAAATTAACCACAGCGTGGAAGTTGAAGCTACACCTGCTATAATAGGAATGGTTAGAAAAGTTAATCACCTGGTAGCGGTAGAAAATATTTAATATCATGAATTTAAGTAATCTTAAACCTGCAGAAGGTTCAACAAAAAATAGGAAAAGAATTGGCCGTGGTACCGGTTCGGGCCGTGGCGGAACATCAACCCGTGGCCATAAAGGTGCCGGTTCACGTTCAGGTACCAGCACAAAAGTTGGTTTTGAAGGTGGCCAGATGCCATTACAACGCCGTGTACCAAAGGTGGGCTTTAAAAACCCTAACCGTGTGGAGTATGTGAGCGTTAACCTGGATGCCCTGCAAAAATTAGCAGAAGAACATTCAGTAGCTGCAGTTGATTTTTCAACTTTAAAAGAGCATGGTTTAGTTTCGAGGAACGACTTAGTAAAAATATTAGGCCGTGGCGAACTGAAAGCCAAGTTAGAAGTTAAAGCACATGCATTTTCTGCAACTGCTCAAAAAGCTATAGAAGCAGCTGGTGGTACTATTGTAAAGTTGTAAATTTCAATGAAGAATTTATTCACTACATTATCCAATATCTGGAAAATCGAAGATTTAAGAGTGCGTATATTAAACACACTCTTATTTATTTTAATATACCGTGTAGGTTGTGTTGTTATTTTACCAGGGGTAGATCCTGCCTCGGTTAATAAAGACGCGGTAGGCCTTATCGGTTTGCTAAACATGTTTTCGGGCGGTGCATTTTCACATGCCTCGATTTTTGCGTTGGGTGTAATGCCTTATATTTCGGCTTCCATTGTAGTGCAATTATTAGGTATAGCTGTGCCATATTTTGCTAAACTGCAAAAAGAAGGCGAAAGCGGCCAAAACAAAATAAACCAGTGGACCCGCTACCTAACTATAGCTATTACAGCTTTACAGGCAATAGGTTACCTTAAATCACAGATATCACCAGACGGGCGTTTAATAGGCGAACCGTTTTTTACCATTATGAATGTTTGCGTATTAACAGCAGGTACCCTGTTTGTTATGTGGCTGGGCGAGCGTATTACCGATAAAGGTATTGGCAATGGTATATCACTCATTATCATGATTGGTATTATTGCCCAATTACCCGGAGCTTTTGTTAGTGAGTTTGAAACCCGTACAAGCGGCAGCGGTGGCCTGGTAACCTTTGTGGCAGAACTTGTAGCGCTTATTGGCGTGGTAATGTTTACCATACTAATAGTACAGGGCACACGTAAAATTGCCGTGCAATATGCTAAGCGTATTGTAGGCAACAAACAATACGGCGGCGTTAGGCAATACATACCATTAAAAGTAAATGCGGCAGGTGTAATGCCTATTATATTTGCACAGGCTTTAATGTTTATACCGGCTTATATACCAAGCTTGTTCCCAAGTGTTGCAACAAACCCAACCATAATGGCATTGGCTAACTACAACTCATGGCTGCACAATTTGGTGTTTGCTATAATGATTATACTGTTCACTTATTTTTATACAGCTATTACGGTTAACCCTAACCAAATGGCCGATGATATGAAAAAGAACGGCGGCTTTATACCGGGTGTTAAACCAGGCAGGGCTACTGCGAGCTTTATTGATGATATTATTTCGAAGATCACTTTACCGGGCTCTATCGCGTTAGCTATAATAGCTATTATACCTCCTATAGCAACTATGATTGGTGTAAGCAGCATTTTTGCAAGGTTTTTTGGTGGTACATCGCTTATCATATTAGTAGGTGTTATACTGGATACATTGCAGCAGATAGAAAGCCATTTATTAATTCGCCATTACGACGGGTTAATGAAAACCGGCAGAATAAAAGGTCGTACTTCTATTTCTGCAGGTGGCACGGCTACACCAACTGGAATCTAATTCATCAGCATGTCAAAGATCAATTATAAGTCTGTCGAGGAGATAGAACTCATAAGAGAAAGTTCTTTACTTGTTTCAAAAACACTGGGCGAGATTGCGAAAGTGATTAAGCCGGGTGTTAAAACCATCGAATTAAATAAACTTGCTGAAACCTTTATAAGAGATAATGGCGGTATCCCCGCCTTTTTAAATTATCACGGTTTCCCATACTCATTATGTATATCGCTTAACGACCAGGTTGTACACGGTTTTCCGGGGCAGCATGTTTTGGTTGAGGGCGATTTGGTATCGGTTGATTGCGGTGTGGTATTGAATAAATACTACGGCGATTCGGCTTTTACTTTTGCCATTGGAGAAGTTAGTGATACCGTCAAAAAACTAATGCGCGTTACCAGGGAATGTTTAGACCTTGGGGTTGAAAAGGCAGTAGTGGGTATGCGCGTTGGCGATATAGGCTACGCGGTACAGGAACATGCCGAAAAGAATGGTTTTGGTGTAGTGAAGGAATTGGTAGGCCACGGTGTTGGCCAGCATTTGCACGAAAAACCCGAAGTACCAAACTACGGCAAACGCGGTTCGGGCATAAAATTAGAGGAAGGAATGGTAATTGCCATTGAGCCGATGATTAATGCAGGCCGTGCCGGCGTAAAGTTTTGGGATGATGGATGGACAGTATCAACAGTTGATAAAAAACCATCGGCCCATTACGAGCATACGGTAGCTGTAACCAGGGGAAAAGTGGATATACTTTCAACGTTTTCGTATGTTGATAATGTTTTGAAAGAAATAAATAATAATTAAAAAAAATTTATTAATTTTGCATCCCGCTTTGAGGGCGGATAATTAAGTAATAATCAGTAAAATATGGCTAAACAATCTTCTATTGAACAGGACGGAACAATTCGTGAAGCATTATCAAATGCTATGTTCAGGGTAGAATTGGAGAACGGCCACGAAATTATTGCTCATATATCCGGCAAAATGCGCATGCATTATATAAAAATTTTACCGGGCGACAGGGTAAAACTTGAAATGAGCCCGTACGATTTAACAAAAGGTAGAATAACCTATAGATATAAATAACAAAACGATGAAAGTTAGAGCATCAATTAAAAAACGCAGTGTTGATTGCAAAATCATCCGCCGCAACGGGAAACTTTACGTGATAAACAAAAAGAACCCGAAGTACAAACAGCGTCAGGGATAATTAAAGAAATTATAATAATCCGTACAACGGTGGCCCGCCGTTCGGTTATTATGTAAAACACAAAAAACAAATATGGCAAGGATATCAGGTATTGATTTACCAAAAAATAAAAGAGGAGAAATAGGGTTAACCTATATCTACGGCATTGGCCGCTCAACAGCTCAAAGTATATTAAACCAGGCTGGCATTGATGTTAACACTAAAGTACAGGATTGGAATGACGAACAGTTAACCGCTATCCGTACAATAATTAACGACCAGGTAAAAGTTGAAGGTTCATTACGTTCTGAAGTTCAGCTTAACATCAAACGTTTAATGGATATAGGTTGCTACCGCGGTACCCGTCATCGTAAAGGTTTACCGTTACGTGGCCAGCGCACTAAAAACAACTCACGTACCCGTAAAGGAAAACGTAAAACAGTTGCTAACAAAAAGAAGGCTACTAAATAGTGATTAGTGGTTGGAGATTAGAGGTTTTTAACCGGTAATCGAAAACCATTAGGAATATAAAAATTAGAAAAAGATTAGTGGGTCCGAATTAAATTAATAATTCAGTAATTCACTCAATCAGTAATTAAAACATAAAATGGCTAAAACTAAAAAAGTTACCAAAAAACGTATTGTAATTGTTGAGCCTGTTGGCGAAGCACACATCAATGCAACTTTTAACAATATTATCATCACCCTTACCAACAAAAGCGGCCAGGCTGTATCATGGTCATCCGCAGGTAAAATGGGTTTTAAAGGTTCAAAAAAGAATACCCCTTATGCTGCCGGCCAGGCTGCTGCCGATTGCGGTAAAGTAGCTTATGATTTAGGCTTACGTAAGGTAGAGGTGTTTGTTAAAGGCCCGGGTGCAGGTCGCGAGTCGGCTATCCGTACTTTACAAACTACCGGTATAGAGGTAACTACAATAAAGGACATTACACCGCTTCCGCACAACGGTTGCCGTCCATCAAAAAGAAGAAGAGTTTAATTAACAGATTTTTAAAGCTAAGATTCAGCAGCTACAGGCTGCATGATACTTTAAAACAACAAAAATGGCTAGATATACAGGTCCAAAATCAAAAATTGCACGTCGTTTCCGTGAGCCAATCTTCGGCCCGGACAAAGCGTTAGAAAGAAAGAACTACCCACCGGGAATGCATGGCGCTTCTAAAAGAAGAGGAAAGCAATCAGAGTACTCAACCCAGTTAATGGAGAAACAAAAAGTTAAATACACTTATGGTGTATTAGAACGCCAGTTCGAAAACTTGTTTCACCGTGCATCTGCAAAAGAAGGTATCACCGGCGAAAACTTATTAAAATTTTTAGAGGCACGCCTTGATAACGCGGTTTACCGCTTTGGCATTGCCCCAACCCGCTCCGGCGCACGCCAGCTGGTTAGCCACAAACACATTACCGTTAACGGCGAAATTGTGAACATTGCTTCATACTTATTAAAAGCCGGTGATGTTGTTGCCGTACGTGAAAAATCAAAATCGCTTGAAGCCATTGCACATTCAGTTGCTGGCCGTAAAGTAAATAAATATAGCTGGTTAGAATGGGATGCTGCCAATTTATCGGGCAAGTTCCTTAACTATCCAAACCGTGATGAAATTCCTGAAAACATTAAGGAAAACCTCATCGTCGAGTTATACTCAAAATAATAACGGTACTACACAAATTGGTTGGCATTTTATGCCAATCAATTTGTGCTTTAATCAATTCAATTATTAAACAATAAATAAAGGATATAAATGGCAATTTTAGCATTTCAAAAACCAGACAAGGTTATCATGCAGAAATCAACTGATTTTGATGGCACGTTTGAGTTCCGTCCGTTAGAACCAGGTTTCGGTGTAACCATTGGTAATGCTCTGCGTCGTATCTTACTTTCATCATTAGAAGGTTATGCGATTACTTCTGTACGTTTCTCGGGAGTGATGCATGAGTTTTCTACCATTAAAGGTGTGGTTGAAGACGTTACCGAAATTATACTTAACTTAAAACAAGTTAGGTTTAAGAAAACGGGTGAGTCTGGCGACAGCGAAAAAATATTTGTGATCATCAACGGTCAGGATGCTTTTAAAGCTGGTGATGTTAGCAAATTCTCTAACAACTTTACGGTTTTAAACCCTGATTTGGTTATCTGTAACATGGACTCGTCAGTAACGCTTGAAATTGAGCTTACTATCAACAAAGGTCGTGGTTACATCCCAAGCGAAGAAAACAAAAACCCTGATGCTAATGTAGGTGTGATAGCTATCGATTCTATCTTCACCCCAATCAAAAACGTTAAATACAACATCGAGAACTATCGTGTAGAACAAAAAACAGACTACGAAAAATTAGTACTGGATATTACTACCGATGGTTCAATTCATCCTGAGGATGCGCTTAAAGAAGCTGCTAAAATCCTTATACAGCACTTTATGCTGTTCAGCGACGAAAACATGATGCTTGAAGCACAGGCTAAGGAAGAAACTAAAGAAGTTGACGAAGAAATATTGCACATGCGCAAGATTTTGAAAACCGAACTGGTTGACCTTGATCTTTCTGTACGTGCATTAAATTGCCTCAAAGCTGCCGACATCCGCAGCCTGGCCGATTTAGTTTCGTATGATGTTGCTGATATGTTAAAGTTCAGGAACTTTGGTAAAAAATCATTAACTGAAATTCAGGACCTGGTTAAATCAAAAGGTTTATCTTTTG
>Ga0302315_10001900_pt1 | contig 20396 bp, 24 predicted proteins | sample III_Palsa_N3_1_FD_200532 | JGI IMG/M metagenome (GOLD analysis project Ga0302315, IMG submission 200532) | Peat permafrost microbial communities from Stordalen Mire near Abisko, Sweden - III_Palsa_N3_1 | ecosystem: Environmental > Terrestrial > Soil > Palsa > Peat permafrost | place: Sweden...
CAGGGGCAACCCGTTGCAACAGTAAGCACTACAACAGATTTAGCCGGTAATGTTACCAAGGTAATCAGCGAAAACGGCACCCCGGTTATCACCATCCATATTTCTAAAGATGCGTTTGGCAACGATGTAAAAACCATAAATACGCAACTTGATGCCCAAACCGAAGATAATTTGCTAAGGAGTTGTGGCGAGCTTTAAGAGATTGAGAGGTAGCGGTTCTTCTTTGTTTTATAACTATACCTTCTTATAAATATCAGCCAAATTCCTGCCCATTTCTTTGTAGTCAAGCCCATAGCCTACAACAAACTCGTTGGCAATTTCGAAGCCCACGTACTTTAGTTCGGGTATTTTGGTGAGCAGGGATTCGGGTTTTAGCAGCAGGGAGCATAGTTTTAGGGATGCGGGCTGGCGTACCTTCAGTTTTTCGAGCAGGTAATTGGCGGTGTTGCCGGTATCAACCACATCTTCAATGATGATTACATCTCGGCCTTTGATATCAATGCTTAAATCAATATCGTCGCGTATTTTACGGGTGCTGGAGGTACCGCCGTAATAGCTGGCCAGTTTGGTAAAAGTAACCTCGCAGGGGATATCAATTTGCTTTATCAGGTCGGCAATAAACAAAAAGCTGCCGTTTAGCACACCCACAAAAACCGGCTTGTTGTCCTTATAATCGGCATTAAGCTGTGCGCCAAGCACTTTAATGCGCTCGTTTATCGCTTCTGCTTTTATAAGTGGCTCAAAATCAAGGTCGGCTATCTTCATCTGCCTAATATAAGCGTAAATAATCAAAAATCATTAAATCGTTTTTTAAAGCAGCTTTTGGGCTACTTCCTGCCAGTTGTTTACCCGTTCGTAGTCGGTAATGGTTACGTTATGGGGCGAGGTGTACAGCAGTTTGCGGCCTTCAAAATCAGTGAAATTGCGTATGCGGTCGTCAATAAAAATGTCTACATCAACAATTTTACGCCCGCAAAATATGATGTTGGTCCAGGAGATGAAGGGGAAATGTTCTTCCAGCCAGTCCATTTTATCAATCAGCGAATTTTTAAACTCCGTAGCTGCCGAAACAATGAATACATCATACTTCTGGCAAAGCTCCTTTACCACATGCTGGCTATCGGGTATCACCTTAATATCCCTGAAAAAGCCCAATTCATTAATGTATTTGCGGTTGGTGCCGGCCAGTTCAGTCGGCAGCATATCCCTAAACTCCTTGCCGTGCATTTGGCTAAGCGGGATATCTATATTATGTTCGCGTTTGTACAGGGTGATAAATTTGTCGATGGTATCGGCAATTACCTCGTCCATATCAATAGCTAATCGTGGTGTTCTGTTCATGTTTTAATGATAGGTTAAATTTTAAAAACAAAGGTAATTTTTGTGTAACTATAAATATTTAATTACAAGCGTTTTAATTTGTTATAATTTTTCCTACCTTTGCGTCCCCGCTGAAAGAAACTCCGGGGAGAATGTTGAACACATAAAAATTAAAAATGGCAACTAAAATCAGACTGCAAAGGCACGGTAAAAAAGGCAAACCTTTTTATTATATCGTAGTAGCCGATGCCCGTGCGCCACGTGATGGCCGCTTTATTGAGCGTTTAGGTTCTTATAACCCAAACACTAACCCTGCAACTATCGACATCAATTTTGATAAAACCCTTGATTGGGTTAATGATGGTGCACAACCAACCGATACCTGCCGTGCTATATTAGCATACAAAGGCGTGTTATACAAAAAACACTTACAGGGCGGCCTTAAAAAAGGCGCTTTAACCGAAGAGCAGGTTGAAACAAAATTCCAGGAATGGCTTGACCAGAAGGAAGGCAAAATCACCGGCAAAAAAACCAATTTGGTATCAGCAAAAGACGATGCCCGCAAGGCTGCTTTAGCTGCTGAAGCTAAGAAAAAGGAAGAACGTGCCGCAGCTATTGTTGCTAAAAACACTCCTCCGGCTGAAGAAGTAGAGGAAGTTGAAGAAGAAGCACCAGTGGCAGAAGCAGTAGCTGAAGAAGCACCGGTTGCTGAAACTGAAGAAGCTCCTGTAGCAGAAGCAGCAGCTGAAGAAGCACCAGCTACTGAAGAAGAAACTTCACCTGAAGCTGATAGCGCAGAATAATTTATTAACTCCGATTTATCGGGATACACAAAAGGCGAAGCATCTGTAAAAGGTACTTCGCCTTTTGGTTTAAAACAGGTTTATGAAAATTGAGGATTATTTCAGGATAGGCAGCATATTAAAGGCCCGTGGCTTAAAAGGCGAGGTACAGCTATATGTTGATTTTGACAACCTGCCGGATATTGATATCCAAACTGTTTTTATTGATATTGCCGGAAAACTGATCCCTTACTTTGTTGAATCGATAAAATACCCTCAAAAGAACACGGCCTACCTGTACCTGGAAGATATTGACACCATTGAAAAAGCTACCCCGCTGGTAAAAAAGGATGTTTACCTCTCCAACAAACAAAAACCCAAAAAGAAAAAAGCCGAATTTACGCTGAAAGACCTGCTGGGCTTTACCGCCATTGATGAAAATGAAGGCGAACTGGGTAAAATAAACGCGATAAACGAATTTCCGCAACAATTAATAGCCAGCGTTACCTATAAAGATTGCGAAGTGCTGTTCCCTTTAAACGAAGAAATTATCAAAGGTATTGATGTAGTAAAAAGCATTGTATTTATTGATTTGCCTGATGGTTTGCTGGAAATTTATTTGGATTAAAAAATAATTTGTCAAAAATACTTGACATATGTAAAATAAGCTTTACATTTGGTCAACCAAATTTGACAATTATGAAAACTCGCTTTTTATTTCCTTACTGGTGCCGCTTTTTAGGCTATGCTTTGTTCCTGATACATATTCCTGTGTTACTTCTTCGAAAAGTGCTTGGTTTTGATGTACCAGGCCAGGATATTAGCGACGGAATTTTTAGTTCACACCACCTGTTTTTTATGACAACCACGCTGCTGATGGCTATCGGCCTTTTCCTGGCGGCTTTTTCAAAAGAGAAGATTGAAGATGAGCAGATATCACAGCTGCGCCTCGATTCGTTACAGTGGGCTATTTATGTTAATTATGTGCTGCTGGTTGTGAGTTTAATTTTGAGCAATGATACCCAGCACATATTATTCTTGAATTTACTGGTGCCGCTGGTATTTTTTATCATCCGTTTTCAATGGAAACTATACCAAAATAACCGCATGCTAAGAAAGGATGAAAACCTGCGATGAAAAATAATATCCGCATAGAGCGAGCCATAAAAGATATTACCCAGGCTGATCTGGCCGGGTTAATAGGCGTATCGCGCCAAACCATTAATACCATCGAGAGCAACCGGTATGTACCATCAACTGTGCTGGCTTTAAAAATTGCACGTGTGTTTGGCAAGCCGGTGGAGGAAATTTTTATGTTAGATGAGACAGATTAGGGATTGGAAGTGATAGCATTAAAAAACTAATCTCAACCTTCAATCTCTAATCTCTATCTTTGCCCCATGCGTTTTGATATCATTACCGTTTTGCCCGGGTTGCTGGAAAGCCCTTTTGCCCATTCCATTTTACAGCGCGCGCAAAAAAAGGGCATTGCCGAAATTGTGGTGCATAACCTGCGCGATTACTCAACCCAAAAGCAAAAAAGCGTTGACGATTACCCCTACGGTGGCGGCAGCGGCATGGTAATGACTATTGAGCCCTTTGCAGCTTGTATCGAAAAGTTAAGGGCCGAACGTGATTATAACGAGGTGATATTTATGTCGCCCGATGGCGAGACGCTAAACCAGCAGATAGCCAACCAGCTTTCTATCAAACAAAACATTATTATACTTTGCGGGCATTATAAAGGTATTGATCAGCGCATACGCGATATATTTGTTACCCGCGAAATTTCTATTGGCGATTATGTGTTATCGGGTGGCGAACTGCCTGCGGCGGTCTTGGTAGATGCTGTGGTGAGGCTGATACCCGGCGTATTATCTGATGAAACTTCGGCGCTGTCTGATTCCTTCCAGGATGGCTTGCTGGATGCCCCGGTTTACACCCGCCCTGCAGATTGGAAAGGCCATAAAGTCCCTGATATATTATTAAGCGGCAACACGCCCGAAATTGAAAAATGGCGCTTTGAACAAGCTGTTGAACGCACCAAAACCCGCCGGCCCGATTTGCTGGAGTAATAACCCGCATATAGCCTGCATGCATCGGTATTTATAAAATGCATAATTTTTCAAATACACTTTTTTTATATAAAAAAAATCCCTATTATTGCACTCCGATTTTTACGGGTTAAAAATCGCTTTTAGAGCTTAAAATCATGGATTTAGTAAAATTTGTAGAAGAGCAAACAGTAACAGTTAACACTTTCCCGGCATTTAAGGCTGGTGATACTGTAAGCGTGCATTATAAAATAAGGGAAGGTAACAAAGAACGTATACAGGTTTACCAGGGTGTTGTTATACAACGTAACAGCACAGGTGTTAGCGAAACCTTTACCGTTCGTAAGGTATCAAATGGTATTGGTGTTGAACGTATTTTCCCTATCAACTCGCCAAATATTGATAAAGTTGAAGTAAACAGCCATGGTAAAGTACGCCGTGCTAAACTTTACTACCTGCGCGAACTTACCGGCAAAGCAGCCCGTATTAAATCAAAAAGAGTTTAATTCCCGATCCCTAACGGGAACTATATATTTAAAAAGCCTTTTCGGAATACCGGAAAGGCTTTTTTATTGGATTAAATTAATTATTAGTTTTCGGCAACTATATGAGCAGTAAGGTCGGCGGTTGCAGCGCCACTTACATAAATATTATTCCAATAAATTATTTAGCAGGGCTTTTAATTTTAGCCGTTTTTACTTTTACTGGTTTAACCGGCACATCGGTGGCTATAGCAGCGGTTTCGGTAACTTCGTTTGTTGTTACTTTTACTGCTTTAGGTGGTTCAGGAGTAACTAACTCAGCCAATACCGTTATACCGCCTTTTACCACATCGCCAATGGTAACTTTTATGTTGGTGCCCAGCGGTAAAAAAATATCAACCCTCGATCCAAATTTTATAAAGCCAAACTGGTCGCCCTGGGTTACTTCATCACCTTCTTTTACGTACCAAACTATGCGGCGTGCCATCGCACCTGCAATTTGCCTGAATAGTACCGCTATACCGGCGCTGTTTTCTGTAACTACAGTAGTACGCTCATTTTCGGTTGATGATTTTGGGTGCCAGGCTACCAAATACTTGCCGGGGTGGTATTTAAAATATTTAACCACACCGCTAATAGGGTTGCGGTTAACATGCACATTAACCGGCGACATAAATACAGATATTTGTATACGCCTGTCTTTTAAATATTCGGTTTCGTCGGTTTCTTCTATTACCACCACTTTACCATCGGCAGGGCAAAGCACCTGGGTTTCATCTGTACTGATAGGAAAGCTTGGGCTGCGGAAAAACTGTAGTATAATTACAAACAGCGCGAATGAGAATATGTAAACAACCCACTTTAAGGCATGCGCTTCGGGGTAATAAAAGTTTATCGCGGCATTTAGCACAGCTATGAAAAGGATACACAAGGCAATAGAAGTATAGCCCTCTTTATGGATAGTCATTTTATATTGGTTTGTTTTTATAGATATATTCAGTGCAATAATTATGCAAAACTACTAATTTGAAATTAAGTACAGGTAAGTATATACAACAGGTACGGCCAAAAATAAGCCATCGAACCTATCCAGCAAACCACCGTGGCCGGGCAGTATGCCGCCGCTGTCTTTTACGTTGATGCTGCGCTTAAACATTGATTCTACCAAATCGCCCATAGTGCCCACGGTGCCTATTATAACGCCCATTATGGCCCATTGGTACCAAAGTATATCAGCATAAAAATGGCTGATGATTAAACCCACCCCAGCGCTTATCAATACGCCGCCAATAAAGCCTTCCCAGGTTTTTTTAGGCGAATGGCGTTCAAACAGCTTGGTACGGCCAATTGCCATGCCGGTTAAATAAGCGCCGGTATCATTAGCCCAAAGCATTACCAAAAAGGCCAATGGATAATGGAAGTTAAAATCACCTTTTATATAGGCCAATGCATGAAAAAATGTAAATGGTATAACCGTTAATACCAATCCTAAAAAAGTGTAGGCGATATTGGTAAATGGGGCAGTTGATTTTTTAAATAGCTCTTGTACAAAAACGGCAATTACCGTTATGGTAAGTAAAAGCAATAATTTATGATAAAGTGGTACCTCCGTAGCGGTTACCAGCGCGAATAGCACGTAAATGGCTATTCCGTTTATAAAGCCGGTTGTTTGGTTAACATCAACGCCGCTTTGCTTAACCAGCGAATAAAATTCGCGCAGGCACAAAATACTCAACAGCAAATAAAATATGCCAAAAGGGTAATGCCCTAACAGCACCGATGCCAGCATCACAATAATAAAAAAGAAGCCTGTTATGGCGCGTGTTTTCATAAATCAATTTGATTGAGGATAAGGATCTCGATGGCCTGGTCAAAATCTTCCTGGTGTATATAAACTTCAATATTGCCAAAACTACGGTACGATGAATCCTGTTTATTTAGCAAAACGGCTTCAATATTATGCTGTAAAAGCACCTGCTTCACAATTTCAGATTTATAAAAATCGGTCGACTTAAAAATTTTAACCCAGTTTTTTTCCATTATTGCGGCACTGGTTTTTTTAATGCAATGCTACGGTAAACCCAAAATAACAATAAAAAAATTATTAAGCTAAAAATGTACCAGGTGTTATTAAAAACATGCGCATCATCGGCCTTAATACTTATTAAATTATGCTGCGAAAGGTAGGTAACTATTACATCCGAAGCGTTATTGATAAAATGCGCCAGCACAGCGGGCCATATACTGCCGCTCCAGGCCACTAAATAGCCAAACGTTGCGCCCAGCATCAGCCTTGGCAAAAACCCGAAAAACTCCATGTGAAACGCGCTGAATAGAAAGGCTGTTAACCATATAGCTACGTGTGTGTTTTTTGTCCAGCGTTGCAGTATGGTTTGCAGGCAGCCCCTAAACATAAATTCTTCGGCAATGGCGGTTAGTAAACCAATAAACACTATGTTAAATATCATGCTCCAGATGTTTTTCATTTGCAGCATCATATTGGTTATTTTTAGCGCGTTATCCTGTGCGGTTTGCATCCATTGTAAAAATGGCGGCAAAACCATCTTTTGGTTTAGGTTGGATAAAAACTCTATTAATGGAAATGAAAGCAGGGAAATGCCAAAAACAAGTACTGGTAACTGCCATGAGATACGGAAACTTGGTTTAATATAATCCGCGGGGTCTTTTACAATTACATAAGCGAAAAATATGGGAGTTAACAAAAGTGGAAGACTGGTACCTGCCAACTGTAGTATCCAGATAGCGTCAATAAAGTGTGGTATGGTGGTATCAAGTGTGGTGATAGCCATCATAGTTTTAAGCCCGTAGATAGCTGATATTAATCCAAACCCTACTGCTGTCCCTATAAGCAATATGATAAAACCAATAGCAATAAAAAACAGAAACTGAAGTGAAGGATAGATATTTCCATCCTTATCGTATGTCAGCTTATATAGCAGCTTAAATATCATTAAGTTAAATTTCGTATTTTTGCAACGAAGATAAGTTATGTCGGTTCAAATAGGAAATATAGATTTAGGTGAATTCCCGCTATTGCTGGCGCCGATGGAGGACGTGAGCGATCCGCCGTTCCGTTACGTGTGCAAGCAAAACGGGGCCGATATGATGTATACCGAATTTATCAGCAGCGAGGGTTTGATACGCGATGCCGCCAAAAGCCGCCAGAAACTGGATATTTTTGAATACGAACGCCCCATAGGCATACAGATATTTGGCAGCGATATTGACCACATGCGCGAAGCCACTGAAATAGCCAGTCTTGCCGGCCCCGACCTGATGGATATAAACTACGGTTGCCCGGTGAAAAACGTGGCTTGCCGTGGTGCGGGCGCCAGCTTGCTGCAGGATATAGATAAAATGGTGGCTATGACCAAAGCCGTTGTTAATGCTACCCATTTGCCCGTAACCGTAAAAACCCGCCTGGGCTGGGACGATAATACTAAAAACGTTTATGAAGTTGCAGAGCGCTTACAGGATGTGGGCATTAAAGCGCTTACCATACATGGCCGTACCCGTGCGCAAATGTATAAAGGCGTTGCCGATTGGGCATTAATACGCGATATAAAAAAGAACCCACGCATACAGATACCCATTTTTGGCAACGGCGATATCGATTCGCCGGAGAAGGCGGCTGATTGGCGAATGGAATATGGTGTTGATGGTATGATGATAGGCAGGGCTGCCATTGGCTACCCCTGGATATTCCGCGAGATAAAGCATTATTTTAAAACCGGCGAGCATTTGGATAAACCAACCATTGCCGAAAGGATAAACGCCTGCAAAACCCACCTGCAAAAATCTATCGAGTGGAAGGGCCCTAAAACAGGTATTTTTGAAATGCGCAGGCACTATTCAAACTACTTTAAAGGCATTGACCATTTTAAGGAATATCGCATGAAACTGGTTACAGCTGCCACTATTGATGAGCTATATTCGATTTTAGCCGAGGTTAATGAAAATTATGCCACTGAAATGGCATAAAATTTAAACAGATATTTTATATTTGGTTCAAACTCAAATGTCTTCAATGGTTACTACTATTACCGACGGTGTTAAAGTTTCAGTGGAAACGATCTATCAGCCAGAATATTCTAATCCGGCGAACGATCACTTTATGTTCGCTTACCGGGTAAAAATAGAGAATATGGGCGATTACGCCGTACAGCTTTTGGGCCGTCACTGGTATATTTTTGATTCAAACGGCGCTAAACGTGAGGTTGAGGGCGAGGGCGTAGTTGGCCAGCAGCCGTTAATTGAACCGGGCCATGCCCATGAATATGTATCCGGCTGTAACCTAAAAACCGATATGGGCAGCATGAAAGGCGAATATCAAATGATGCGCCTGATGGATAACACGGTTTTTAATGTGCAAATTCCCGAATTTTACTTGATTACACCCTACAGGATGAATTAAGCATCCATTATATAAAACAAAAAATCCCGTTTGATTTTCAAACGGGATTTTTTGTTAAAGGATATTTACTTTACGGCCTTTTGTGTTCTCCGCCACCGCCTGCGGGCCTTGCAGCACGTTGTTGTTGTGGACGTGCCTGACGTTGCTGTTGCGGACGCGCCTGGCGTTGTTGCTGCGGGCGTGCCTGGCGCTGTTGCTGCCTTGCCTGTGTACGCTGTTGTTTAGCAGCAGTATTCCTTTCGGTACGGGCCGCCTTTGCTTGTGTATTAGCCTGGCGTTTTGCAGCACTTGCCTGAGTTCTTTCGGCGTTAGTGTTTTTTCTTACCGCCGCGTTATTATTTCTAGTAGCGGCTGTATTTCTTTTCGCTGTTGCCGTACTCCTTCTTGCTGCCGCGTTATTATTTCTTGTGGCAGCTGTATTTTTTCTAGTAGCGGCTGTATTTCTTTTTTCGGCTGCGGTATTGCGATTTGTAGCAGCTGTATTACGTGCAGTTGCCCTGGTGCGTGCTGCAGTAGCCGGCTTGCCATGGTTTACTTTGGCAAACTGGTTGCGGTCTTTACTTGCTGCTGTACGGTTAGCCGACTGGCGTGAAGTAGCCTGTACATGCCTGTCGTGCGATGCGGCCAATTCATCACGGTTTGGTTGCCTGTCAACCCCGCCGCGGCCGTTAAAGCTGGCGCGGCTGCCGCCTTCGTGGATAACTGTACGGTCTACATAAGTATTATGCACCATACGTGTATTTACCCTCATCACTGCGGTGTTATATCTAAAGTGGCCACCATCCCATCTTCCTCCGTAAAAACCTGTGCCTCCGTAACCGAAGCCATAGTTAATACCGCCATAAAATCCTACGTGCGCGCCCCAATATCCATCGTGAAAGTGGTAGTAACCACCATCATATCCCCAGTAACCGGGGGTCCACAAATAACCGGGATCCGGTGGTGCAACCCACGCGCCTGGTACCCAATAGTATCCGTCGGCATCATCATAAGCCCAGTAACCGGGGGTCCATAAATAACCATCAGCAGGGCATTCGGGTTGTGTATAAACAGGTATTTCGGGCGGGGCCAGGTTTACATTCAGACCTACGCCAACACTTACCTGGGCATGGCTCAATGGTGCGGTTGCCATAAACAGCAGCAGCGTCATTATTGATAGTTTTGCAATATTTTTCATCTTATAAATTGTTGTGGTTTAATAATTACTACATTACGACAATCAAAAGGTAATTTGGTTTAAAATATTTATTATTAGGTGTTTGCCATTAGTATTTTTGAACTGCTATAAAAAGTAATTATATTCAAAATCAGCTATAAAAATTCTTAATTAAACCTAACTGATTTTATTTTTCATACTATGTATTTTTTGTTTTAAAGTATTTAATAACCCGGATTTATTTTGGAACCGCATCAATTTTCATATTGGGAACGCACCGCGTTTATAGATAATGCTGATGTAATTATCATAGGCAGCGGGCTGGTTGGCCTTAGCGCCGCGCTGCACTTAAAACGGCAAGATCCGGCTTTAAAAGTGTTGGTTTTGGAACGCGGTTTTTTACCATCGGGGGCAAGCACAAAAAATGCAGGGTTTGCCTGTTTCGGCACCGTATCAGAGCAACTGTATTACTTAAAACAAAGCAACGAAGAAGAAGTACTGCGTTTGGTTGATTATAAATGGCGCGGCCTGCAGCGTCTGAGGCAAAATTTGGGCGATAGTAATATTGATTATTACCAGCATGGCGGCTATGAATTGTTTATGGATACTGAAAACGGTCGTGCGGATGACTGTATCGACCAGATAACTTATCTCAACAAATTATTACAACCGGCGGTAGGCGATAATATTTATTCGATATCTAATAATAAAATTGCCGGGTTTGGTTTTAATAAAGTAAGCCGAATGATCTATAACCCTTACGAGGGGCAAATTGATACCGGTAAAATGATGCTGGCCTTACTCCACAAGGTTTATGATGCTGGTATTATGGTTTTAAATTCCTGCGCGGTAACATCAGTCAACCAACAATCAAATGGTGTGCATTTAATAACATCGCAGGGCGATTTTAAGGCCGGTAAAGTAATACTGGCTACCAATGCTTTTGCCAATCAATTATTTCCAGAATTAATGGTAATACCCGGTCGCGGGCAGGTGCTGGTTACTAAACCAATTGCCGGTTTAAAACTTAAAGGCACTTATCATTTTGATGAAGGCTATTACTATTTCCGCAATATTAATAATCGCGTACTGTTTGGCGGTGGTCGCAATCTTGATTTTGAAGCCGAAGCCACCTGGGATTTTGGCCATACCGAAAAGGTGAAGCAAAAACTAACCGATGTATTGAATACTGTGATATTACCCGGTCAAAACGTTGATGTTGATTACTGGTGGAGCGGCATTATGGGCTTTGGCGATGATATAAGCCCCATAGTAAAACAAGTTGAGCCTAACGTTTTTTGCGCGGTAAGGTGTAACGGCATGGGTGTAGCCATGGGAAGTTTGGTTGGCGAAGAAGTGGCGGAGCTGGCTTATAAAACCCGATAAATTAATTAGATAATTCTGTTGATTGAAAATCCTCCTCATTCGAGTTTTCTGATGTGGATAAGAGGCTTTCTTCCTTTGCGTCAAATAATACCCTGTAGTTTTCAAATTCGTTGGGGTTATTTAGTGCATGTTTTACCTGTGACGCTATCTGTTTTGCCAATGCTTTCATTTCATCATCATCACTTGGTATATTTTTCCCGTTTATACATTTAATGGTTAGTTCGGTATATGTGCTATCCCCTTCTTCTGAAGTTTTTTTTCCGGTTAGTTCGACTTGTTCAAAGCCATATTTTTTATTGAGGCTATCAAGAGCAGGATGTGGCTTGTTGCTAAGTTGAACTGTATAGGTTTGGGTAAAAGTACAGCCGCATAAATATAAAAAAGCAATAATTGCTATAAATGTTAAAAGGATAGGTTTTATAGGTTTCATGATATTTAGGTTTATCACGATAAAAGTAATAAAACAATCACTAAATTTTATTTATCCATCCAGTAAAAAAACAAACAGCTCCTTTGGCCCATGGGCGCCTAAAACCAGTGTTTTCTCAATATCAGCGGTGCGGCTGGGGCCGGTAACGGTAGTTATCATTGATGGCAGCTGGTGGCCGTATTTATTTTTGATAAGTTTAAAGGCATCCTTTAAATCGGTAACCAGTTGCGAGGTATAAGCCAACACAATATGTACCGGCGGGTAAATACTCAGCCTGCGGCCTGCCATATTAGCGTTGGATAGCATGATTGTGCCATTACGCGCTATCAACGCTTCGCAAAGGGTAAAGCCTACCTGTGCTTCCTCAAAGTCTTTATCGGTTTCAAAATAGGGATAATCATAGCGGCTTAATACCTCCTGTAAGGCAGGCTCCCAGCAATATATTTTGTGCCATTTACGCTCTTCGGCAAGGGTTAATAGGTTTTCGATAAATTGTATCTCATCTTCGCAAAAAACAAACTGGCCTGATACCGCAGTTAGCTGCTCGGCAAAAAGCACTTCTAATAATTCTTCGTTTGGGGCGTATAAAGGCAGGTCTTCCAGGTTAGGGTATGGGTTATCCCTTTTTTCCAGCAGCGCCTTACGTATCTTTTTAAGTAACTTCTCTTTTGATGTAGTTATATCCCTCATTTGTTGAGCTAAAAGCTGAAAGGTTAAAGCTAAAAGGTGTAATATTATACAAAAAGTCCAAAACAAAAAAATAATACATTTTTCTGCTTTGGACTTTTAGCTTTAAGCTATTTGCTTATTCCGTACCGCTATTGGCTTCTTTCTCTTCCGGGTTTCTTTCAAATGTTCCGGAATTATCGCCAACGCCTTCATGCACCAAACTTTGGGCAGCAGGCTCCTGGTTAGATTCGGGCGTGCCGTTTACAAATTCATCATAAGTTGTACGATGATCGAACGGGCGCTTACCTAAAATCTCTTCCAAATCCGATTGAAACAATATTTCTTTTTCAATCAGCTTATTGGCCAGTTTTTCCAAACCGTCGCGTTTATCATTAAGCAATTTTTTGGTGCGTGCGTAAACCGCGTTTATCTGGTTACGTACTTCATCGTCAATCAGCTCCGAAGTTTTTTCAGAATATGGCTTGTTGAACTGGTATTCGCCTTGTGTATCGTTAAATGATACATTGCCAACCTTTTCGTTCATACCATAAATAGTAACCATGGCATAAGCCAGCTTGGTAATGCGTTCCAAATCGTTTTGCGCGCCGGTTGATATTTTACCGAATACAATATCTTCGGCAACACGGCCGCCAAGCGTCATGCACATACCATCTTCCAATTGTTCAATAGTATATAAAAATTGCTCTTTTGGCAGGTATTGCGCATACCCTAAGGCAGCAACACCACGCGGAACAATAGATACCTTAACCAGCGGATCGGCATGTTCCAAAAACCAGCCTGCAATAGCGTGGCCTGCTTCGTGGTAAGCAACAATGCGTTTTTCTTCGGGTGATATGATTTTGTTCTTTTTCTCCAAACCGCCAATTACACGGTCAATAGCATCCTGGAAATCCTGCATATCCACCGCTTCCTTGTTTTTACGGGCAGCTATAAGGGCGGCTTCGTTACAAACATTGGCAATTTCGGCGCCGGCAAAACCGGGGGTTTGTGCCGATAGTTTTTTAGCATCGACACCGGCAGCCAACTTAACAGGTTTTAAGTGGACTTTAAATATCTGCTCGCGGCCATTCAAATCCGGCTTATCAATAGATACCTGCCTGTCGAAACGACCGGGGCGTAATAAAGCCGAGTCCAACACATCCGGGCGGTTTGTTGCCGCTAAGATGATGATACCCGAATCGGTACCGAAACCATCCATCTCAACCAATAACTGGTTCAATGTGTTTTCGCGTTCATCATTACCGCCTACAATATTGTTTTTACCACGGGCGCGGCCAATGGCATCAATCTCATCAATAAATATAATACAAGGGGCCTTGTCCTTTGCCTGGCGGAATAAATCGCGCACACGTGATGCACCCACACCCACAAACATCTCCACAAAATCGGAACCCGAAAGCGAGAAGAAAGGCACCTGCGCCTCGCCGGCAACGGCTTTGGCCAATAAGGTTTTACCTGTACCCGGCGAACCTACCAGCAATGCACCCTTAGGTATTTTACCACCCAGGTTGGTGTATTTTTTAGGATTCTTTAAGAAATCCACAATTTCCATTACTTCCTGCTTGGCTTCTTCCAAACCGGCAACATCGTTAAAGGTAACTGATACCTGTGCTTCCTTATCAAACAAGGTAGCTTTGGATTTGCCGATATTAAATATCTGCCCGCCCGGACCACCGCCCGAACCGCCTGACATACGGCGCATAATAAACATCCATAAGCCTATTACCAATAAGCCCATAAACACAATCTGCACAAACGGGTTGGAGAAGAAGCTTTCGTTTTCGGTATATATTATCTGCGTTTTTTGTGAATCAGGCAAATCCTTTTCGGCAGCGTATATTGATTGCTTTAAGCTCTCGGTCGATGCATCGGTAAAAATGTACTGTGCTGTTGGGCCACCAAAGCCTACTGTTTGTGGTTTGGTTGCATCATGATAGGTAACAGCAGCCCTTCTATTTTTTTTAGGGTCTAAGCTATCCGGTTTAATAAAAACTTCAGCAGTAACGTAATCGCCATTTTTATAGGCCAAAATATGGTCTACATCGCCCTTTTTAAGCATTTCGGTTTCAAAACGCTGGTAACTAATCACATTATCGCCGCTGCTGTTAAACAAGGTCACCATTACAATTAGCGCCACTATCAGCGTTCCGTATAACCAGAAAACATTAAACTTTGGCTGTTTAGTAGGTGGTTTTTTATTCGATATTTTCCTTATAGGTTTTGGTTTTTCCAATTTATTATCTTTCATTTCTTTACAAGCTCAAACTTACAATTTATTAATACACTGCGCTAAATATGCGCATCAGGCGCTTTTATAATTTTTTATTTCCGCATCGCCCCACAAATCCTCTACCCCATAAAATTCACGTTTGTCAGTCCTGAAAATATGTATCACTACATCCACGTAGTCCAGCAGTATCCATTCACTATATTCCAAACCCTCTTTGCGCCAGGGTTCCTGTTGTGTAGCTTTATAAATTTCTTCTTCTACACTATTTGCTATTGCTTTTACTTGTGTGCTTGAGTCAGCATGGCAGATAACGAAGTAATCTGTTACCGAACTATATATATTACGGAGGTCTAACCTGACAATATCATTACCTTTTTTTTCCTGCATGCCATGTATGGCCAATTCGGAAATGTAAGAGGATTCCTTTAACGCTTTGCTTTTTACCATCAAAAAGAATTAGTTTTGAACGAATATACTTTACAAATTATTATACTTTGCAAAATAACATAATTTCAGGATTATTTGTTGGACAAAATTTGATTACACTTAAAGAAGTTGACTCAACAAATACATTCCTTAAGAATACCTTGTCAAATTCCAAGCCATTGCCTGAAGGAACGGTCATTATGGCAGAAAGCCAGTTTGCAGGCCGCGGTCAACAGCAAAACCGCTGGAACAGCGAACCCGGCAAAAACCTTACTTTTAGCCTGCTGGTTAACCCAACTTTTTTAGCCATAGCCAACCAGTTTGATCTTAACCGTATAGTTAGCCTGGGTATACACAACGCCCTTGAGCCGCATTTGGGCGAAAAACTAAAAATTAAATGGCCTAACGATATTTATTACGGAGACAAAAAATTAGGCGGTATTTTAATTGAAAACATATTGCAGGGCAGCACCATAAAACATACCATTATTGGCGTAGGGCTTAATGTAAACCAGGATATTTTTCCCGATTGGGTGCCTAACCCAACATCCATAAAATTAATCTTACAAGCGGATTACGATTTAAAGGGTTTATTATCGGAGATTTGCAACAACATTGAAGCTTTATATTTGCAGCTTAAAGCGGGGCAAACCCAAAAGCTTAGAGATGCGTATTTAGATAATATTTATTGGCTAAACGAGTTTCATAGCTTTAAGGCCGACGGGCGTGTTTTTGATGGAACTATTAAAAACGTAAAAACCAGTGGCCTGTTAGTTGTGAACAACAGCTTTGATACAGAATTTGAGTATAACTTTAAACAAATTGAATTTTTAAACAGATAAACATGAGAAAAGTATTGTTATTGATAACGGTATTAATGGTAAGCGCAGGCGCTTATGCGCAGATAGAAGCACCTGTAAAATGGGCCTACGCGGCAAAGAGGATTAGCCCTACCGAAGCGGTTGTGTTTTTCAGGGCGACTATTGACGCCGGCTGGCACATCTATTCGTTAAATGTTAAGGATGGCGGGCCGATAAAAACCTCGTTTACCTTTGCACCATCAAATGATTATGTATTGGAAGGAAAACCCAGCGAGCCAACACCGGTTACCCACTATGAAAAATCGTTTAGCATGGATGTAAGTTATTTTGAAGGTTCGGTTACTTTTCAGCAAAAAATAAAGCTTAAATCACCCAATGCCACTGTTGTTAAAGGCCAGTTGGAATACATGACTTGTAACGACAGGAAATGCCTGCCACCAGAAGATGTGGATTTTTCTATCCCGGTAGGTAAATAAGCTTATTATACATGAAACTGATTAAAAACACCGGCTTTAAAAGGCATATTTTAATACTTTGCCTGGTTATAACCTGCTTTTTATTGTCGCTGCACTTACACGCGGCAGTTAAAACAGATACCGTATCATCAAGCGGTGTGCAGTTTACCACTATACCTACCGCTGCCGATAGTATTGCCATACGCAAGCAAATGAATGCCACAAAAGCGGCAACGGAGTCGGCTTTAGCGCAGGCGCAAAAAGCGAGGGATAAGGCAAATTCTATTAGTAACACTCAGCCGCAAACACTTTGGGAAATATTCTGGACAGGGGTTGCTTCAGGTTTTGGTGCATTCTTTTTGCCATGTATTTACCCTTTGTTGCCGTTAACTGTCAGTTTTTTTACAAAACTTGGTGGCAGCAAGGCAAAAGCCTCTATGTTATCGGTGCTTTACATGCTTTCTATCATCGTTATATATGTATCACTGGGCTTAGTGCTTACTATATTTTTCGGGCCTGATACAATGAACGCCATAGCAACAAGCGGGGTTTTTAATATATTAATATTTATAATGCTGCTGGTTTTTGGTATCTCCTTTTTGGGCGCTTTCGAAATAACCCTGCCAGGTTCACTCGTGAATAAAATTGATACCATGTCGGACAAAGGGGGTATCGTTGGAATATTTTTTATGGCCCTAACCCTGGTTGTGGTTTCCTTTTCATGTACAGGAGGGGTAGTTGCGGCCGATTTGGGCGCGGCATTTAGCAAGGGAGAAAGAATTGGTCCGGCAATAAGTATGCTGGGTTTTTCAACAGCACTTGCATTACCATTCACCATATTCTCCTTTTTTCCTTCGGCTATGCAAAGCCTGCCAAAATCGGGTGGGTGGTTAAACAACGTTAAAGTTGTATTGGGTTTTATCGAAATAGCATTTGCGCTTAAATTTTTATCGAACGTGGATCTGGCTTATCACTGGAACTGGTTTGATCGTGAGATATTTTTATCCCTATGGATTGCACTAGCATTTTTTCTTGGTTTTTACTTAATTGGCAAAATCAAGTTCTCGCATGATAGTGATTTACCTTATTTGTCCGTTCCGCGTTTATTTATCTCGCTTATTGTATTCGCGTTTGCCATATATATGGTCCCGGGCTTATGGGGTGCACCGCTAAAATCGATCAGTGCTTATCTGCCGCCTATCGGCACACAGGATTTTAACCTCTCGCAAACACCTGATGGGGATGTATCTGCTACTGCTGGAATAAACTCATCAGGCACAAAAGCACATAAATACGCTGAAACCTATAACCGCATAAAAACCCGAGGACTAAATGCCTGGTACGATTATGACGAGGCTTTACAGGCGTCTAAGGATGAACACAAGCCTATTATAATTGATTTTACAGGATTTAACTGTGTTAACTGCCGTAAAATGGAATCGGACGTATGGTCTAACCCTATAGTGTTTAAACACCTGCGTGATGACTTTATCCTGCTACAACTTGTGGTTGACGATAAAGCTGCGCTGCCTGTTAACGAGCAATATATATCAACTTATAGCGGCAAAAAAATAACAACACTGGGCGGAAAATGGAGCGATGTTGAGGCATCGAAATTTAATGTAAATTCACAGCCCTATTATGTTATCCTTAATAGTACAGGTGATTCGCTTGTTCCTGCACAAGGGGCCAATTATAGCGTGGATAATTACTTGAAATTCCTGGAAAGCGGTATTTCGGCCTATCAAAATAAGCCATAAAAATCATCGTCCTCACCAAAAATTAATGTAAATTCGCCCAAATTTGCAGTGCGTTGGCTTAGGCCCTTGCCTGCAAAGGTTTAAAGCAGGTTACAATTTTATAACGCTATGCAGCGTTCCTTTTTAAAATGACGCAGATTAAAAATATCGGGTTATATACCTCGGGCGGCGATGCGCCGGGCATGAATGCTGCCATTAGGGCAGTTGTGCGATCGGCATTATACTATAATATTGAAGTTACCGGCATACTCCGCGGCTATCACGGCATGATACGGGGCGAATTTCAGCCTATGGGCCGTAAATCCGTTTCTAACATTGTACAACGCGGCGGTACTATTTTAAAAACCGCGCGCAGCGATAGCTTTAAGACCCCCGAAGGCCGCAAATTAGCCTACGAAAAATTAAAAGAAAGAAACATTGATGCCCTCATAGGCATTGGCGGCGATGGCACATTTACCGGTGCAAAAGTGTTTGGGCACGAATATGATATACCTATTGTTGGCCTGCCCGGCACCATTGATAATGACCTGGTGGGTACAGATTTTACTATAGGCTACGATACCGCCATTAATACCGTGGTTGACGCGGTTGATAAGATACGGGACACGGCAGAATCGCACGACAGGCTGTTTATTGTTGAGGTAATGGGCCGCGATTCGGGTTTGATAGCGTTACGTACGGGCATTGCTGCCGGTGCCGAGGCCATACTTATCCCCGAAAATAAAACCGGCATGGCCGATTTGTTGTATAGGCTGGAAAATGGCCGTAAGGATAAAACATCGCGCATTGTTATTGCTGCCGAGGGTGATGATGCCGGCGGTGCTTTTGAAATTGGCAGGATAGTAACCGAAAGGTTCCCGCATTATGATACCCGGGTATCCATACTGGGCCACATACAGCGCGGCGGCAAACCTACCTGTATGGACCGCGTACTGGCAAGCCGCGTTGGTGTTGCAGCCGTTGAGGCTTTATTAGCAGGCCATCGTAACGAGATGATAGGTGTTATCCACAACGAAATATCCTATACCCCGTTTGAACACGCCATAAAACACACTGGCGAAATCAATAATAATTTTTTGAAGATAATTGAGATACTATCGCTGTAAAGCAAGTACACCTTTTAAGTTGACTTTCCCAAACACGCTATTGCGCAATAGCGTGAGCATGTTTGGCTAAAGCCAATGCTATTTTTTTTACAGTCCGTCACATAAATGTGACGGCAATGATAAAAATAAGCTTTCATTGCCGTTGGCTTCAGCCAACGGATTAAGGTTACAATTCCAAAAGGGCTTTAGCCCAAACCGGCGCTATATGGAATTAAACACATTAGCCATCATACCTGCCTATCCATTTAAACGCTATCTTTACCCACCAATGGATTACCAGGTTTATACATTAGCCAATGGCATCAGGCTATTACACAAACATTCGCCCTCAACTATAACTCATTGCTGTTTTTTGGTAAATGCCGGCTCGCGCGATGAGGACGAGCACAAGGAAGGCCTCGCGCATTTTATTGAGCACCTGCTTTTTAAAGAAACCGAACGCCGCAGCACCAACCAGATACTTAACCGCCTTGAACTGGTAGGAGCCGATTTAAACGCTTACACCACCAAAGAATACACCTGCATACATGCCTCGCTGCTAAAACAGCACCTGGAGCGTACGATAGATTTGTTTGAAGATATTTTGTTTCACTCCACCTTCCCGCAGGATGAAATGGAAAAAGAACGCGGCGTAATTTTGGATGAAATTGCCTCGTACCTCGATCAACCCGAAGAAGCTATACAGGATGATTTTGAAGAACTGCTTTTTAAAGACCACCCCATAGGTAAAAATATTTTAGGCACGCCCGATACGGTCGCGGTGCTGAACAAAACCGATATCGATAATTTTCTGCTGGCCAATTACAATACTTCCGAAATGATTTTCGCGGTATTTGGCGATTATGATTTTAAAACGGTAATTA
>Ga0302315_10001902_pt1 | contig 20350 bp, 14 predicted proteins | sample III_Palsa_N3_1_FD_200532 | JGI IMG/M metagenome (GOLD analysis project Ga0302315, IMG submission 200532) | Peat permafrost microbial communities from Stordalen Mire near Abisko, Sweden - III_Palsa_N3_1 | ecosystem: Environmental > Terrestrial > Soil > Palsa > Peat permafrost | place: Sweden...
GGATCATGGAGCCTTCCAGCTAATCCACATGACGTTGTTACGCTGCGCACCGCTTTGGCAGAGCGGCTTGGAGACAAGCTTCACTACGCGAAAGGTACCGACATCCTCACCACATCCACGGCCGGATTTGCGGAAGCGGAGCAAGCCGCAAAGACCTCGGATATGGTCATTCTTGCTCTTGGCGAATCCGGCCCTAATATGACGGGAGAATCCACATCCCGAGCGCATCTCGGGATTCCCGGCAACCAGGAACAACTACTGGAAGCAATTGTCGCTTTCGGAAAGCCCGTGGTTCTCGTCCTCTTCAGCGGAAGACCGTTGGCAATCCCATGGGCGGCGCAGCATGTGGACGCCATCCTTGAAGCATGGTTCCCGGGAATGGAGGCTGGCCACGCCATATCCGATGTTCTCTCCGGAGACCGCTCTCCAGTTGGCCATCTGCCAGTGTCGATGCCTTATGCGGTAGGTCAGGAACCCCTCTACTATGCTCAGCCACCGACTGGCAGACCGGCCACGAAAGATCTCACAGGTCCGATCTCCCCCAACGTTAGCCGGTTCAGCTCCCGGTACATCGATGAAGCCACCGTTCCGCTCTATCCCTTTGGATGGGGTCTGACGTACACGACCTTCACCTACCAGACTCCGAAGCTCACTCAGAAGGAAATCACCTTAGCTGAAGTAAGCAAATTCATGGGTCCGCAGAAAGCGCCAGCTGAATTACTTGGTGTCGATGTCGCAGTAACCAACACTGGAAGCCGTGCCGGAACCGCCGAGGCTCAGCTCTACGTTCGCCACGAAGGCACGAGCGTAGAACAACCCCTTAGACAATTGCAGGGATTCATGCGGGTCTCTTTGCGACCCAGCGAGACCCGCACTGTTCACTTCACTCTCACAGCCCAGGACCTTGCTTTCTACAACGAACAGATGCAAGACGTGCTCGAGCCATCTCGTTATGAGATCTATGTGGGCGGCGACTCCACAACAACCAACATGACGCCGTTCACGCTGACCCGCTGATGAAGATAACCTTGATCAAATCTCGCCGCGGCACATCGGATACGCAGTCGAAACCTTCGCACGCCTGCGCGACCATCCTGCTCTTGATCTTCTTTGCGAGCGTGAAACTCCATGCAGCTCCCATGCTCAACTCTCTCTTTTCCGATCACATGGTGATACAGCGCGGCGTCCCAATCCGCTTAGCCGGAACTGCGCGGGTTGGCGAAACAATCCAAGTCCTTCTAGCTAACCAACATCTGACAACGAGAGCATCCGGGGACGGGAAATGGAGTGTGACCCTCGCACCCATGCCTGCTGGAGGGCCATACAACTTAGTCGTTCGCGGAGAAAAGACCGTGATCGTTCACGACATTCTCGTCGGCGAAGTCTGGATCGCCTCCGGGCAATCGAATATGGACTTTTCATTGCAACGCTCGGATGGTGTAGACAAAGAGCTAACCCGAGCCGAGCTTCCATGGGTGCGGCTGTATAAGGTTCCTAAAAAATCAACGTTCACGCCGCGACATAAGACCAACGCAAGCTGGATGCTTTGCAATGCTGCTTCGGCAAGTGAGTTCTCGGCCGTCGCATATTACTTCGCAAAGGACATTTACGAGCGTCTACATGTTCCGGTAGGTATTGTTCAGGCAACGTGGCCCGGTTCAACAGGAGAAGAATGGACTTCCAACAAGAGCCTCAATAATAGCTCTGAACTCAGACCTATTATTGATCGCTGGGGAAATTCCGACAGCGGAGTTAAACACTTTGCACACAACGGTGAAAACTTCTCTTTCCGTTTCGACTCCTTCGAACTATCAGGCGACACACCATCGACCTCGCTTGCCTTCTCCGACTTCGATCAACACGTGGCTACCACGAGTGACGACGGCTTCTGGTGGACTTCGGAATCTGGTTATGACAGTCTCGTGCATAACGGCTCTGGTGATGCGCTCAAGTTCTTCGGGCATATGAGCCTGAGTAGCTTTCCATCACTTAACGCGAATAAACCCAATCCCACTCAATCTGGCTATAACTGGGCCGACTACAAAGGCATCAACTTCCGTGCCCAAGGGCCGGGCTGCTTTCATCTTCACGTTGAAGAACCAGAGATCGTGGATGGAGACGTCTACGCTTCTCACCGTATTTGTGTAAAGGATGAATGGGAGGACATCTCGCTCCAATTTCACGACTTCAAACAGGCCGGCTGGGGCGTTCCGGAAGCGTTGGACCTGGGCCATGTTCTGCGTTTGTCCATCGATCCGGAGAGCGAAACCAACCATGCCGGAGAACGCCCTCCTGCTGGCCTATACAACGGGATGATCTCTCCATTAGCTGGGTTCACGTTTCGAGGTGTGATCTGGTATCAGGGAGAAGGCAATGCTGCTCGCGCCTTCCAATATCGCACTCTCTTGCCCGCTCTCATCCACACATGGCGGCAGCTCTTAGGCACAGATAATTTGCCATTTCTCCTTGTACAGCTACCGAATCTAGGGAAGCCGTCTCTAAATTCTGAAGACTCGGGATGGGCCGAACTTCGAGAGGCGCAAGCCATGACCGCAGCACACATCAAGAATGTCGGCCTAGTCTCGACTATTGATCTTGGAGAGGCTCTCAATCTTCACCCTCCGCACAAGCGGGAAGTTGGTCGACGGCTGAGCCTTCTGGCTGCTTCGGAAGTCTATGGAGAGCACGTTGAATTTTCAGGTCCGGTTTTTCAAAACGTTCAATTCGATGGAGGTCAGGTAACCCTAAGCTTTGCTCACGCCGACCAGCTTGAGACAAGTAATAACGATCCGATAAAAGGATTCGCAATCGCAGGCGAAGACAGAAAATTCCATCCCGCCATAGCAGCGATCATTGGGAAAAAAATTCTACTTTCCAGCCCCGATGTACGACACCCAACTGCAGTCCGCTATGGATGGGCCGGCAATCCAATTTGCAATCTAATCAATGGTTCTCGCCTACCGGCCGTCCCCTTCAGAACGGACGATTGGAAAGAGGCAACGATGGAACGAAGATGATCGCCACTATGGCAAGAACGCTGTCGGAATGCTGGGATTCCACGTTTTCCGGCGCCGCCTGACGAACTCCAATATTTCCGGCCTCACTCTTCGACATCCGGTCGCTGGAACGTGCATCCTCGTAAATTATGACGAGGATGTCTACTGTCAACGTACTCGTCGAATACGTTGAGCAACTCGGAAGGGTTCTCTGCGAGCGCATGCGGTAGAGAGGATCAGTCTGCTCGAACGCGGCCAACCTCTCATTCGAAATGAAGAAGCGATAGTCATACGCAAAAATACACAAGACATAAGATATCGTCGCCGGTAGGGGTAGCAGATGCCTCCTCGAAAGCCTTTACACAGTCGACCGGGAGACCTGTGCTCTCGGCGACGTCAGCAATGGAAGGCTATAACTGTGTTCTGCAGCGGCTGAGCTTCTTTCCGAATTCTGCGAGATCGAGTGGCACCGGTCTATCCTACGCGCCAATGCTGAAATCCATCTCCGCGACAGCGACTATATCGAGACCGAGTAGCATCCGGAGAAACGATGCGCTTCTCGATGCCAGCCTTGCCTGGGATCATTCTCCGCATGGAATCGCACAACGAAAGCAGCCCGCATTTGCGGGCTGTGGAAAAGCTTGTGTTGAAGGACATCGCCGCGGGAAACTTCTGAGCCCTGAGCGCCAACGATCGGCGGTGGAGCATGCTCAGGGACAGGGACTGAGTGAACGCAAAGCATGCCGACTGGTGAACCAGCCGCGAGGCACGCAGCGCTATCGGACACAATCGCTTTTCCTCTGGTCCCTCATCCGCCGCTTCTGGGCTCCGGTTGCCGTCTGAGCGGCAGGTTCATTTTCTCATCCGGATAAGCAAGCAGCCTCGCTATCACTTTCTGCGAGAGGGAAGGTACATGTCGAACGTCAAATTATCTGGAACCGCCTATTCCTCGCGATGCCTAAGGATGGGCCGTGAGGAAGTAGGCGTCTGAGTGAACGCCGTCAGCCTAAATACTCGGTTCGTTACCCCGACTCTTCCAAGGCGCTGCGTAAAGCGCACTTTGTAGGCTGACGGCATTTTGGGGAGACACAGGTCCCGCGCTGCGCATGTCAAGTTTGACATGCGCTATCCTTACAGCCGGAGCCTATGGACATTCAAGAAGTAGCCCGTCGCGCCAATGTTTCCAGCGCTACTGTGTCGCGCGTGCTGAATGCCTCTCCCAAGGTTCGCCCGGCGACCGCCGAGCATGTGCGGCAGATCATCACCGAGCTGAACTACGTTCCCAACACTAGCGCTCGTAATCTCCGCACGGGTCGCTCCAAGCTCCTCGGGCTCATCGTCTCCGACATCAACAACCCGTTCTTTCCGGAGCTTATTGACGACTTTGAGGCTCGCGCCCGGGAGCGCAACATCGATGTCATCTTCTCGCACACGAATTACCAGCCCAATCGCCTTGAGCAATGCGTCCAGCGCATGATCGACCGCAACGTCGATGGCATCGCTATTTTTACGTCTGAGACGAACCGCGAGGTGTTTGACTTTACCCACCGGCAGAAGATCCCGCTCGTCCTCATGAACCAGGATGGCCCGCGAACCGAGTTTAACAACATCTTCGTCGACCACGACAGTGGTGCGACGGAAGCGATCCGACATCTCCATACCCTTGGGCACCGACGCATCGCCTTTATCTCCGGCCCTAGCGGCTTTGATTCGACGCGCGCCCGTCACCAGGCATTCCTCGCCGCCATGGCGGATTGCAGACTTTCCATCCGGGACCAATGGATCGTAGAAGGGGATCTTCACATGGAGGGCGGCCATCTTGCGATGCAGGAGTTACTCGCCACGTCGCCCCGGCCCACCGCCGTGCTCTGCACAAACGACCTGATGGCCATCGGCGCACTGCACGCGGCGCACGAAGCTGGAATTGTCGTCCCCGCCGACTTGTCCATTATCGGGTTCGACAATCTTCCCGTATGCGCGATGGTCATGCCGCCATTGACCTCGGTCGACATCCCACGCCGAGAGATCGCAGCACACGCCTTTAACATGCTGTTGAAGGCTTTTGAGCAAACCACTCCCGTGAAGCTGCCCACTCCAAGAATCAAAACTCATTTGACGCAGCGCTCTTCCACCGCGATGCCGCCGAAAGCCAAGCGAGCATGACAAACTCAGTAGAAGCCGTTCGCGAACACATATAAAAAACCGCGTTGATTCTCTTCGACTGTGATGGTGTTCTGATCGATAGTGAGTTGATCAGCGCCGAATGCGCTTCTTTTGAACTCGCGCTTACAGGGATGAACATCAGCCCCAGGGAGACGCTGCAGCGCTTTCTGGGCAGGTCACGTAAGGAGATCGCCGAAACGGCGAGGTATACGGCTCTCTCCGATTTCGTGGAGCGTTTGGAAGCAAGTATCCGGGACCGGTTTGAGAGAAGTCTTTGTGCAATCGACGGCGTCCGAGACGTTCTAGACCGTGCTGAGTGCAAAGTTTGTGTGACGAGCGGCAGTTCCTTGGCTTATATCCAACGGGCGCTTGAGTTAACAGACCTGGTAGCGCCGTTTGACGACAATCTCTTCAGCGCTTCGATGGTAAGCCGTCCGAAACCCGCGCCGGACCTTTTTCTCTATGCGGCTGCCGCCATGGGCGTTGAGCCGCAAAACTGCGTAGTTGTGGAAGATTCACTCAGTGGCATTGCTGCAGCGAGGGCCGCCGGAATGTTCGTGATTGGTTTTACCGGTGGCAGCCATCTGGAAGCTGATGTCGTGCGGACGAACTACCTGGCGGCAGGATGCGGAGCAGTGCTCGAGTCGATGGCAGAGCTGGGTCGATATCTTGGTGGCTTTGAGGCGTAAATCAGGATTGCGCGTGTCCTTCGAAGTACAACTCCACTTCTTCGAGGGTCTTTCCCTTGGTTTCAGGGAGAAGGAAGGCTGCGATAAAAAAGTAGACAGCCGTGGATGCAGCGAATATCAGGAACATGAAGCTATAACCGTGCTTGCTTACCACTGGCAGAAAGATCACAGCCAAGACGGTGGAGACAAGCTGGTTGAGAACGAGTGCAACGCTCATTCCGATAGACCGAATGCGTGTTGGCATGAGCTCTGAGAGCGCGAGCCAGACGCAGACTCCCGGCCCCATAGCAAAGAACGCCACGAAGGCGAAGAGTGCCAGTGCAACCGCGTAGCCATGCGTCGTATCGGGTATCCGTCCGATCCGGGCGCGCTCGATCCTAAGCGGAGCGGTTCTCGCTGCGTTGACGTCGGCGAACGGATTCGCGAAGAACGCCTGCACCCGATTTGCCGGCAGGCTTTGCTCGCGGTTGATTTCGATGGGCACCGATCCGGCATCGTCCGACCGAAGGTAGGTTGATGCTCCCGTAAAGCCGCCGTAGGAGTAGATGATGGCGAGCGATGCATGAGAGGCAAACTCAGTGTTCTCTTCGTATCCACTTGCCTTCAGCAGTTCTGCTGCTTGTTTCGCTTGGAAGGAAAGCTTGAGCTGATCTGAGTGCTCGACCAGGGCCTGCACTGCACTCCCCACTTCCAGGTCATGCTTCTCTTCTGAATGGAAAAGCAACGCCGTAGCGACGAGAGAAACCATGATGCCGGAAGTGCCGACGATGAGAAGAAAACGGCGGCCCTTACGGTCGACCAGATTCATGCCGACGATAGTCATGAGGAAGTTGACCGCCGTAAAGATGACGTAACCCCAGTGTGCTTCGAGATCAGAAAGCCCGCTTTGCAGCAAGATGCTCGTGTTGTAGCCGATGATGGAGTTGATCCCCGTAGCAGTATTGCAGGCAAGAATGACGCAGGCGAGAAGGAACGGCACAACGTACTTACGCCGATAGAGATCGCCGGTCGCCTTCACGCGCGGACCAGACTGCTCCGCGACGGAAAGCATTTCCTCCATCTCAAGTTGGGCAGCCTCGGTGCTTCGTGAGCGCGAAAGAGAGGCAAACGCTTTCTGCGTCTCGCCACGGCGAAAGAGCCAGCGCGGGGATTCCTCTAAAAAGAGACTTCCGATGCAAAACAAAATGCCAGGCGGCAAGGACAGCCAGAAGATGTGGCGCCAGGCGGCGTCCTGCACCTGGAATAACAAAGCAGGGCTACCTGTGGCAGAAACATCTCGAACACGATAGCTGTAGTACATCCCAATGAGAGCAGCGGCGACGATCCCAAAGGTCAGTAGCCATTGAAAAATTCCGGCCCCTTTTCCGCGTTTATTCGAGACCAGGCACTCCGCGAGATAGAGCGGGACGACCACCCCAATAAAACCGCCGCTGATTCCCTGCAGCAAGCGACCGAGCAGGAGTGTTGCATACCCGTGAGAGAGCGCAATGAGTGGGATGCTGATGACGAAGACCAACCCGCTGAGTAACATCATCGGCTTGCGGCCCATCCAATCGGCAAGCATGCCAGCGAAGATGGTCGAAATGACGCTACCAAGTAAGACCGCAGCAACGACCGTCGCCAGACGGGACGCGTCAAGATGCGACGTGGCTTCGAGATAGGGTAACGCTCCTCCGATGATGCCGACGTCGACACCGTACAGCAGGCCTCCGAGGCCCGCCACTCCGAGCAGAAACAAGTTGTACCGACGGAGCTTTTCTGCAGCCGGGGCTTCATGAGTCATCTTAGAAGTCCTTGTCATCGCTGGCGCTTGCCTTTATTTGTGCAACCCCCAAACCTCTAACCGATGTCGGCAGCAGCTTCAAGGCGTTCTCCCGGTAGACCTTTCGCAAGACATCTTCGGGGAGGTTCAACCCGTAGATGTTCCAGCGGCCCTGACGTGAGGCATGGGTTGGATATTCAAAGTACTCGTCTTCCGTTTCCAGAAAACGGTAGTAGAGACGGTACATTTCGATCTCAGGTACCAGGTCGGCGCCAAAGAGAATGCGGTCGGCATAACGAAGGAAGAATCTACGTGCTGAATACGGCTGACGACCCAACTCGGAGGCGCGAGCGCTGATGTCGACGAGCACGTTTGGGCACGCATCCAACATCGCCGAGACTCGCTGCAGGTCTTCACTGTTTTCGGCGATGTGGGCACCGATGAACGTCGTGTTGGGATGCCGCTGAAAGACTCGGTCTCGCTGCTTGAGCAACTCATCCTTACCATACTGCGCACCGAAGAACCCCCAGTCAGGGTGCGCCGCCAACTCCTCGTATCGTTCGTTGTTGGCATCGATGGGCAGAAAAAAAGCTTCAGGGTCGCCGATGTGCACCATTACTGGAAGGCCCAGCTCCCCCAAGAGATCGAAGACAGGGGCAAGACGCTCATCATCGACGCGGATCAATTCCCCGCTGGCGTCGCGGACTGTAAGGCCCAAATCCTTCCAGAATTTGAATCCGACAATTCCATGCTCGACAAGGCGCTCAATTCGCTCACGCGTCAGCTTGATAAAGCTAGAGAAGTCTGCCGCGTCAGCCCCTGACCAGTCCATCCAGCCGATAGAGTGAAATCGTTTCGGGTCGGCGGCGCGATAGCGTTCGATCTGCTCAATGGCTTCGTCGCCCACCTTCATCGTAATGTTGACGATCTGCTCGATGCCGCAGGCGTCCATGATTTCAAGCACGCTGGCCGGGTCCTGCGCATCCAGATGATTGTGATAATCAATCACGGGAAATTGCGGCTTCGCAATGTAGCTCGCGACGTTGTGCAACATGGAGCGCGGCTGGAAATCGCTGACCGGCAACGTCACGTTTGCCTTCGCTGAAACCATCGCAATAAATTTGTCCTGATCGTTCTGTTCGGCCATAATCATCTCCCCTGAAGCGGCGAAGGCGAATACGCCCTCGTCCAATCCTGTCCTTAATCCGCAGGATAACATTACAAAACGAAATATAAATACATATCATTGTGTTTCGTTTTATGATTTGTAGACTATCTTTCAAATGAGGCTAGGTTCATCATGCGCTTTCTCCGTTCTGCAGCACTAGGGATTCTGGCGGCAACAGCTGCCGGAGCTCCTTCCCTGATGGCCTCTGCCGAGGTTCGTGCCGGCTCCCTGCGACTTCACGTAGCGTCCCATGACGGCCATGTGTATGGGATGAAGATCCATGACGGCATCTCCGGCCGGGATCTGGCCCTGAAGGAAGTGTTCACGATCGTGCTGAAAGACGGCACGGAACTACGCTCTTCCGCGATGCAGGCTGCGGCGATTCCTGATACGGGGAGCGTGGTGGACCCGCACGTCGCGATGAAGCGGACCCATGCGGACCCAAGCTCGAAAACATCGTGCTGGGCTTTTCATGCGATGTCTCGACCTGGGAAGTTTGCCTGGTGTCTCATCGCCAATCCGAGTAAGAGCTACGCGCGAACCTTGTTGCGCATAGAGTCGGGCGAACAGGAATTGCCCATTGCCGAAGTGCGCCTGCTGGAGTTCTACGATGCCGGGGCAAAAACGCTGGGCACGGTGAAGGGTTCACCGGTTGTTGACCAGAATATGTTCTTTGGTTTCGAACATCCGCTCTCGGCGAACACGGTGGAGCAGGGTCTAGTGAACGCGTCGCTGCACCGCGAGTTGCCGCTACGCGCGAACCAGTCTGTGACCTACTCCGCAGTGATTGGGACGTCGCAGCGGGGTCAGATGCGGCGTGCTTTTCTGGGGTACCTCGAGGCAGAGCGTCCGCGGGCGTATGAGCCCTTCTTGCATTACAACTCCTGGTATGACCTGGGCTATCAGAATCGCTTTGATGAAACAGGAGCCATTGATCGCATCAACGAGTTCGGCACTCACCTGGTCGTTGAGCGGCACGTCAAGCTGGATTCGTTCCTCTTCGACGATGGATGGGACGATTCCAACACGCTGTGGGGCTTCAACTCCGGTTTCCCGGATGGCTTCACCAAGACAGCAGCCGCTGCGACGAAGTTTCACGCAGGCATCGGTGTTTGGCTCTCGCCATGGGGCGGATACGCGCAGCAAAAAGAAGAGCGCATCGCTTACGGCAAGGCGCATGGTTTCGAGATCCAGAACGAAGGCTATGCGCTCTCGGGGCCAAAGTACTTCGACCGCTTCGAACAGATTTGCCTCGATATGGTAAACAAATATCACGTCAACCAGTTCAAATTCGATGGAACAGGAAATGCCGATCGAGTCTTCCCGGGCAGTTCGTTCGACAGTGACTTCGACGCAGCTATCCACCTGATCGAGCGCCTCCGCAAAGAGGAGCCAGAGCTCTTCGTGAACCTGACGACAGGCACGACAGCCTCCCCCTTCTGGTTGTTTTATGCTGATTCCATCTGGCGTGGAGGAGAAGACCACGACTTCTCTGGCGTGGGTGATTCACGCCAGCGCTGGATGACCTATCGCGACTCGCAGGTTTATCAGAACGTCGTCGTGAAGGGACCGCTGTTTCCTCTGAACTCACTCATGTTACATGGCATCATCTACGCGAAACAGGCGAAGGATCTCAGCACTGTCTCAGGCGATGATTTCTCCTCGGAAGTGCATTCTTATTTCGGTAGCGGAACGCAGTTGCAGGAGATGTACATCACACCCGCTCTGATGAGCGCGGCTAACTGGGACACACTTGCCGAGGGCGCGCGGTGGAGCCGGGCTAACTCGGACACCTTGAAAGACACGCACTGGGTTGGGGGCGATCCCACCAAGCTGGAAATCTACGGTTGGGCTGCGTGGAGCCGCGAGGAAGGGTTTGTGACGCTTCGCAACCCTTCAGAGAAGGCGCAGCACTACCAGCTTCATCTCGTGCAGGCATTGGAGGACAGCGCAGACAAAGCCAAGACGTACCGGCTACACAGTGTCTGGGGCGCTGTCACCCATTGGCCGGCCGACAAAGTACAGACCGTAAGAGGCAACGATGCTTTGGATATCGAACTGGCGCCCTTCGAGGTCATCACGCTTGAGGCGAACGTGTTGCCGTCGGCCTCGCACCCATAGCTTGTCACGCGGAATAAAAAAAGGTGGCGATCGAACGATGGCCACCCTTCCACAATGGATCTTCGCTGGTTACAAAGGTGAATCCGACAACTCGCAGCTACCGTACGGGGCATGCAGCCGAGTAATCGCGCAGCACATCGCGAATTCGGTCGATGATCAACGACTCGGGATCACCCGCGATTTTCTTGGCGCGCAGGTTCCAATACTGGTTCGGCATATAGCCGCTCAACATGCTCTCGGGGAGCTCAACCGAAGAAAGATTCGCGACCAGCAGACGAACAGCCGCGGCAATGTCGGAATCACCCCAGTAGTAGCGCACTCGATCACTGTAGCTATAACGCCGCAGCAGCTTCTGCTCTTGGAAAGTGCCCGGGTAGTAAGGTTCCCAGTTCTCCGGATGGCTCAGCATGGTGCGTTCGATAACGTCGCTTAGGCCCGAGCGCTGCCCTGCCGGAATCAGTTGTGATTCCATCGCTTCGAGGGCTTCGAGAGACTCGCGCATCGCAAAGGTAACTCCCGGCCCAACCTTCAGAATCGCGAAGCCATCGTGGACGAGTCCCGCCAAGGAAGAACGCGTCTGGTAATCCGTCGAATGAGCTTCGAAGACGATCGACTCCTGCTGCTCTCGCAGCCAACGGCTGAGGTCGGCCGCCTTTGCAGCGTCGTAATCGAGCACGGAGTCGTGATCGAACTCTACGCCCGGCTGAACGACAAGCGCGATCACGCGTTCCCATGCCGCAGGCACTTGCTCCAAAAAAGTCTTTTTGTGAACGGCAAGCGTCAGTGAAACCGCAGATGTTGAGGTTGCCGGCACATCGTGGATCGAGTGCGTCGCGCCGCCCGGGACCGGCACTTCTGTGCCAATCACATAAATCGGCATCACACCATGGACTGCAGCCGCTTCAGCCACCTTGCATAATTGGGCCGCGCGCGATGCCACCATTTCATCGGAGGGATGGCCGTGATCATCGGCGCAGGCCATGCTGGCGTCGAGATGAATCTTGGTGAAGCCGGCGGCGACGTACTCAGCCACCATAACTTCCGCGTGCGCCATCGCCTCAGCCGCAGGAAACTTTCGCCAGGGGTTCGGTCCAAGGTGATCCCCGCCGAGAATCAATTTCTCTTCATTCAGACCGGCTTTACGAATCTCCTGTAGCACGAACTCACGGAAATCCGCGGGACGCATGCCAGTGTAGCCACCGAACTGATTCACCTGGTTGCTGGTTGCTTCAATGAGCAACAACGTACCATCCTGCACAGCCTGCTCGGCTGCTGCTCGTATAACCCACGGGTGGGCGGAGCAAACCGAGTAGATTCCTGCCGCCACACCATGGCGCTGCTGCAGCAAATGTGTGCGAAGTAATGCGGACATTCAAACCTCTAGTGGATAGAAAATTCCCGGACGACGCGGCTGATCACACCGGCAGCGCTGGGCGAGTCCGGCTGAAGTCCGTGCGCAACCGAGCAATAAAGCCCGATCAACTGGCCAACAATCACGTCGAGCACAGGGCGATAGCCGTCCTCGATACTCGCTTGTATGGGGATGTAGAGATTAACGCAGGAAGCAAAGTCTGTCTCAAAGGACAACGGGCCAACGGCAATGCTGTCCGCGACAATCTGTTTCTCGCCGACTTCCAGGAGGAGATCGCGAGCGTACTTCGCCTTGCGCTCATCGCTCGAGACGAAGCAGATGAAGAGGGTTTCCCGATCGAGGGCCGCCATGGGGCCGTGACGCAGACCAAGCACCGTCTGCCACATGGTCTTCACTTCGCCTGCGGTCATCTCCAGCACCTTGAGCGCTGATTCCATGGCGACGCTCTTGAGCGGCCCCCCGCCGACAAAGCAAATGCGGGCAAAACGGCGAGTAGCGATTTCGTCGGCATATTGTGCCGCCAACAACAGCAGGTCATCGCCAGCCTGTATCATCTGCGCAAGCAAGGGCTCGTACTCTTCGATCATCCACGCATTGGCGATGCAGTGACCCATGATGATCATGTTCGTGAAGGAACTCGTCATCGCGAGACTGCGATCATTCACCGCATCAGCAAGAACGATGACGCAGGCGCGATCGACGCTGTCGCAGAGCGACACCATCTTGCCCTGCTCGTTGCAGGTGATCACGAGATGGGATATGTTCGGCGAGGACTGGATCGCCTGCTCCAGTACCGCGACACCTTCTGGAGAATCGCCGGAACGAGAAAATGAAATCCAAAGGTACTTGCGCTCCGGAATGATGTACTCATCCGTGCCAAGCAGTAGTTCCGTGCTCGCAACCGGAAAAACTTCGCATCCCCACTTCTGACGCAAAAGCGATTCAAGCGCATGGCCGATGTAATCCGACGTTCCGGCTCCTATCAAAAACACTGTGGGCCGACTTTCGATAGGGCCACGAATGCCGGTTCTTTCCAAAAAATCGATAATCCGCGATTGATGCCCTTCAAAAATGCTCAGCGTGGTCCGCCAAGTCTGAGGCTGCTGGGCGATCTCTGCCGGTGTAAACAGCAAGCCGCGAGCTTCTTTTTCTTTCAGCGGCAACTTCAAAAAATGCGACAAATCGTTCACGAATATAACCTCAGACATTCCAAAAAGATCAAATAGACCATAATCGGAATAAAAACTAATCAATAGTAACACGCATACATCGATCCACTTTACGAAGGTTCGAGAAATGGCATGTTTGCGAGCAAGGGGGCGGCCTCGCCGCTCGAAAGAACGAAACTGAGGAAAGGCTGCGCCTGAAGGCCTCCGGGCGTGCCATAACGTTTTTGTGTGTGATTTTGGGGCTGTGCGAAACGAAACGTGCAGCTAAACCAGCGTGAGCTCAATACCGAGATTGCGTAGCGCATCGGCAGTGCTTTCCGGAAGGTTCTTATCTGTGATTACGTGATGGATCGCCGCAGCCTCCACAATCTTGCAGAGGCTGCGCCGGTCAAACTTCGTGGAGTCGCACACGGCGACCACCTTCGAAGACGCCTTCACCATGGCACGATTCACGCGAGATTCCAGGATGTTTGGGGTCGTCACGCCAGCTTCCACATCGAACCCGTCCACGCCCAGGAAAAGGATGTCCGCATGCATATCGTGCAGCATCTCTTCCGCGAGCGGCCCCACCAGGGAAAACGAGTTCTTGCGGAGCGAGCCGCCGGTGAGGAGGATTTCGAAGTCCGTCCCGCTGAGCTCGGCCGCAATATTCATCGCGTTCGTAATCACGGTCAGTGAAGAGAGAGAGCGAAGAGCCCGCGCCAGCGCCGTAGTGGTCGTGCCGGAATCCAGCAGAATGCACTGCCCTTCCTGAACCAGCTTGGCCGCAGCATCCGCGATGCGCTTCTTCTCCGCGGAGAATCGGCCTTCCTTCTCCTGCAGCGTAGGATCGGACATGGAACCCGATGTCGGCAGGATGGCACCGCCATGCGTACGCTGCAGCACGCCACGACGCTGCAACCGATCCAGATCCTTTCGGATGGTAATACTCGAAACACCAAGCGTCTGCGAAAGATCCTCAACGAGAACCCGACCGTTCTCTTGAGCGAGCCCGAGAATATACTGACGACGCTCTTCGATCAGCATATGCAAACCGCCGTCTACGGGAGCCGCAGGCTTCGGGTTCGACTTCGGCTTCGATTTTGTGGGGGCAGAAGAACTTGACATGGGAAGAACGTTCGATTCCTGAATATATCACAGGGAATACAGGCTTCAGGAGCTCCTTACAGGGGCGGACGGCCCTACGCCCTTGACCTAAAAGAGAATAAAGAATAAGAAATAGTAAGCATATGATACCTAGTAAAAACGCGACAGTAACGCTTCCCGAAAACGCTCCGCACGGCGTATTCGACATCAGCATCTTGGGAGAGACGAATCTCGATCTCGTCCTTTACGGTCTGCCGGAGGAGCTTCCGCTGGAGCGTGAGGTTCTGGGATCCGATTTCCTCGTGACGTTGGGCGGTTCATCCTCTATCCTGGCGCACAACCTCTCCATGCTCGGCTCGAAGGTCGGATTTTCTTCCCTGGTGGGTGGTGATGCCATGGGAGATATAGCGCTGCATTACCTCGAACAGAGCGGCGTGGATTTGTCCCATGTGATACGCGACACGGCGAAGAAGACGGGAGTGACCGTTCTGCTTCCTCTAGGAAAGCAGCGCCGGATTCTTACCTATCCCGGCACGATCGCGGAACTGACGATCGCCGGCCTCGATTTTCCGTTTCTCGCCGCGGCGCCGCACGTTCATATCTCTTCCCTGTTTCTGCAAACGGGACTGCATGCAGGTTTGCCTGCTCTGTTGGATCGCCTGAAGGCCGCAGGAAAAACTCTCTCGCTTGACACCAATGACGACCCTGCTGACGAATGGGCAGGCATCCTCCCGGAAGTGCTGGAACGTGTCGACCTCCTGCTTCCGAACGAAGAGGAAGTGCTCCGCATGACGAAGACCAGCAACGTGGAAGCCGCGCTTGATCAGTTGCTGGGCCGCATTCCGACGGTTGTCGTGAAGTGTGGCTCCCGAGGCGCGTTGGTGCAGACGGCGGAGATCCGCGAGTGGATCGCTCCCAATCGTGTTGACGCCGTCGACACGATCGGGGCGGGCGACAGTTTTGATTCAGGTTTCCTCCACGCCTGGTTGCGCGGGGCAACGGTGAAGGATGCGGCGGCCTTCGGTAATTTGACCGGAGCGCTTTCCGTGCTTCGCCCCGGCGGAGTGGAAGCTTTCCGCGATAGCTCACTTCGCCGCGAGTTCCTTGCGTCATCGCCATGGGCCTCGGCATAACAAACTCATCACCGTCACAGTCTCTCGCAATCCAACAGCACAGGAAATCTCTTGAACTCTAACGGAATGCAGACCGAAGCACTACCCGCGAGAAACATCGCCGTGGACGCGTATCGCGGCTTCGTGATGCTGCTGATGCTCGCCGAGGTGTTGCGGTTTAGCGAAGTCGCTGCGCACTTTCCGCACAGCATGATCTGGCAAGCGCTGGGATATAACCAGAGCCATGTGGAGTGGGTAGGCATGAGCCTGCACGACACGATCCAGCCATCATTCACCTTTCTCGTCGGCGTAGCGTTGCCGTACTCTCTTCGCAGCCGAGAGCGACGCGGGGAGAGCTTCGGCCGACAGTTCTTGCACACGCTCTGGCGAAGCCTGGTGCTCGTGGCACTCGGCATCTTTCTCCGCTCCATTCACACAGACAGCACCAATTTCACCTTTGAAGACACACTGACGCAGATCGGTCTTGGCTATACCTTCGCTTTTCTGCTGGCGCAGCTTTCCTCAAAGTGGGTCTGGACAGCGTTTGGCGCCATCCTATTCGGGTACTGGCTCGCGTGGGCGCTTTACCCGCTGCCCGCAGCGAACTACGATTACGCGAGCGTAGGTGTAACGCCGGTATGGCAGAGCCAACACCTGCTGCATGGCTTCACCGCGCATTGGAACAAAAACGCGAACCTGGGTCAGGCCTTTGATCTGAGATTTCTGAATCATCTTCCGAGGCCCACACGCTTTACGTTCAACGAGGGTGGCTATCTCACCTTGAGCTTCATCCCAACATTGGGGACGATGTTGCTTGGGCTTCTCACTGGTCGCTGGCTTCTTGAGCAGCCGCAAACGATTCCTCTGCGGAAGTTTCTGTACACAGCCGCGTGGCTGATCGCTGCAGGCCTGCTGCTGCAGCTTACCGGCATCAATCCGATCGTCAAGCGCATCTGGACCCCGGCGTGGACGCTCTTCAGTGGCGGTGTATGCCTGCTCCTGCTGAGCGCGTTCTCGTGGCTGGTCGATCTTCGCGGGAATCGGCGACTGGCTTATCCGTTCGTTGTGATCGGCGCGAACTCCCTCGCGGCTTACCTGATGGCTCATCTGTGGGAAGACTTTCTCGATCGTGCGCTTCACACACATCTCAGCGGAAGGCTCTTCGTGCTCTTCGGCAGCGGAACCGAGTCGCTCGTGTCGGGAGTGCTGATCCTGCTGATCTACTTCCTGTCGCTGCGCTGGATGTACAGGAATCGGATTTTCATCCGCGTGTAGATTCGATCAGTTGGGATACGGCTCATTCGGTTTCACAATGCGGATGTAGTGGTCCGTGAAGGCGAAGTGTGCACCCGGCAGATCCAACTTCGGCATGTGGCAGGAAGTGCAGTCCTTGGTCGCCCTGGGGCATGCCGCAGCTGTCTTGTCCCGGCTTGGCTTCTCTCCAAGTCGTACATGACAAGAGAGACATCTCTCGTCGTAGGTCGCAGAAGCGGTCTCAAGCTTCCTGTGCGGATCGTGGCAGGCGACGCAGGTGATCCGCGGGTCGGAGGGATCGTAGCAGCGGCTGTTTTCCAAGCGATACGGCTGGAAACGAACGTTGCGAATGTCACGAATGCCTGAGCTCAACACGTCGTGTGTTGTCCGATGGCACCTCCCACAAAAGTCGTTCATGTCGACCGGTGCCAGGATGCCTGCAAAAATGTCCGCGTCCTTCAGCGTGTTGCTGCCGCCCCCGCTTGCCATCAGCGAGACATGATCACTGCCCGCGCCGTGACAGTTCTCGCACGTCACACCGGGATGCGCCTGCTTCACGTCGATGCGTCCGTCGAATACGTCCTCGCTCGTGTGGCATGAGAAGCACTTCTTCACCTCGGCTTCCGGCAGCGGTCGCCCGAGTGCCGCCATCAAGGACTTGGGCGGGCTGCTCGAATGCCCGATGGTGAGATCGAGATTGGAGAGCGCCAAGTAGTAACTCGCGCGGCTCTCATACAGCTTGCCGTCTTTTTCCAGGATGAACGTCTGCCCGTCATAGCCTTGCCCGAAGATCCAGCGGATCGGCGCGGCCAGGCTTGCGCTACCGTCTGAGGCTCTCATCTCCAGCCCGTCGTGGTCTCCCTTCGCGATCGTGATCGTATAAGAGCCATCGTGATAACTCATGGTCGAATAGTTCGGCGCATCCGGGTCTCGCGGATCCAGCGCGGCGCGGCCCATCTGCGTGGAGAGTCCGGAACTCATCCCCCGGTGACAGGTGATACATTTTCCATCGCCGACGTAGGCGTTCTTCCCTGTCGCCCCGGTCTCATATCTAGACCGCGGCATCGTCACATGCTCATCCTGCATAGCGTGAACGGATGAGCTGCCACAAAGCGCGCCGGCCACGCAGCACAGAACAAACACGCCAAAAGCGAGTGTTAGCATCCAACGCGATAGTCGATGTGACCTTCCGGAATCAAGCGTTGCCATGAACCCTCTGCCCTATCGGCCACGCTACTGCGCTGTTATGGGACGCATTCCGGTGACGGATGCGGCTCCCAGGTAACGCTTCTGCAGCTTCAGCCGATCCATCGCGTTCTTCCTCTGAAGCGTGAGAAACTCCGCCTGCTCCTGCCTGGCAAGCGCGGGTTCTCCGAGTCTTGCGTAGGTTCGCGAAAGGCTATAGCGAATGTCTGGCATACCCGGAGCTAACGCCTTTGCTTGCTCCAACTCAGGCCGGGCACCTGCGGGGTCGGCGGAAAGCAGCAATGAGTTGCCCGCGATATAGTGCGCGAGAAACGAGTCGCTGTTGATTTCAATGGCTCGCCGCGCCAAACCTGCCGCCTCTTCGTATTCCTTCGACTTCATGCAGACGAAAGCCCACTCCAGATACGCCAGCGCGCTCTCTGGATTCAACTCCGTTTCCATCTTGAATTGTGCCTTCGCTTCCGTATCGTGCCCTACCGATGCCAGCATACCGCCATAGGCATAGTGCAGGAACTGCGTCTTCGGATAGCGCGAAAGCATATCGCGGAAAGCAAGGTCGGCCTCATCGGTACGCCTTGCAGCCAACAGTGAGGCGAGGTTGCCGGCGTCGTGCACCAGGGCGTCACGGGAGGGATCAAGCTGAGATGGCAGAAGGGGAACGCGGAGCAGACTCAGGCCAAGCGCGACCTGCAAATTTTCCGATCGGTCTCCACGGAGATAGAGCGCAGAGAGAACCAGCAGGGCGCCATCGGAATCTCCACGCTCGTTCATGAGCAGCGCGCGATGATAGTCCGCAATGTCCCGCAGCGGTTCATCAACGCCCAACTGCTCAGCCTTCTGCAGATCCTCGACCGCGTGAGCATAGTCCTTCAGCTCGAACTCGCTGAGGCCAAGCAAAGCCCAGGCATCGGGGAGTTCGCCATTCAGTTGCACCAGCTTGCGGAAGGCCTTCACGGCTTCGCCATAGTTGTTGCCGTCGTACTGGAGCGAACCTAGGTAAAACCATCCCTCCTGCCAGGATGGCGCGCGCGTTACCACACGTTGATAAAGCTTGAGACTCGCCTGCGTATCACCACGCTCACGCGCAGCATCAGCAGCCTTTTCCAGCTCCTGAAGACTGCCCTTGTTCGCGTTCGCACTCTGTGGTGTAGCCGCAAACATGGCAGGCGCCATCGTCAGAAGGGAGAAGCCGAGCACCACCAGCCTGCTCCGCAGAAGACGACGTCGTCTGTAATTGCGAGTAAATGGCATCAACTTAGGGCCTTTCCTCTTTCGATGGCGCTTGCTGCTGTGCGTCGCGACGTTCGTGAGATTCTTTGCGCTTGAGGTTGTAGAGTTCGCCCTGTCGCTGTGCGTCTGCTCGGCGCCCCGTGCGTTGGTAGGCCTCGGAAAGCATCAGGTAGGCCTGCGCCTGGTCGGGATCCGCCTTGATCACCGCTTCCAGCATCGGAATGGCATCCGCAAAGCGATGCTGTTTGAGGGCGATCTCCGCTCGTTCATAGGTCACTTCAGCGGAGTCCGGTTGCAGACGGTCGGCGATGGTCAGGTAGTGCTCTGCCGCGGCGAGATCCCCATCAAAGCGCTTGAGGCGGCCGAGAAAATAGTTCGCTTCGAAGTCATTGGGATCCTGCTGCAGAGCTTTCTCAAACTCGACTTCCGCCTGCGGTAAGCGCTCAGTCCCCACATACATTTCACCCAGGGCTTCGTGGATCTGCGGAAAGTCTGGTTGCGTGGCCGACAGCTCCTTCAACTCAGTCTCCGCGTCGGTGTATCGATGCAGGCCATTTAAAGTCTGCGCGAGGATCACGTGCCCTTCCGCAGATCCCGCGGAGGAGAGCGCAATCGTAATCAACGGAAGGGCCTTTTCGTAGAGCCCCATGCGCTCGTACGTTGAGCCCAGGATGAGCGCGTTGGCCGCGTCCTCTGGATGTTTTGCGTACACACGCTCCGCCACGCGCGCAGCCAAAGAAAACGACTGAAGATGGTAGTAACAGAGCGCGAGAAGTTCGTCGTAGCGGATGTCAGCGCCCGTTCGCTGCAGATGCGTCAGATGATCCACCGCCTGCGAGTACTTATTTTCGCGAATCAACGCTATGGCGAGATTGAATTCGATCTTGTTGTTCGAAGGGTCGAGCTCGAGCGCTTTGTCATAGCTTGCAATCGCCTCTTCCATGCGCCCTATGTGCACGAGCGCAACGCCCATATTCGAGTACACTGCAAAGCTGGGGTTGTCATGCACACACGCCTGGTAG